>Ga0180015_1000555_pt1 | contig 10551 bp, 6 predicted proteins | sample KR13_S2_MetaG_FD_116508 | JGI IMG/M metagenome (GOLD analysis project Ga0180015, IMG submission 116508) | Groundwater microbial communities from the Olkiluoto Island deep subsurface site, Finland - KR13_S2_MetaG | ecosystem: Environmental > Aquatic > Deep subsurface > Groundwater | place...
ACAACCGATAATGCGAGAAGAAAGGACTGATTTTTTTTCATCCGAAAATTGTAATCTAAACTTTTAGCCAAATCTATGAGCAAAACTATTCGAAAAAAGCACACTTTTCTTTACTTAAGCCAATTTTTCTCTTTTCTTTTTTCCAGTAATCTAGTTGTCTAGTAATCCAATTAATATATCACTCTATCTCAATTCCAAAACAACAAATTTTGGAAATTTAGATTTTAGATTTTAGACTTAATCTTTCCTATCTTCCCATCTTTACACCATTTTACACCTTATTAGCACTATATACTACCTTCTGATAGATATACTTTGATACAAAACCATTATTCATTCCGAAACTTAACCCAGAATACAACAAAACCAGACCAAATCCAATCACCCAAACACATCAAACCTCATCTTTATCTTCCATTCACCACAAAATTCACAATCCTAAATCTTCAACCTCAAACCATCAACCTTTTCAAAATCTTTTTTATTCATAGTCAACAATTCCAAATCATTCTCAATTGCATCAACCGCAATACTCACATCTTGAAAAGAAACTTCATAATTAACACTTCTTAATAACTCTCCAACCCTTTTCGCACTATCAACAGTAGGAAAAACAATTTCACATCTTTCCAGTAACTTCTCCACTTTCTTTCGGCTCACTTTACTTGCCATACTTTTTCCAGCCCATAATTCAGAAACAACAACTAAACTGAGTACAGGAACATAAATACCGTCTTCAAAAATTTTATAAAAATACGACTTTTCCTTATCTTTTCTTCTCAAAAAATCAATAATCACACTCGTATCTACCAAAATTCCATTCATAAATACATCCCCTTAATATCTTCAACTGACTTTTCTCTAATCTTTTTCAAACCCAAATCGTCTTCCTTTCTCCAATACACTTTCTTATCTTTAACAAATTGCTTTAAAACTTTCAAAAACGAAGTGGTAATTACACTTTTTTTTACAGGTTCAATCAATACTGTTTTATCAGACATTAATCTTATCCACAACCAAGTTTTCTTGGTTATACCAAGCTTTTTTCTAATCAAAACAGGTATAGTCACCTGTCCCCTTTCCATCGGTTTTACAATTTCTTCACTTATCGCAGTTAACATAATTTCATACTACCATGAATTTCATACATCTTCAACCACCTAATCCTTCACCACAAAATTCACCATCCTACCTTCCACATACACCTCTCTTGTGATTTTCTTACCTTTCAACCACTTCTTCACACTCTCATCTTCCCTAGCAATTTTTATTATTTCACTCTTATCTCCTATCCTCCCACTTTCTACTTTTATCTCTCCTCTCCTCTTTCCATTCACGGCTATTGGAATACTAATCTCATCCTCAACCAAATACTTCTCATCTGCCTTTGGCCAATGACTCAAATGGACACTCTCTTTGTTACCCAGCTTTTCCCACAACTCCTCTGCCATATACGGCGCAAACGGAGCCAGCAACTTTATCATCTTCCTCAAATCATCCATATCAACCGCCCCGTCATTCTGATCACCCGCAGGGGGAGAAGAATCCCCTTCGCAGAGCCTGTCCTGAGTATTCGAAGGGCTCAGGATGACATTCATCCCATTAAGCATTTCCATCATCTTTGCAATCGCCGTATTATAGTAAAACCTTTCAATATCGCCCGTCACCCCTTTTATAGTCTTATTAACTATTACCTTAATTTCTTTTTGAATTTTATTATTTGAATTTTGAATTTGTTTAGAATTTGAAATTTTAAATTTAGAATTTACGTTTTTCTTGATAAATTTCTCAAATTTGTCAAGAAAACGTTTTACTCCCATCAATGTTTTCTCGTTCCAAGCCATCGTCCCATCATAGGGCCCCATAAACATCAAATAACACCTCAAAACATCCACTCCCCATTCATCCACCACCGTCTCGGGCACAATTACATTTCCAATTGACTTACTCATCCTTTGATTGTCAGGACCAAGTATCACACCATGAGAAATCCTTTTTATATAAGGCTCAGGATATTCTTTTGGAACCACTCCAATATCATGCAAAAACTGATAAATAAACCTCGAATAAAGTAAATGCAACACATTGTGTTCATCTCCACCAATATAAACATCTACCGGACCCCACTTTCTCAACTTATCCATACTAGCTAATTCTGTATCATTCTTAGAATCAATATATCTCAAAAAATACCAATCACTACCAGCCCAATTTGGCATCGTATCAGTTTCCCTGCTAGCAAACCCACCACACTTGCAACAAGTCGTCTTTACCCAATCAGTCATCTTGGCCAAAGGACTCTCTCCCGTATCAGTCGGTTCATAAGCCTCCACCTCCGGCAACTCTATCGGCAACTGATCCTCTGGTACTGTCACCCATCCACACTTCTTACAGTTAATCATCGGAATCGGTTCTCCCCAATAGTGCTGACGACTAAAAATCCAATCTCTAAGATGATACCTAGTTATTTTTTTACCCCAACCCTTCTTCTCCAAATAATTCATAATCTTTTTTGTAGCCTCATGTATATCCATTCCATCCAAAAATTCTGAATTAATCATTCTTCCTTCTTTTTCCTGCACCTGCTCTTTTTTTTCTATTCCTGATTCATCACCATCCTCTCCAACTACCACCCTAACAATTGGTAAGCCGAATTGTTTGGCAAACTCAAAATCTCTGATATCGTGCCCTGGAACTCCCACTACAGCCCCAGTCCCTACTGTCATTAACACAAAATCAGTTATCCAAATCGGCATTTTCTTGCCATTTAATTGATTAACTGCATAAAAACCCGTAAACACTCCTGTCTTGGCCTTACCCTCAGAAATCCTGTCCAATTCAGACCTCTTTTTAGAATTTTTTACATACTCTCTAATTTCTCCAATCTTCTTATCACTCTGAGATAAAATCTCACCGTCATTCTGATCACCCGCAGGGGGAGAAGAATCTCTACATTTTTTTACAATCCCGTTGGGATCCTTCGCTCCGCTCAGGATGACACTTACAAACGGATGTTCCGGCGCCAAAACTACAAAAGTAGCTCCAAAATTAGTATCCGGTCTGGTTGTAGATACCACAATTTCTTCACCAATCCCATCAACAGGATAACTTATATCAATCCAATCCTTCTTTCCTATCCAATTAATCTGAGCTGTTTTAACTTTTTCAATAAAATCAGTCTTCTTCAACCCCTCAATTAATCTATCCGCATAATCCGTAATTTTTACCACCCATTGATTTATATTTCTCCTGCTTACCTCAGCACACCCACATCTCTCACACTTTCCATCCACTACTTCTTCATTAGCCAAACCAATTTTGCATGAAGGGCACCAGTTTATCGGCATTTCTTTTTTGTAAGCCAACCCTTTCTCAAAAAGTTTGATAAATATCCACTGAGTCCACTTGTAATAACCAGGGTCAGTTGTATTCACTTCCCTACTCCAATCAAACGAAAAAGCCAATTCTTTCATCTGTTTTTTAAACATATCCGTATTTTCTTTAGTTACATTCTGTGGTTTCTTTTTCATCTTAATAGCATAATTCTCAGTCGGTAAACCAAAGGCATCCCAGCCCATAGGAAAAAGCACCTTATACCCCTGCATCCTCTTGAATCGCGCATATACATCTCCACCCATAAAAGTAAAAGCATGACCAACATGCAATCCATAACCGGAAGGATACGGAAACTCCACCAAAACATACTTTTTCCTTGACTCGACGTAGCCTTTGGCAAAGTCGGTTTCTTTCTTACCAGAATCTTTAACTTCATAAAGATTCTGTTTTTCCCATTTTTCCTGCCACTTTTTTTCTATTTCTTTAAATTTCATTTTTTTACTAAAAAACCCCGCTCTTGCGGGGCTCAAAAAACCTTTAAGCCCCTTCACTTAAATATCAAGCAAAAGTGAAAGGCCTAAAAATTTTCTTATCATGAATTTTATTATAACATCAATGTCGAATATGTATCACAACTTATTCATTCAACCACATCAACATCAAGAAATACCCATTTCTTTTACATATACTTCATCCGCAACCTGATCTGTCATCAAATAAGACCCATCCTTCCACCTCATTCTCCTACCAACATTGCCATTTCCCCCACTAGCTCTCCTAACTCTCAACGGCAGTTGCTCCCCTTTCAACCTTGCATTATCCAACACCATTTGTACTTCACCGTCAGCGCCTGTAACCACCACCATTCCATCTTTATACTCAACTCTGGCCATGCTCTAATTCTAACTGACTTCTCCGGTCCACTTTCCATTCTCATCAATTTTCGAACAAGCAAAAAACACATCTAGCATTAAATCTTGAATTTTCTCATCAGAAAAACCCTTTTTTAAAGTATTGCCGGATAATCTAATATGGCCATGATCAGGATTATCCAAACCAAAGTTGAGAACCAGCTGTGCAAAAATCTTCGCCCTCATTTTACCTAAACCAACTTCTTCCTCAGTCCCAAACAAATAAGAAAGTCTTTTATGTAAACTCTCAAAAAAATGTCTACCCCACTCAGTGTCCGCTTCTTCCATTCCAAAATCAGCCGCAACCACAGCCGCTTCTAGTATCAAGTCTTTCCTCTTTCCAACAAGATCACTCCAAACCCCACGATTTTGTTCAAAGTACACCTTTCTATAAAGCGCGAAGGCCTCATAAGCACCATGGGGTACATCTAACTCAAAAGAAAAACGCTCTGCTCTTTTTCCCCAATTCACCAAAGCACCCCAACCCTGTCCAGCAAGCCTACCAAAACTATCAAAACTTATTTTTGGCAATTTACCTCCAATATTAGTCACCTTCCCATTCTTTTTTACATACCAATCTTTATCCATTCCTTGAGCACAAACAGCCACCAAAGCATGTACCGAATTAATCAATTCTTGTTCCACTTCTTCCAAAATCTTTCTCTGTTCTTCTTCTTTCTTCACTCCAAAATACTCCTCAATCGCTTTTCTTCCTCCCCTAAATCCCAATCCCACTCGACCATCATCATATTCAGTTGCTCCCACGCTACACACAGTACAACTAGCATCAACCAAAGCTGGACTAAAACCTTCAAAACGAACATCATCGTCTCCATTTGTAGTCTGTCCAGGGCTTGGTAGTCTATCCCAAGAAAACAAACCACTCGGACCAAATACAGCTGTTACATGATCCCTTCTAGACACCCTAAGCACTCCTCTCAAAAATTCTTCCGTTTTTTCTCCTGCTGACAAAGTCAATCTATCAAAAAGAGACAAACCTCCACTCAAAATCTCTTTAATCATTTGTTTTCTCTCTCCCACAAACTCCAGTATGGCCTCAACAGACATTTCTTTTATTGGCAATAAAGGTATCTCTGACAAACGACGAGAACCTTCACATTTCACACAATTCATCGCAGTTGCATGAAAATCCTTTACACCATGCTTTTGGGCCACTCTTTTTAAGGCCAAAGGTAGAGACATCTCATAAAAAATCTTTGGAGACACACCATAATAAAAGGCAATTCTCTCAACCATTCTCGATTCCTCTCTACTAAAGACATATTGTTCCACTGTCACATCTACCTCTTTTTCTTTTAACCTTGGTAAAGAAAACCTCTCCACGGGATACGAAACATCCATATCGGGAAGGACAATCACATCCTTGGACCCATATTCCTCTCTAACAAACCCTATTAATCTCTCTCTTATCCCTCTATACAAAGAAACCATGTATCTACCCGCATGCGATTCATCCATAATAAGATGAGGTACAAAAGCACTCATAAAATCAGGCAAACCGGTCATCGGATCAATTGCCAATTCAAAAGCAGGAGCTAAACCATTTCCAGAGTCACCGGCATAATAAGTTTCTTTATGATCACTAGTCAAAACAAATGTTAAACCGGCTCTACCATGTCTTCTTCTCCCATTCCCTTTTTGAAAAATTCTTTCCGCAACACTAGCCATCTTATGACTTTCTTCCACAGCAATAACCAAATTCTCTTCTTGCAACCTAGCTCGTTTCACTGCAATATTTCTTGCTAAACCCACCAACGTCTCTCTACTATCAACAGCGCCAAAAGATTTAAGTTCGCTGTAATTAACAAAAACAGGTCGGCCATCATAAAAAACTCTTATACCATTCTCTAAAGAATTTAACCCAAATGTTCCATCATCAAAATTCCGTAACGCCAATAAAATTGACGGATCATCCTCTGCTATTTTATAAATTTCTGCCACCTGATCACACTCGTCTCCTAAGGGATCAATTCTTTCAGGAACTTCATCATCAAATATTTCTTTTATCTTCTCCTCAGCAACAATCAAATCTCTTTGTCCTTGAATCATCATCTCTGCCAACAATACATCAGAAGGGAAAACATTTTCTCCTTCCCATTTTTCATTAATAGTATCTGCTACCCGCATCACTTCACCCAAATAGGCCATTGGTCCTTCTCTATCAGAGAAACATATCTTAACTGTCTCAAACTCACCTGTCTTGGCACCACCTACAAAAGTCGGACCCCTTGATTCTCTTGCATACCAAAGGTGTTTTCTCTCTCTTGCTACTTGAATTTTGGATCTAGATTCTCTTCCCGAAAGCCAAGCCCTTAAATCACTTAAAAGACTTCTTAAAAAAGTTGGATCACGAGAAAAAAGTCTTGCTGTAACAGCCAATGCTCGATCAAAACCAGGCGGTTTCTCCACTCCTATCACACTGGCACCATAATAAGCCGTTTCCATTTCTGGAGTTTTTTCCTTTATTCTTAATTCACCAGCAAAAACAGGCAGTGTTGCAATATCAGGCGGCCTTCCGATTGACACATCTCTTCCGCTTAGCCCCATTATCGTCATAAGTAAATATACCAAAAAATAATCTACTCCCTCCTAACCCGATAACTTCCCATACGCTACCAACATATCCTTAAAACACCTCCTTAATCCCACATTATCTCCAGTTCTAGATAAAACATTTTCTATAAATTCTCCACCATAACCCGCTAAACTCAACAATGTCTCAGCTCTTTTTTCCCACATCTCTTCTCGCTTGAAATGATCTTCACTCATTGTCGTCTCTATCATAGAATACAAAGACAAAGTAAAATCAGCTAATTTTTCTTTAGGAACCAAATCTATCACCCTTGCCCAAGACGTCACTATAGACCCAACTCTTCTAGTTGCAATCGTCATTTCAACATCCAATCCCATTCCATCAGTACCATCTCTTCCATGCTTCATCGCACGACCATAATGATCTGCACCTACTTGCTCCACCACTGACATCGGATGAAGTAAAACAGCTTCATCATCAGCCATCTCCACCGCCCCTTCAATCAAAGCACCTACAGCCCTGGCACTCAACTCGGCATCAACAATCCCATCACTAACACTCCTAACATACAACATCGGTATATATTTCATTAAAATTAACATCTGCTCTGGTGTCATCTCCTTTTGTCTTTTTAATGCCCTCATCACTCCTACAACCGGCTTAATATATCTGGCTATCACCTTGGCCTGAACATCGTGTAATTCCGGTGTATCCGGTAAAAGATATTTACAAAAAGGGTGAGCCACCAACTCAACCATTTTTCTTAAAACTTCTCTACTCAAACCACCTCCATTCAAACCCTCTCCTGTCACACCCTCAAGCACTCTATCAATCAATTCAGCCATACCCAAACCAGCCCTCAAAAGAAATATATCGGCAAAAACATTAGCCTCAGCCGGATAAGCAGGAGACAATGAAACCAACCTTATATCAGGAGTCTCACCAGCAGAATTTCTATCCCCACCCTCACTTACTGTTTTTACTGCCGCCCATTTGGCTCCAACAGCCCCGGTCGAATGTGCCACCCAATATATTGGACCATCCCAGCCCATTACTGTTCTCTGAAAACCTCTTATTTGCTCTGCCAAATCATCATGGGGATCAACTACCCAATCCCTTCCCTTTCCCGACCCCTCATTATTAACCAAAAAATTCGCCAAAAAAGCTACTCTTGGGCCACTTTTATTATCTCTTCTCAAAAAATCTTTCCAAAAGACCAAATCCCACACCTCTTTTAAACTAGCCCATCCATGTATACCCAAACTCTTCTCCGCCGAATTAATCTTTTCGTACACCACATTCATCAACTCTTCTTCCTTTTTGCCTCTACCTACTTCATCCCAATTTTCTCTATCAAAAACAAATACCTCATCCTCTCCCTCCCTACCTAAACCAGCCAAGCCATACAAAACCTCTTCCCTTTCTTTACCCAAAAAACCAATCGGAACCACTACGTCAAAAGCCATGCCATGACCATCAGCTAAATGCAAATCCTCTCTCTGCCCTTTATTCCAAATTGGATCATAGCCCAATACCACCACTCTTCTTTTCAAATCAACACGCATTTCTTTCCAATCAGCATAATTCTCCACCCACCCCTCAGCGTCTACCTCTTTTTCTTTTCTTACTCCCACTCCACTTCTTTCTCCCATTCTCCAATTATACAAATTTCAACTCTAATTTTCTCTTTTGAATTTCATTTTCTTTTATTCTGGTTGTCTAGTAATCCAATTATCTAGCTATTAGTTTTTGTTTTGAATTTGCAATTTTATTTTTTTGGAAATTTAGATTTTAAATTTTAGATTTAAAGTTTAGCGCTTCGCGCTTACTCATATCTCAACGCATTCAACGCACTTATTTGCTTTGCCCTCTTGCTTGGATACCAACCGGTCGCAATCCCTACAAAAAACGACACAGTCAAAATAAAAAACGCAAAAAACCACGGCATATAACTTATATTAATTATCCCTTGTCCTTTCAATATTGATACAGAACTCAAAAATATCGACAATAATTTACCTAAAAATAAACCAAACAAAACCCCAAAAACTCCTCCGCCCATCCCCATGATCATCGACTCGGCCAAAAACAATTCTTTTACTTCCCTAGATAACATTCCCATCGATTTCATTACACCAACTTCTCTGGTTCTTTCCAACAATGACACCGTCATTGTATTAAACATTCCCAAACTTGCCACTGCTAAAGCAATGGTTCCAAGAAAACCCAGAAGCATCCTCAAATTTCTAAACAATTTTTCAATTTCTTCAACCGTATCTAAAGTACTGGTAGTCTTTAACCCCAAAGTCTCAACGTCATTTCTTACTTTTGCCACTTCGTCTCTCTTTTTAATTATTACCTTCAATTGAGAATAATTTTTTATACCCAATCGCTTTGCATCAGCCAAATGAAAATAATAGTAACTACTGTTATCGTCTTCTACTACTCCCTTGATCTTGTATTCAACTTCCTCAGAGTCATATCTACCAGACAAACCTGGCACCAAACTATCTGACACAACATAAGAAACCTTAAAACTTTCACTCAATGCTTCTTTTGCATTTAAACCAAATACTTTCAACATTCCGGTACTCACATAAGCTTCTGCCACCGGCATTCCATAAAACTCTACTTTCTTCTCTTCTTCTTTCTCGTCAACTTCACCAACTCCCCTTAATTCTACCCACTCTACTCCAGCCGAATCAGTTGCAATTTTAGCCTCAAAAAGATCAGCCGAAGCAGTTGCTATCTCTGTCTCGTCGGAATCTTTGATATCAGCAGAATCAGTCGCCTCAACACTGGCACTATCACTAGCAATCTCAGTGCTTTCTCCCAACACTTCACCCACAGAACCACTCAAATACTCGTCTAGACTTTTAAAACTATATTCTATTTCACTCATTTCATCTACCATCAACCCATATTCCATCAAACATCCAATCTCCCATTTTCGTCCTCCATTGCTAAGTAAAAAAGGTACTACTACATCAGATTCATCAGATATCCACAAAGGCACTTTGGCTCTCATCCATACCGAATATTCTACCTTTGTATTCTCATTTTTCGCCACTCTTTCTAAACCTTGGCCCAAATAATAATGCTCACCCCACAGCTCTTCACCAATATAATCTCCTTCAGATCTAATCACATAACCCAAAAACTCGCTATCAGTATCACATTCCTTCCAAACTCCAATTTTCTCCCCTTCCATAATATTAAATCTTCTAATTCCACTACTTGCTTTTTCTTCTTTCTTTGCAAATATTAGCTCTTGACTAACACCGGCCACATTCCCCTCACTTTCCACAAAGCTAAATTCCAAATCTTTATCGGCATACTCATCTCCTTCTATTACATTTGCTCCAACAATCTCTAAATATTTTTTATCAACCCCAAAAGACATAATATCCAAAACAGAATTTTTAAAATTAATTTTTGATACCATCGACACAGAGGGAACAATTTCAAAAACACCATCAAACTCAGCAATTTTTTTGAGTAATTCATCATTCATTCTCAAATTTCCCGCCTCACCCAAACCCACATCTATCATTCTCAGCTCATCCAGCCTTGCCACTCTATCTATTACCATTCTTTCTAGTCCATAGCCAACAGATACCAAAAATACAATTGCTCCCACTCCTACCGCCATTCCTCCAATAGTAACTATAGCTCTCCCTTTTTTTGCTTGTAAATTTCTAAAGGCCAGCTCAATAATATACATTCTCGATACATCTCCATTGTTTTTTA
>Ga0180015_1000557_pt1 | contig 10536 bp, 9 predicted proteins | sample KR13_S2_MetaG_FD_116508 | JGI IMG/M metagenome (GOLD analysis project Ga0180015, IMG submission 116508) | Groundwater microbial communities from the Olkiluoto Island deep subsurface site, Finland - KR13_S2_MetaG | ecosystem: Environmental > Aquatic > Deep subsurface > Groundwater | place...
CCATTCAGGGATGGCAAGCCTCATTTTCCAGTTTTGTTTGTTGAAATTGAATGCCCAAGGTGTAGTGGAAAAAGAAATGTTTCGCGTCATGATATAGATGAGTCCGGCAATGTCAAGTTGATGTGTCATTATCCCTGCGGTGAAGAATTTATTATTCTCGGTGCTGAAGAAAAATTTGACCCGTGGCCTGAATATAGACACACGCTTGGAAAAAGCATTTTTCAAGATTTGTGAAATCTTCGTTAATCCCTAAGTTGAAAAGACTTGGGGATTTTTTTATTTAGAAAATATATGGTTATTATACTCCCTCGCCCCGGCAGGAGAGGGAAAAAATGCGAAGATTCTATCACTCCGCCTACGCTTCGTTCCAGAATGACATATTATTTTGACTTTAACCACGATTCTTGCTAAATTGTAAAAATGCAAGAAACAAGTACTCAATTTAAAAATAACAAACAACAAGTGCAAGAGCTTTTGAAGTTACACTATGGTTTTGATAAATTTCGTCCGGGTCAAGAAAAGGCGATTGATGCTATTTTGCAGGGGAAGAATACGATTGTGATTATGCCGACTGGTGGGGGTAAGTCTTTGATTTATCAATTACCGGCTTTGGTTTTGGAGGGCGCGACGATTGTGGTGTCTCCTCTTATTTCTTTGATGAAAGACCAGGTCGATAGTTTGCAGACGGTCGGGATTCCGGCGACTTTTATTAATTCGACGATTAACCAGGCGGAGAGTTTGAAACGATTGGATGATATTAAGCAAGGATTTATAAAACTTTTGTATATTGCCCCGGAGCGTTTTTATGATCAGGCTTTTGTGAAGGCTTTGTCGGAAATTAAAGTATCTTTGTTTGCGATTGATGAAGCGCACTGTATTAGTCAGTGGGGACATGATTTCCGTCCGAGCTATACGCGTTTGCAAAGGGCTATTGAACTGATGAATCATCCGACCGTGGTGGCTTTGACGGCGACGGCGACGCCAGAGGTGAAGGGCGATATTGTGAAGCAATTGGGATTGACTGATCCGGAGATGATTGTGACTGGGTTTGCGCGCCCGAATTTGCAATTTGGCGTGGCGAAGGCGAGTGAGGGTGAAAAGACGCAATATGTTATTGATGCGGCGATGAATTTAACTGAGGGCGTGGGGATTGTTTATGTGAGTACGCGAGCACGCGCGGATGCAGTGGTCCAGGCTTTATTAGAAAATGATATTGACGCGGCAGGTTATCATGCGGGCATGGAAGCAGCAGAGCGCAAGATGGTGCAGGATGGTTTCATGACTGGCTCAACAAAGGTGATTGTGGCGACAAATGCTTTTGGTTTGGGAATTGACAAGTCGGATACGCGTTTTGTGATTCATTATGATATGCCTGGCACCGTCGAGGCTTATTATCAAGAAGCGGGTCGAGCCGGACGAGACGGCAAGCCAAGTTTTTGTTTACTTCTTTATAACTCACGCGATCGACATCTGCACGAATTTTTTATCAAAGGCGACAATCCGCCCGTAAATATGATCTCAGAAATTTACAGTGTCTTATTAAATCACGAAACTGATTCGGTTTTGATTACATATAGCGAACTAGGAAAGATGTTATCCGAAAATATGCCGGAAATGGCGGTGGGCACAAGTATTAAGATTTTGGAAAAAGAAGGTCTGATTTTTAAATCAAAAGAAAAACAAACTAATGCGTATTTTAAATTATTAGTCGAAGACGAAGAGGCCTTGAAACGATTTGGCACGCGCTCAAAAAAGCCGTTAGAAATGTTTCAGAAGATTCGCGCAAAATATCAAGATGATTTAAAAGAGGGCGCGGAAATCAGCATCGTAGAAATGGCAGATTTTTTGGAAATCAAAAAAGACGCTTTAACTAGATTTATCAAAAAAATGACCGAACTGGGAATCATGGAATACACCCCACCTTTTCGAGGTACGGAGATCAAGATTCTGAAAAGAATGGATCCCTACGAAATTGATATAGATACTACGGCAATGAAAGAGAAAAAAGACCGTGCTTACGAAAAATTAGACAAAATGGAAAGCTATGTCCATTCCTACCAATGTCGGCAAAAATATATTTTGAATTATTTTGGCGATAAAGACGCGGCTGTTTGTGAGAAATGTGATATTTGTTTGACCAATGTCAATCGTCCGAAGAAAAGAGAATTGCCAAAACGGGATTACTTGGGCAGTTTTTAAAAATACGAATTAAAAAAAGCCGGTCATAATGATCGGCTTTTTGGTTTGCAATTTATTTATATCCCTTCGTTTTCATCCTTTTCTGAGTTTCTACTAATTTTATTAATTCTTCATCTGTGATAGTAAAAGAACCGTTTCGCGATGCTATGTATTTTGTTGGTTTTCCGTCATCGCCACAAGTCGGTCCAAGGCCATACATGAGCTGATAAGTTTGACAATTGCGACAACCACCACTCCTCTCCTTTGCGCCACACCAGCAATCACTCCACGGTTTTCCGCCACATACTTGTGCCACTACCTCACCCAATTCTGAATAAGACATGGTTTATCCTTTAAGTTTATGGTTGATAAAGATGATGTTTAAGGATATAATGGTTTTTTAATTTCGCATATAAATTTTATTTAAAGGAGCATATAAAGACTTTAAGTTATATTAGGTATTTAGTCAAGATTAGCAACTTTACAAGAACAAATCTTTATGTTAGGATTTGATTATAAATAAATAATTTATAAATTCTGATTGTGAGGGGAGGCGAGAACGGTGGTATATTGGGTTAAAAGTATTTAAAGTTAGAAAAAAAATGATGAGAAATTACACTTCATTTAATAACAAAAACAACGGTAGAATACTGAAAAAAATGCAAACCAAATAATATTTTGGTGATTTTTGTTTGACTTCAAATAAACCTAATCTCTTCTGATAAAGCCCCCGAGCAATAGAATAATATCGAATATGGAAGTATATTTAATTTCGGTAGTTCTGATTGTGGGTGCTTTTTTTGTTGGCTCTTGGTTTCGTCAACAAAAAGCAACAACCGCTCAGAAGAATGCCGAGGAGCATGTTGAGAAAATTGTTTCCGAGGCGAAGGCAAAACAAAGTGAGGTGCTATTGCATGCTCAGGAAAAAGCCTTAAAGATTATTGAGGATGCTAAACAAGATGAGAAAAAGCGTCGTCAGGATATGAATGACCTACAGGGTCGTTTAGAGAAAAGAGAAAACCTATTCTCGCAAAAATTATTAGAACTAGAAAGCAAGCAACAAAGTCTTTATGACAAAGTGGCTAAAGTAGAAGAGGCTAAGGAGAAAATCAAAGAAATTAGACAAGAGCAACTAGATAAATTGCAACAAATCGCTGGTTTAAGCAATGAAGAGGCTAAAGAAATTCTTTTGAAGAATATTGAAGAAAAGGTGCAGGATGAGTTATTGTCTCGTATGCGCAAATTGGAAAATGATGCCTCTGACGTTTGGGAAGTGAAGGCCAAGGAAATTATGGCGAGCTCGATGCAGAGATTGGTGTCGAAGTTTACTCCGGAAATTACTACCACGATAGTAGAATTGCCGAGTGATGAAATGAAGGGACGCGTCATCGGTCGTGAAGGTCGTAATATTAAAGTGATCGAACAATTGACCGGTACGGAAATTGTCGTTGATGATACGCCAAATGTAATTACGATTTCTGGTTTTTCTGGTATTCGTCGTCACATTGCGAAACGCGCTTTGGATTATTTAATTCTTGACGGTCGTATTCATCCAACCAAGATTGAAGAAGCAATCGAAGAAGCGAAGAAAGGTTTGGCAATGGATATCAAGAAAGCCGGCGAAGATGCTTTGTTTGAAATCGGCGTCACTGGCTTCGATCCAAAATTGGTACAAGTTATTGGTCGCTTGAAATATCGTTCCAGTTATGGACAAAATGCTTTGCGCCATTCACTTGAAGTGGCCCACCTATCAGCGATGATTGCAGAGGAATTGGGAGCAGATGTGACTTTGGCGAAGAAAGGTGGTCTTTTACATGATATTGGTAAGGCAGTTGACCACGAAGTGAAGGGAACTCATCCTGAAATCGGTCGCGATATTGCCAAGAAGTTCGGTCTGCCACAAGAGATTATTGATCCGATTGAAACTCATCATGATGATAAGCCAAGAGGTTTGATCTCTGTGATTGTGAAAGTAGCGGATGCCATCTCCTCAGCGCGCCCAGGCGCCCGTAGCGATTCATATGAAAGATATTTGCAACGCTTAGAAGAATTGGAAAACATTGCTAATGGCTTTGCAGGCGTTGAGAAAACCTACGCGATTCAAGCTGGACGTGAAGTAAGAGTGTTTGTAACACCAGAAGATATCAATGACCTACAAGCGCATGACCTAGCTCGTGACGTGGCCAAGAAGATTGAATCAGACTTGAAATACCCGGGTGAAATTAAAGTAACCGTGATTAGAGAAATGAAAGTAACTGAATACGCACGCTAAAATTATTTATTGAACAAAAAAAGATAGCCATCATGGCTATCTTTTTTATTTGTGCAAACATTAGTATATTTATTTGCATACTTTTTTATTATTTGTTATACTGCTATTAAGTAATTAAAATCGTTAATTAATAGTAGGAATAATATAGGTTGATATCTTAATCTTCTTATTATCCTTACTTATATAAAAATATGAACAAAGCTGCATTAATTGAGCGCATTGCTACTCAATCAGCCGTTTCAAAAAAAGATGCCGAAGGCATGCTTGATTCTTTGGTTGATATCATTATTAGCGAACTAAAAGCTGGCAATGAAGTGACTATTACTGGTTTTGGTACTTTCTCACCAAGAATCAGACACGCAAGAGGTGGTGTTAATCCTCAGAAGCCAACTGAGCGAATTACTATTCCAGAGGTAAAAGTGGCTAAGTTTAAGACTGGTAAGACTTTGAAGGATGCTTTGAAGGCAGCGTAAGATAATTTTCGTGAAATATAAGATAAGCCATTCTTTCCAGAGTGGCTTATTGCTATTTAGCTAATATTGGGTAAATATTATTTGGAAATTTACTATTATTTCAATCTTGACTTATTTTGAATAATGTTATAATATATATTCTATAATTCATATCGAGATTATCAATAGAACACAAGCGTTCTATTTTTATGGTTATGGAGTATTAGCTCCTAACCATACAAAAAAGCCTTTGGCTTTTTATAAATTGCTAAAATTAATTTTAAATATATGGCAGACAATGCAAAAACAACTCAAGAAGAGGCAACAACCGAAAAATTCCCGGAATTAAAACCAGGCATGACTATTCGTGTTTTTCAAAAAATCAAAGAATTAAATACTAAGGGTGAGGAAAAAGAAAGAACTCAGTATTTCGAAGGCATGATTATTGGCATGAAACATGGTAAAGAGATCGGTGGCACAATTACAGTAAGAAAAATTTCTGACGGCGTGGCTGTTGAGAAAATCTTCCCTTTAAACTTGCCAACAATCGAAAAGATTGAGGTGAAGAGAATTGCTGAAGTTAGAAGAGCAAAGTTGAACTTCTTGAGAGATGGTTACAAAAAGAAATTTAAGGAGAAAATTATTTCTACTAAGAAATAAAATTTGATTTAGTTTCGTTGATAGGTTATAATTTGGATAGATCTGGTCTACTAGGATGATGTCGCAGTGCTGGAATTGGTAGACAGGTCAGCTTGAGGGGCTGGTGTCCGTAAGGACGTAAGGGTTCAAATCCCTTTTGCGACACAAATTTGGGTGAATAGCTCAGCTGGTTAGAGCATCTCGTTTACACCGAGAGGGTCCAGGGTTCGAATCCTTGTTCACCCACAGATAAAAAGAGAATCTTAATTAAGATTCTCTTTTTTTGTTTTTTTTATTATTATGATATAATTAAATAAAGATAATTAATTAAATTGTAAAATTTATGCAAATTCTACTTCGTTGGTTATTGTCCGCCTTGGCGATAATAATCACAGCTAAATTAATTCCTGGTATTCAAATCGCGAGTTTTTGGGCGTCTTTGTGGGTGGCTCTTATTTTGGGTTTAATTAATGCAGTTATCAGGCCGATTTTGATTTTGATAACTTTGCCGATAAATATTTTTACCTTAGGTTTGTTTACTTTTGTGATCAATGGCTTGTTGGTATTATTGGCGTCGAGTATTATTAAGGGTTTTGTGGTGCAAGGATTTTGGGTGGCGGTTTTGTTTAGTATGGTTTTGTCAGTGATTAGTTATTTATTAAATCAATTTTTAATTAAGTAATAATATTTATGAAAGAAAATTTTAATTTTAAACAAGAAATACCCAAAGGCGTAGACGCCGAGAATGATGTAGAGGTTGAGGATGATGTTATAGAGGAGGCGGCTCTTAAATATGGAATTAAAGCAAAATTGCCCAACGTGGGCACACCAGCCTATGATAGATTGGTAGCAATTAGCGAAGGTTATGCCAAGGAATTTCTTCGCACTGATGTTTCAGTATTAGCGAGAACAGTCCCAAGAATTAGAAGAATTAGTGAAAGCGAAAGAAGAATATTTCATAATCAGTTATGTTTAATGTTGTTCGGTACTGAACATAAGGACACTAGTCCAAATGACAAAGATAGAGCATCACGTTTTTCGTTATACGTAAGTGGCAATGAGGACCAGATTGATTTTTAGTTTTATTGTAATCCTAAATAGCAGGCGACGATAGCGGCGGTTTCGCCACGGAGAGTTAACTTGCCAAGCGATACTTTTTTAAAGGTGTCGCTTTTTTTTATTTCAGCAACTTCAGAAGCAGACCAGCCGCCTTCGGGGCCGACAAAGAGGCCGATTTTATTTTCTGTCAATTTGATTTTATTTAGCGCTTCGCCGTCAAGGTGAAAGAAAAGATTGACTTGGTTGGCTTGGGCGTGGGCGAGGGCATCTTTAAACTTCATTGGTTCGGTGATGGTAGGTAGAATGCCGCGGCCGGATTGTTCGCTGGCTTCCTTGATGATTTTTTCGAGGCGTTCAGTTTTGAGACCGGTTTTGATAGTGCGCTCACTGATGACGGGGACGATTTGTTTGATGCCGATCTCGGTGGCCTTTTGAATGACGAGCTCGAAGTTTTCTCTTTTTAGAATAGCGAGATAAAGCGTGACGTCTTTAGTGTATTCATTCTTGTTCGCTTCAATGCTGATGATTTTAACCACGACCTCATCCTTTTTTATTTCCAAGATTTCTGTTCTAGCTTCTGTGTTTTGACCATTGCCCAGGAAAATAGTATCGCCGATTTTGAAACGCAAAACATTTTTAACTTGGTTGGTAAATTCTTTATCTTTGATGATTAATGTTTTATTGTCGAAGTTGAAATTGCCAATAAAGAGGTATTTTTTCATAAAATAATTTTAGGATTAATTACCTTCCATTATAGCTGATTGAGCAGAAATTTCAATCCCGAGTGCTTGGGAAATAATTTGCCAAATAGCTTGACCTTTTTGCGTATTAGTTTATTATTTGAGTAGAGGTTTTTAAAATTTTACTGAATTTTAGAAATTAATTTTCGATCTTTGAAATTATAAAAAAAGGAGAATGGTTATGTGTGGAATTGTGGGTTATATCGGACCAAGACAGGCTCGTGAAATTATTTTAGATGGATTAAAGAGGTTGGAGTATCGAGGTTATGATTCGGCTGGATTAGCAGTTGTGACTTCGAATGGCATTGAGTGTGTCAAAGAGGTTGGTCGAGTGGCGAGTCTTATTAAGAAAACGGAAACCATCAAAGGATGTCTCGAAGGTTTTGTTGGTGTCGGTCACACGCGTTGGGCAACTCACGGCGCGCCATCAGAAAAAAATGCGCATCCGCATTTTGATTGCAAGAAGAATGTTTTTTTAGTTCACAATGGTATTATTGAAAATTATCAAGAACTGAAAAAATCGCTCGAAGTAGCCGGTCATATTTTTGTGAGCGAAACCGATACGGAAGTTATTGCTCATTTGATTGAGGAGTATCTCGTCAAATATGACATTACAACAGCTTTCAGAAAAGCGATTAGGAATTTGGTCGGCGCCTACGCAATCGTAATGATTTGCAATGGCGAACCGGATAAAATCTTTGTAGCTCGGCACGGCAGTCCGGTGGTAATCGGAGTTGGTGATAATGAAAGCATTATCGCATCAGGAGAAGAGGCGATTGTGCAGTACACCAGGAAGATTTTGCGTCTCAAGGACGGTGAAATTGCAATTGTTGAGGCGGGAAGATATGAAATCTTCAGTCTCGATAGCATCTCTGTCGAAAGAGACACAGAACATACTTCTCTCGAAATTAGCGATATTGAGAAAGGTGGTTTTCCTCATTTTATGCTCAAAGAAATAATGGAACAGCCGAATTCAATCACAAACGCCTTGCGCGGGCGGATGAATATGGATGATGGCATAGCGGTGTTTGGTGGCTTTCAGGATAATAATGATCAGCTGAGAGAGGTTGATAATATTTTAATCGTTGCCTGTGGCACGGCTTATCATGCCGGTCTAATCGGTGAGTATATGATTGAAAGCCTTGCGGGCATTCCGGTTAAGACTGTTACTGCTTCGGAATTCCGCTATCGCCCGATGATTACGAATGACAAGTCGCTTGTATTGGTCATTAGCCAGTCCGGTGAAACAGCAGACACTTTGTTTGCTGTTAATGAGACAAATCAGCATGGCTGCTTAACAGTCGGCATAGTAAATGTTGTTGGCTCGTTGATTGATCGTGAGGTGAAAGCTGGTGTGCACAATCATGCTGGTCCGGAAATATCAGTGGCTTCAACAAAGGCCTTTACGTCACAAGTTGCCATTTTGGTCTTGGTGACAATTTATCTTGCCCGTCAGCGAAAGATGACAGCGGTTGAAGCGCAAAATATCTTTCACGAACTGCAAAGTATTCCTGAGAAGGTGAAGGTTGTGCTGGAGCTGAATGATGCCGTTAGGGCTTTGGCGCAAAAATATAGCCGAACTGAAAATGGCAATCAAACAGAACACTTTGCTTATATCGGCAGAGGGTTTAATTACCCGACTGCCCTCGAAGGAGCTTTGAAGTTGAAGGAGATTTCTTATATCCACGCTGAAGGTTATCCGGCTGGAGAACTGAAACATGGTTCGATTGCTCTAATCTGCAATGACTTTCCGACGATGGCAATTATTCCGCGTGATGCTCTGTATGCAAAAAACAAGAGCAGTATCAAAGAAATAAAGGCCCGTGATGGCAAAATTATTGCTATTGCTACCGAAGGTGATGAGGATATTATTGAATTGGTTGATGATGTAGTATTTATCCCTTCAACATTGGATATTCTTTATCCCATTCTCGTAACCATCGTGACTCAATTATTTGCCTATCACATGGCGGTAATTTTGGGTAGAGATGTTGATAATCCAAGAAACTTGGCGAAAAGTGTTACCGTGGAGTAGAAAAACAACCCCTGTCGAATTTGACAGGGGTTTTTGATTTTTAATAATGTAAGTGGTATATTAAATAGGTAAATTGAACCAATTTTTTATGCGTCAAATAGCTGATTTTCATATTCATTCTCGATATTCCCGAGCTTGCTCGCGGGACTTAACCTTAGCTAATATTGCTAAAACGTGCCTGATAAAAGGAATTGATATTGTGGGGACGGGCGATTTTACGCATCCCGCTTGGTTCAAATCGATTAAGGATGAACTGGTTGAGATTGGGAGTAGCGGTCTTTATAAATTACAGGAAGATGATAATGGTGTGAAGTTTATTTTGAGCACCGAGGTGGCTTTGATTTATAAGCAGGGCGGACGAGCGCGACGGATTCATATTGTGATTCATGCGCCGAATGTAGTAGCGGTCCAAAAGCTGAATGATTTTTTGGGTAAGCATTATAATATTCGTTCGGATGGTCGTCCGATTTTGGGAATGAGTGTACCGACTTTGTGTCAGTTGTGTTTTTCGATTGATCCGAAATTTTTGATTTATCCGGCGCACATTTGGACACCGTGGTTTTCGGTCTTTGGTTCGAAGTCGGGTTTTGATTCGCTGGAAGAATGTTTTGGGGAATATACTAATCAAATTTTTGCTTATGAGACCGGTTTGTCATCGGACCCTGAAATGAATTGGCGCGTGTCAGCTTTGGATAAATTAACTTTGTTGTCTAATTCAGATGCGCATTCATTGCAAAATTTAGCGCGCGAAGCAAATGTGTTTGAGTTTAATGAAGAGGTGACCTATGATGCGATTTATCAAATAATTAAAGGTGAAAATAAAAAATCATTTTTGGATTATACGATTGAATTTTATCCGGAAGAAGGTATGTATCACTGGGACGGACATCGGGCTTGTGGTGCGTGCTTGTCTCCGGTTGAGACAAAAGAGAAAAAGGGATTGTGTCCAGTTTGTAACCGGGCACTGACAATTGGTGTTGATTATCGCGTGAATGAATTAGCAAATCGTAAGGTTGGGAAGCAGTTAAAAGGCAAGCCGAGTTTTAAAAAATTAGTAGGCTTGAATAAAATTATCGCTGAGGCGGTGGGAGTGAAATCACCACAAGCTAAAAAAGTTTTAGTAGAATACGATAAGCTAATTAGTGAATTACAAGCTAGTGA
>Ga0180015_1000558_pt1 | contig 10521 bp, 8 predicted proteins | sample KR13_S2_MetaG_FD_116508 | JGI IMG/M metagenome (GOLD analysis project Ga0180015, IMG submission 116508) | Groundwater microbial communities from the Olkiluoto Island deep subsurface site, Finland - KR13_S2_MetaG | ecosystem: Environmental > Aquatic > Deep subsurface > Groundwater | place...
AAGGGCATTCAATTTCCCCTGGCGTTTAGTTTTCCCAATGTATGAATCCAATGCCGCAGGCAATTTTGCTGACAGCTATTCCAATATGTTTGTTACTCCGGATAAGCTCAATGCTGAGATGGCTTTTGACTTGAAGGTGTGGTTACAGGACGACATTCTTTTACTCACAGATAAAATGAGTATGGCGGCATCTATTGAAGCGCGCGTACCTTTGTTGGACCACCGGATTGTAGAATTTGTGCTGAGACTTCCTTCGTCATATAAAATTTATGCAGAGGATCAGAAGATTATTTTTAAAAAGGCTGTCGGTCAATACTTACCCGGTGAGATATTGGCCAGACGAAAAGATGGATTCGGGGCGCCAATCAATTCCTGGATGCAGGGTCCACTCAAGGCTGTCTCTCTGAATTTGCTTGCGCGAGGCGAGCTAATAAAACAAGGGATAATTGACAAACAATCGCTTATCCGGTTGAATTATCTTTTGCGTGTAAAAAAAGAATGGTCTTGGGCTTTGTGGATACTGCTAAACTTGGAACTCTGGTTTCGATTTGTCCATGAAGGCTGCGGCCCGCCAGATGATGTACGCTTGAGTGAGCTTTGATCTACCATTATGTTGAGATTTGGTGAGACGAAATATTACATAAAATTCTGTTTGAAGAACCCTCATACGTGGGCTGGATTATTACTGTACGTCTTAGGTCGGTTCAACCTAAAAGTTCGCGAAAAACTCCACGCTATTATGGGTTCGGACGGTCGGCTTTTTCACTATCCTGATAAAATCCGAGGTGAAGTCAAAAAGATTTCTATTCTTTCTTGTCCAAATAAAGATTGGCTGGAACACATTCCTTCCACCGGTTGGTTGACGGGGGGTGGCCCGAAGATAGAATTTTGGCCAATTCCGTTAGCCACATATTCTCTTAACTTCAAGGACCTGGATTGGTTCAGAAATGAAATGGACAAAGAGGACGCATTTGCGCTACATCGCTTTGTCTGGCTCTTGCGTTGGTTGTCGCTTCGTCCTGCCAGGGAGCACCTGGAAGCAAGCGATGCCATTATACTGGATTGGATCCGTCGCGTTAGGCCGCATACAAATCCCAATGCTTGGGAGACATATTCAGCTTCTGAAAGAGTAGTAAACTGGCTGTTGTACCTATGCGCAACGAAGGAACATAGGATACGTGAGGCGAAAGCCACACAGAATATCGGTGCTTCCTTGCTGGAACATCTGAACCATATTTCGCGACACCTTGAATACTACGGCAGGTCCTGTCACAACCATATTTTGAACAACGCTCGGGCCTTATACATTGGCGGACAAATCTTGCGTCTTCCGCAGTTCGTTGCGTTGGCCAGGCAGCTTTTTCGGCGCCATCTCCCAGAGTTGGTGAATGAAGAAGGTGTTCTTCTGGAAAGCTCTTCTCATTACCAACTATTGTTGACGCGTACCATGGCCGAGGTATTGTGGGTCGCTCGTGTCAGCGGAGATGCGAGTTTCGCAAATCATCTGGACGATACTGTTTGCTCCATGGTTTCGTGCTGTTGCTACATCGGTAGTTGCTGCGGGGACGATATCCCCAACGATTTCCCCCGGGTCGGTGATATATCTCCAGACTGTCCTGTTTCGTGGTTCTACCCGGATTACCAGTGCAGTGACAAAACAGAATCCTGGTGGGGACTCTGGAATCCACAGGTGATGCCGCTACAAAAAGGAAAGCCCAGTCCGGGTTGCGTTTCTCCCGGGGGGAGCAAGGGATGGAAATGGATCGAAGACCCCACGCATCATTTCAAAATACTGATCCATGTGCCCCAATATTCTCGCGTTTATCCTGCCGCCCACGGGCACATGGATTTTGGCAGTTTCTTGCTTTATGACAATGAGGGGCCTGTGCTCGTTGACCGGGGTAGAAAGTCATACAATTCGGACAGCATCAGTGAATACGGTGTGTCTGCAATGGCGCACAATACGACTCTGATCAACGGATTGCCCCTTGTACCGGATTGCAGGGGGCTTTTTCTATCGTACAAGAAATGTTTCATAGACGGAATAAAGGTTACTTCCAAAGATATGGGCGCTGAGAGGAAGGTTTCTTGGCAAACTGACGTCCTCGACAGATCTGGCAAATCGTTGAAGTGGACGCGTGATATTTTCCTGAGTTGCGAAGGGATGAATATCGAGGAGATGCTGTCTAATGCCTCGCTAGCGAGTTTGGCAGTTGAATCCTATTTACACTGGGCTCCCGGGTGGGAAATGCACCTTGAGCCCAATGGTTCCAATCCTGAGAGCTGTTTTTTTATCATAAAGGACGGCAGAAGTTATCGCCTGAGAATTGAATGCTCAGGTGCCAAGTGCACAGTAGCCTGGTTCAAAGGTAAGGCGGCCAGTCCGCTTGGGTGGCACTTCACTGATTACGGTACCCAGGTTCCAGCATTGACACTGCAATTGGTGCTTCAGTGCTCAGGGGATTATAAATTGAAGTTCGCTGTGTGTCCGGTATGAAAAGCGTATTATGGGTCACATCCTACTTTCCTCCCATACTTAATGTAGCGACAATCCGTAATGTAAAGTTCCTCAAATATTTGCCTCGCTTTGGCTGGAAAGCTGTAGTTGTTTGTCCGAAAGGAACCCATGAAAACACGCCACCAGGTGAAGAACTGTTGAGTCAGTTAAGTCCATCTATTACAATCTCTGTCATGCCACAGGATCTGTTCCTTTACTTGGAACGTCATAAGAGCACGAAACGTATCCCACGATACGCTGCTTACGTTATGAACAATATACTCCCCCCCGATGGCCACATATTTTGGAGCCTAACGGTCCTCCGGCATATTGGAAGAGAAATTATCAGAAATAAGCCTGATATGATTTATACGACATGCAGCCCATTCAGTCTCAATGTGATAGGTGTCTGGCTAAAATTCAAATATAATATTCCCTGGGTAACAGATTTCCGTGACCTTTGGCTTCTGAACCCTATGTCAAGAAGGATTTTCAAACCCTATCATGATTTCGTATCGAGGAGATTGGAGCCATATTTTCTCAGATACTGTGATGCTCTCATCGTAACTACAGAGAAAAGTAAAGACAGAATGACTGCAGTGTACTCTTTTCTGAAAGAGAAAACCTTCGTTATCCCCAATGGTTTTGATCAGGAAGATATTCCCGCGAACAACGAAGAAGAGCTGTATCCAAATTCGTTTTTCTATAGTGGAACCATAAGCGACAAGACTGATTATACTCCTGCACCAATACTTAAATTGCTATCAAGGCTGGCAAACGACGTTTTTTTCGAGGCACCCTGGCAATTGCACTATGCAGGGAACGATGGCGAAGCCTTTGTTAACCTTGTTAGACAGGAAAGGATCAGTGCAGAATGTAAAGATTACGGATTTCTTGATCCCCAAAGCCTATATAGGCTCATTCACCGCATGGCATATGTTATGCTTTGCATGCCTCGTGATGCTGACACCCTGTCCTGGGTTCCAGCGAGGCTATATGATTATATAGGCAATAATTGTCGATTGATATGCCTTACATCTCGTGAGAGCGAACTTGCACGACTCATAGAACCATATGGAAATGGAATCACGCTTTTCTACGATGAGCCTGAGGATATTCAGATACAGAAACTTCAAGCATTTCTGGCAGCTCATAAGAATGATAGCACGGCATCTAAGAAGTTTATCGAGCGCTTCAGTCGAAAAAATCTTACGATGCAGCTATCCAAAATATTCCAGCATATTATCAATAGTTGATATGGACTCAATAAACACGATTATGAAACGACCACCTATTATTTGCCATTTAGCTTTAAAAAGAGAAACATTGTTCATATTTCTTGTTGCAACGTACATCCTTATTTATGATACTGTACTGATAGAGCCATATAGCTTCTACATTAATTATATGGTAAAACTACTTGTAATTACATCGTTATTTATATTTTTTAGATACCAGAAAATGTCGGGTAGTCAAACGATAGTTGTTGTCTTATATTCGATGCTTCTCATGTATGGTTTGTTAATTGCCACTCTCAATCACAATCAGCAATTTACTCTTTCCTTTCCTCTAACATTAAAATACGGTTTAAGAATTTTAGCTCTTATTGCCATTTTGATGATTCTTAACACAAATAGATATTCTGATAAGATAATTAAATTTCCGATTTGGATTGGTGTCATACTATCAATACAATCCATCTTGTTATTTATTATGATCAGTTCAGGAAACGCACCTGAACCAGATTACATAAATGTTAGAGGGCCAATGAGGAGCTATGGAATTTGGGGCTTTGCTCCATCAATTACCTGGGGTTATAATAATTTATTTATCCCAAGAGTGTCTTCCTTCTTTTCAGAATCGTCCAATTTTGCAAGATTCTTGGAGTATCCCATTATCCTTTCACTTGGATACTATAAAATATACGGGGGAAAACGTTATTTTTTTTCATTAGCTGTTTGTTTGATGTCCTTTGTCCTGACATTTTCATTGACGGGATATTTGGCGCTCTTTCTAGGTTTTTTTGTGTTTTACATGCTCAGGACAAAAAATATACCATCTAAACTTTTTGTTCTCATTCTCTGTACATTATTTATTCTTTCCTTCCACATATATCAAAAAAAGACATATATAAATAATCCTGACCAGAGGACTCTAATCCAGCATATGCTTTTATCAAAATACGCGGATGCTCTAAGGTCACCAGAAGATATCAGGGGGCTTTACGGTGGACGAGTTTATAGCGCAATAGAAGCCACTAAACTGTTTTTCGAGTATCCTTTAGGAATTGGACTACTGAACAACGCAGACATTGATATCCTAAATAAGTATGGCGAAGAAGGCTATACAACTATACATCTTTATGGGGCTTTTTGGTTTTGGTTAGTCAAAACTGGATTCGTAGGGATTTCAATTATTATATTGATCTTTTATATTGTGTTGAGAAAAATGAAAACATTTTGGTCTGATAAAAAAGATATCCGCACATATGTCTCCATAGCTTTTATTTCCATATCAATACATCAATTGATAACCGGTGATTGGATGGATCCAATGTTCCTTTTTGTTATGGCCTTGATACTTGCATATAAAAAAAGAAATTATGAGGGCAAAATCTCTAAAAGTTATAATTACGCACAAACGCCTTTAAAAGCTGTGATAAATGCATAACAGCAAAACAATTGCATGTGTAACTGGTGCTTCCGGGATGGTTGGAAGTAAAATTGTCCAGCGATTAAGATTGCAGGGGTATAAGGTTAGAGCATTAAGCCGTAGTAAACATTTTGATGATGCAAATGTTGAGTTGTTTCGTGGTGGGCTTGAGGATGAAGAAGTTCTCAAATCTTTTTTGAGTAATGCTCACCTTCTTTTTCATTGCGCTGCTGAATTATATGATGAGTCTAAAATGTTGAATGTTAATGTTCTGGGAACTGAGCGACTATTGCGCCTAATTAAGGATTCAAGTATTGAGTATTTGTGTTACTTGAGCAGTGCCGGCGTGGTGGGGCGAACACATGCTAAGTGGGTTAATGAAGAAACTATCTGTAAGCCGCAGAATGCCTATGAGCAAAGCAAGTGGGCGGCTGAACAGCTTGTTGCAGACGGTATTGATGGATGCAGAATTGTAATTCTGCGGCCAACGAATGTAGTTGATGAAAAGCGCCCGGGCGCCCTTGCTTTGCCAATACATGGCTCATTTTTGAATCGATTGAAAGTATTTATAAAAGGAGGGGAATGTGCGCACATTGTGCATGCAGAAGATGTTGCTGAAGCTGCATTGCACTTCATTTATCACCCTTTTGACAGTCCCCAATGTTATTTTGTTTCCTGTGACTATGAACCACTGAACACGTTTGCAGAGTTATGGGCTCTCTATAGAGCTGTTGAAAATAATTATCCTGTTGACAATCTACGGCCGGTGCTGCATCTGCCGTTGATTGTCCCGCATACACTACGGAAACTATGGCGTGGTAGAGGTAATCGTGGCGATGTCCGCTATTCTTCTGAAAAGCTTATCTCGGAAGGATTTAAGTTTCCTTTTGGTGTCAAAGGAACAGTGAAACAAATAATTAAATCAGCCGATTTCAGGCAGCAATGAAAGTACTAAATGTTAATATGTCCCTCGACCCGGTCACAGGTGGGGGGACGGCGGAGAGGACCTTTCAAATAAGTAAATTTCTGGCCAAAGTTGGCATCGAATGCACCGTCCTGACCACCGATTTAGGCTTAACTCCAGAACGCATAAAGGCCATGGAAAGGGTAAGGATAATCGCGTTACTTTGCCTGTTTAGGCGTTTTTATGTTCCTAAATTCTCATACAAGCAGATTAAGAATATTGTAGAAGGTGTTGATGTTGTCCATCTTATGGGCCATTGGACTTTCATGAATGCGTTGGTTTATCTTGCTGCCCATAGCCTCAATAAACCATATGTGGTATGTCCAGCAGGGGCGCTTCCCATCTTCGGAAGGTCCTGGTTCATAAAGAAGATGTACAATATATTGATTGGTAATAAAATAATCCTTAATGCCTGGGGGCATGTGGCAATTCCTCATGATGAAATAAAACACTTTCAGGCATATGGGGTTGCTCCTGAAAATGTAACCGTCATTCCGAACGGTATAAATGCAGAAGATTTTAAGTCAGCGGATGTCGATGAATTCAGGAGAAAACATCATCTCGCTGACTATCCCATCATTCTATTTGTAGGCCGCCTGAACCCTATAAAAGGGCCTGATCTTCTTCTGGAAGCATTCTCTCTCGCGAAGAGGAAGTTGCCTCACTACCATTTGGTTTTCGCAGGTCCGGACGGGGGAATGCTCGCTGAACTGAAAAATCTGGCGGATAACTTTGATCTTGGTGAACGGATTCATTTTATTGGATATGTCGGGGGAGATCAAAAATCCCAAGCATACCACGCGGCGGACATTCTTATTATACCCTCCAGGCAGGAGGCTATGTCAATTGTGGTCCTTGAGGCTGGAATAACAGGCACACCAGTGCTCCTCACTGACAAATGTGGCTTTGATCTGATTGGCGAAATTAACGGAGGCATGGTTGTGGAAGCGTCCGCTGAAGCGCTCAGTGAAGGGATTATAACGCTTTTGAAAGATACCAAAAAATTACAAAATATGGGTAAAAATTTAAAAAGATATGTTCAGGAGAATTACACTTGGGAAATTATCATAAAAAGGTACATTAGCATGTACGAAACAATACTTATGGATACCGAGAAGTGAGAGTTTTGATTGTCACTCAATACTTCTGGCCGGAGAATTTCCGCATCAACGACCTGGCCTTGGGCCTCCTTGAAAGGGGCCATCAGGTCACGGTTCTTACAGGAATACCCAACTATCCCGATGGGCGATTCTTTCCAGATTACGGTTTCTTTAAAAATGTACGTTACGATTACCATGGTGTGAAGGTGATACGTGTGCCCCTCGTTCCGCGTGGCAAGGGAGGAAGGCTTCGTTTGCCGCTAAATTATCTTTCTTTTGCCCTGTGTGCTAGCATCTTAGCCCCCTTCCTTTGCCGAGGGAATTTTGACCTGATTTTTGTTTATGAACCGTCGCCCATTACGGTTGGGTTGCCGGCCCTGGTATTAAAAAAACTGAAATCCGTCCCAGTTTTGTTCTGGGTGCAGGATCTATGGCCGGAGAGTCTATCTGCAACCGATGCTGTAAAATCACAATGGATATTAGATAGAGTGAAAACGCTTGTCCGTTTTATTTACAGCAGATGCGATCGTATCCTTGTGCAATCGAGGGCATTCAGTAAGCCAATAATGTCACTGGGAATAGAAGCCGAAAGGCTGACCTACTTTCCCAATAGCGCTGAATCACTGTATAAACCTGTTAGCCTTGAGGCAGATGCTATCGAGCGCGAAAAAATGCCTGAAGGTTTCAAGGTTATGTTTGCCGGCAACATCGGTGCAGCACAGGATTTTTCCACCATCCTGAAAGCTTCAGAATTTCTCAAAGAATATCCTGATATCCATTTCATAATTTTGGGGGATGGCCGTATGCATTCATGGGTAGCGTCTCAGATTCGCGCACGAGGCTTAACTGACAGCTTTCACCTGCTGGGAAGGTATCCTGTCGAAACTATGCCACGCTATTTTTCCCTTGCAGACGTCATGCTTGTTACCCTTAGGAAGGAACCTATTTTTGAACTTACGATTCCGGCAAAAATGCAGTCCTATATGGCCTGCGCACGCCCGATAATAGCGGCACTTGATGGAGAAGGGGCAAGAGTTGTTAATGAGGCTGACGCAGGAATTTCCTGTCCGGCTGAAAACCCTGAAGCATTGGCACAGGCTATTATCACAATGTACAAGACTCCTGAAAATAGAAAAAGAGAGATGGGAGCTAATAGCCGGAAATATTTTGAGGCGAATTTTGAACGTAATTTCCTTTTAAATCGACTTGACGGATTGATGAAGGAAATGAAGGTGGGGGCATAGTGTTGCGTATTCTAATACTGGGCGGCAGCGGAATGCTTGGGCATCAGCTCTGGCGGCATTTTTCATCCAGATTCCCGGAGACCTATACTACAATAAGAAGAACATCTTCCGACTATAAAAACCACGGGCTCTTGAGTAGCAATAATGTGATTGAATCGGTTGATGCCAGATGTTTTGAATTTCTCAAAGGAGTTATTACGGGGGTCCACCCGGATATAATTCTTAATTGTATAGGAATAACAAAAAGACGGGAAGAGAAAGACAACACAATTGATAGTATAATGTTGAATTCGCTGCTTCCACATAAAGTGGCTGAGTGGGGTGAATCCCTAGGCGCAAAGATCGTAAATTTCAGTACAGACTGTGTATTTGACGGTAAACTTGGCAATTATACAGAAGGAAGTCAAACATCGGCCGAAGATCTATATGGAAGAACCAAGGTGCTTGGAGAGATATCCGGCAAGAGCTCACTTACCATACGCTCTTCCTTTATTGGTCAGGAACTGCAAAATGGTACCGAACTTTTTGAGTGGTTTCTGTCTCAGGCCGGAACGGTTAAAGGTTTCAGAAATGCTATCTATACAGGATTGACTACAATTGAGCTTAGCCGCGTTGTGGAACGGCTGATTGTTGAATATCCTGAATGTTCCGGACTCTACCATGTGTCAAGTGAACCAATCAGTAAATATGAGCTATTGGGTCTTATCCGGGAAAAATTTCAACTGAATATAGATATAATTCCAGATGATACATTTGAATGCAACAGGAGCCTGAACTCTGAAAAATTTCGAAGAGAATTCAATTATTCTCCGCCATCATGGGAAGATATGATTGATGAACTGGCCGATGATTTTAAAAGGAGAAAAGATGATTTTTAATGGGAAAACAATCCTGGTGACCGGTGGTACAGGATCGATGGGAAAAACGCTGGTGCGCCGTGCACTTACCGGAGAACTCGGTACTCCTAAAAAAGTAATCGTTTTTTCCAGAGACGAGGCAAAACAGCATGAAATGCGAATGTCCTATCTGCACAAACTTGTGGCGACCGATGAGGTTATTTATCGGAACTTTATGAATGTCCTGGAATTCAGGATAGGAGATGTTCGAAATTATGCTGATGTATGCTCTGTTGTAAGACATGCCGACATTGTTATTAATGCCGCGGCACTGAAGCAAGTTCCGGCTTGCGAGTATTTTCCAACCCAGGCTGTACTTACAAACTGTATGGGCGCATCCAACATAGTGCGCGCTATCGGAGAAAACGACTATCCTGTTGATACAGTTGTCGCTATAAGTACCGATAAGGCATGCAAACCGATAAATGTTATGGGGATGACTAAGGCAATTCAGGAAAGGATATTCATTACTGCAAATATCCTTAATTCACGGACACGTTTTATAGGTGTGCGTTATGGGAATGTGCTTTCCTCCAGGGGTTCGGTTATTCCTTTGTTCCATGATCAAATAAGAAACGGAGGGCCGGTCACGGTAACAGTGCCGGAAATGACCCGCTTTCTTCTCAGTCTGGAACAGGCTGTTGACACGGTCTTTGCAGCCCTTAGGGGAGCAAAAGCTGGCGAACTCTACGTGCCTGACGCTCCTTCTGCAACCGTTATTAATGTGGCAAAAGCCCTGATAGGTGACTTGGATATTAATATAGAAGTAACGGGCATACGTCCAGGTGAAAAGATGCATGAGATTATGGTCTCAGAGGAAGAAGCCAATAGATGTGTGAGACGGGGAAAATATTTTGCTATAAAATCAATGCTTCCCGAATTAAATCATTCAGATGATAAGGAGCCGTCGGCCATTACAAGTGAGTTCAGCTCTGCAAATCATCCGCTTGATCTTGAAGGAACCAAGCATCTGCTGAAGATAAACCGATTAATGGTCGATGATATTGACCCATTGGTAAATGGCGAATTACTGAGATAGCTTTATGTTGGGTATATAATTTTCGGATGCGATAAGGAGAGGATAGTGACAATAAAAGTAATAACTATTGTTGGTACTCGTCCAGAAATAATTAAACTCTGCCGTGTTATACATGAACTTGATACACAT
>Ga0180015_1000560_pt1 | contig 10501 bp, 10 predicted proteins | sample KR13_S2_MetaG_FD_116508 | JGI IMG/M metagenome (GOLD analysis project Ga0180015, IMG submission 116508) | Groundwater microbial communities from the Olkiluoto Island deep subsurface site, Finland - KR13_S2_MetaG | ecosystem: Environmental > Aquatic > Deep subsurface > Groundwater | place...
GAGATAAAATTAGACAGAGATAAAATGAAGGCCGGGGTGATTGTTGATGATGATCAGCTATCTTTGAGCATCGGTAAGCATGGCCAGAACGTGCGTTTGGCTTCCCGTCTCGTGGGTTGGGAGTTGGATATCCGCACTAAGAGCATGATCGCTGCTGAGGCGCTGGGTGGTAAAACAGAAGAAGGCCCTGCTGCTGTTTTGAAAGCAGAAGATATTCAGCCGGATTCCGCCAAGGTTGAAAAAGCCAGGAAAGAAACCAAAAAGACAGAAAAAAAGGTGTCTAAGGCCGCTGCTAAAAAAGAAACTTCTTTAGGTGAACTACTAGAAGTCAGTGAGAAGCTCGTCGAAAGTTTAAAAGAAGCAGGCATCAAGAGTGTAGATGATGTAATTAAACTTCAGGTGGAGGGGCTGACCAAGATTAAGGGTATTGGAGAAAAGAAGGCTCAAAAAATTATCGCCAAGGCCAAGAAACTGTCGTAGTTTTTTAATATAAAGTCCCGCCACAAAGATTGGCGGGCGAGAAAGAGAAAAATATGCTAAAAATAAAAAAAGAAAAAAAAGTAGTAAAAAAAATAGTTAAGCCTAAGGTTAAAGTGGAGGTAAAAACTAAGAAGCCGGTTGCTAAAGCGCAAGAGGCGGTTAAGTTTAAGCCTCTAGCTAAGCCGCTTAAGCTCAAATTGGCAGTAAACAAGGTTAAGGAAAAAATTAAGCCGGTATTTAAGTCTATGCTTAAACCGGTAGCAAAATCTGAGCCTAGGGTTGAAGTGAAAATGGCAGTTAAACCGGTAATAAAACCTGAAGCCAAGGTTGAAGTGAAAGCGGTAGTTAAACCGGTAATAAAACCTGAGCTCAAGGTTGAAGTAAAAGTGGCAGTTAAGCCTATCCATAAGCCAGAGGCAAAAGTCGAAGTTTCTCCTCCAGTGAAATCAGAATTTATCCCTGAGGTTAAGGCCGAAGCCGGCCCGGAAAAAGAGATTGAACTGGAGCTTCCGATTACGGTTAAAGATTTATCCATAAAATTACAGGAGAAGTCTTCGGTTCTGATTAAGCATCTTATGGGTATGGGGGTAATGATCGGGATTAATCAGTCTTTAGATGAGGCTACTTTAAATAAATTATGTTTAAAATATAATTTTGGAGTTAAGAAAGCTTTGAATGCCGAAGAAACGGCTTTGCAGGCGCATCAAAAAATAGATAAGCCGCAAGAGCAAAAGAGCCGTTCACCGATAGTAACCTTTATGGGGCATGTTGATCATGGTAAGACCTCTCTTTTGGATGCCATACGTAAAACTAAAGTTACAGAAGGAGAACATGGAGGGATTACTCAACATATCGGTGCTTACCGGGTCAGCCTTCCGCAGGGGGAGATTACCTTTTTAGATACACCCGGCCATGAAGCATTTACCGCGATGCGTGCTCGCGGCGCCCGGATTACCGATATTGTGGTGTTAGTCGTAGCTGCTGATGACGGAATTATGTCGCAAACTCAGGAAGCCATCGACCATGCGCGGGCTGCCGGAGTAACGATCATCGTGGCGATTAATAAAATAGATAAAGCGCAGGCAAATATAGACACGGTTAAAAAACAGTTAGCTGCAGCCGGATTAAATCCTGAGGATTGGGGCGGTAAAACGATTACTGTCCCGGTCTCTGCTAAGACCGGCGCGGGAATAGACAGCTTACTGGAGATGATTTTGTTGCAAGCCGAAATTATGGAATTAAAAGCCAATCCTGACCGCCTGGCCTATGGAGTAGTCGTGGAAGCCCGGATGGCTAAAGGCAGGGGGCCGGTAGCGACATTGCTTGTGCAGAACGGCACATTACATCTTAACCAGAATATAATCGTAGGTAATTTATATGGAAAAGTCAGGGCGATGCTCAATGACCGGGGGCAGGGAGTAACTTCTGTCGGCCCGGCAACTCCGGTAGAGATTTTGGGGATAAGCGGAATTCCGCAGGTAGGGGGCCAGTTTTTTGTGATTGAAGATGAAAGGCAGGCTAAGAGTTTAATTGCCGCCCGCGTGGAAAAAGAAAAGCTTCAGCAGGTTAAAGAGGTAAAGAGGGTAAGCTTGGAAGAGTTGCATCTGCAGATTGCCGCCGGTAAAATCAAGGAACTAAATTTAATTATTAAGGCGGATGTCCAGGGATCGCTGGAGGCAATTAAAGATACTTTGGAGAAGTTGAATGTTTCCGAAATAAAAATTAATATCATCCATCTGGGGGCGGGAAATATCAATACTTCCGATGTAATTTTAGCGGTAGCTTCTGATGCGTTGCTTTTGGGATTTAATGTTTCTGCTGATGAGCCGGCTAAGGAGTTGATCTCCAAAGAAGGCATAGATGTAAAAATATATAATATTATTTATGAGCTGGCTAATGACATAAAAGCTGCGGTTGAGGGTATGCTTGATCCAAAATTAAAGAAAGTATTTTTAGGCAGGGTCGAAGTCAGGAAGATGTTTAAGCTTTCCAGTTCCGGTATCATTGCCGGATGTTTTGTAACCAAGGGGAAGATTAACCGTAGCTGCATGATTACCGTGATGCGCAATGGTGCGGTTGCTTTTGAAGGCAAGCTTGCCAGCCTTAAACGTTTTAAGGATGATGTGCGCGAGGTTGGTGAGGGGTTTGAGTGTGGTATTGCAGTTAGCGGGTTTGATCAATTAGTCGAAGGCGATATTATTGAAGCTTATGATATAGAGAAGATAGCGAGGAAGTTATAGCTTACAGCTATATCGGACTAAGATATGCATAAAAAGCGGATATTGAGCGGGATGCGTCCTACGGGTAAATTACATCTGGGCCATTTGGTTGGTGCTTTGGCTAATTGGACGAAGTTGCAAGATGAATATGATTGTTTCTTTATGGTCGCGGATTGGCATGCGCTGATGTCTGAGTATGAAAATCCGGACTTGCTTAAAGATAACATGTTGGACAATGTCATTGATTGGCTCTCTTGCGGGATTGACCCTGAAAGATCCACTATTTTTATTCAATCGCAAGTTCCCGAACACCTGGAGCTTTATTTTATTTTTTCTCTGATTACGCCCTTAGGGCTGCTTGAGCGTTGCCCTACCTATAAAGAACAACTGCGCCAGGTGGTTAATCGCGATTTAAGTACTTATGCTTTTTTAGGGTATCCGGTTTTACAAGCCGCGGATATTTTACTTTATAAGGCCGATAGCGTGCCGGTGGGTGAGGATCAGCTGCCGCATTTAGAGTTGTGCCGTCAGATAGCGCGAAAGTTTAATCATCTTTACAAAACAACTTGTTTTGCGGAACCCAAGGCTTTGCTTACCCAGACTACCCGTCTTTTAGGCTTAGATGGCCGCAAGATGAGTAAGAGTTATAATAATTATATCGCTCTCACTGACGCGCCCGAGGTTATCCGTAAAAAGGTGCAGAGTATGTTTACAGATCCGGAGCGTATTCACGTTGCTGATCGCGGGCATCCGGATAAATGCAATGTTTTCTCTTATTATGCGGCGTTTTCCCCTTTGCTTAAGGATCAGGTTCAGGAGCGTTGCAGTAAAGCCATGATTGGTTGCACGGAATGTAAAAAGGAATTGACAGTCCTGCTTACTAATTTATTGGCGCCGATTCAGGAAAAACGGCTCGCTTGGCAAAAAGACAAAAGGCGCATTCAAGAGATTTTATCCGCCGGAAGGCAAAAGGCATCCCTATTGGCTAAGAAAACTATTTTTACAGTAAGAGAATTGCTTAAAATATGAACTATAAAATCCGCCTGGATATGTTTGAGGGTCCGTTAGACCTGTTATTATATTTAGTCAAAAAAGACCACCTTAATATTTACGATATTCCGATTGCCAAAGTCACTCAACAATACTTAGAGTATATTAATTTGATGCAACTTTTGGATTTAAATATTGTAGGAGAATTTCTGGTAATGGCGGCCACGCTGATGCAGATAAAATCCAAAATGTTGCTTCCGGCAGAAGAGTTGGCGGTTTTAGAAGAACAGGAGGATCCGCGCGCGGAGTTGGTCAAAAGGCTGCTAGAGTATGAAAAGTTTAAACAAATCGCTGAAAATTTAAAGCAAAGGGAAGCTAGCCAGCAGGAAGTTTTTAAGCGCCCGAAAACCGAAGAAGCGGCCCAGAGTAAAGCGTTCGATAAGCAGGTGGATAAATATTTTGAGGCCAACATTTTTGATTTGATTAATGCTTTTTCTCAGGCTTTAAAAGATATACCCCGCGAAGTTTTTTATGAGGTGATCAAGGATCAGTATACGGTTGAGCAAAAAGTCCATGATATCCTGCACCTGCTGCTGGTACAAACAGAAATTAAGCTTTCGGAGCTATTCTCCAAGACTAAAAGCAAGATGGAGATTGTGGTGATCTTTTTAGCCATCCTGGAGCTGGCCAAAATGAAAGAAATTATTGCCCGTCAAGACGTGGAATTTGAAGATATAATTATGTCCAGGAACAAAGAAAACATTATTCCTTATGAGCGAAGAGACCAGGCACACACTGCTGAAAGCTGATTCCATTAATACGGATATCAAGGAATCCGAAGAGGATGTAGTTTTAAATATATCCTTAAGGCCCAAGAAGTTTGGTGAGTTTGTCGGCCATCAGGATATTGTGGATAATTTAAAAATTGCCATTCAGGCAGCTCAAGAGAGAAAAGAGCCCTTAGAACATGTACTTTTAAGCGGGCCTCCGGGGTTGGGTAAAACTTCCCTGTCGCATATTATCGCGCATGAGATGGGCGCTAAAATTACCGCCACCAGCGGCCCGGCGATTGAGCGGGCCGGAGATTTAATCGGTATACTGACCAATTTGGAGAGCGGAGACGTCCTGTTTATTGATGAGATACATCGCATGTCCAAAGTGGTGGAAGAATTTTTGTATCCGGCAATGGAAAGTTTCCAGATTGATTTTATTATTGATAAAGGGCCATACGCTAAGACCATCAAGTTTAACCTTAAGCCGTTTACTTTAATCGGTGCCACTACGCGCACCGGGCTTTTAGCTGCTCCGTTAAGAAGCAGGTTTGGCATATTTTATAGCCTGGATTTCTACAAGCTGGAAGATTTGGCTAAAATTATAAAAAATTCCAGCCAGTTATTATCGGTAAAAATTAATGCGGCGGCAACTTTAGAGATTGCCAAACGCTCCCGGGGGACTCCGCGTATCGCCAATCGGCTCTTGCGCCGGGTGAGGGATTACGCCCAGGTTTTAAAAATTCAAAATGTAGATCAGGCAGCAGCTTCCAAGATCCTTGATGAGCTGGGTATTGACCAGGCAGGTTTTGATGATTTGGATCGTAAGGTTTTAAAGTTAATTCTGGAGTCATTTGGCGGCGGGCCGGTAGGGATTGAGTCTTTAGCTGCCAGCCTCAATGAAGAGGTGGATACGATTGAGGATGCGGTCGAGCCGTATCTTTTAATGGCGGGGTATTTAAAACGTACTTCGCGGGGCCGCTTAGCTACCCGGAAGGCTTTTGAGCATTTTGGTTTAAAGTTCAATCAAGAGCAACAAGAAGAGATCTTTTAGTAAAGTTATGGATATCCTGCTGCACATCTGCTGCGGGCCTTGTTTAATTTATCCTTTTAGCAGGTTAAAAGATCAGGGATTTAAAATTAGCGGATTTTATTATAATCCTAATATTTACCCGGTTAGTGAATACCACCGGCGTGTTGAAGCCTTAAAGATTCTTAGTCAGGAATTTTCCCTGGTTGTAGAGTATCCGGAGCATGAAGAAAACGATTTTTTTCAGGCAATTAATACTCCGGAATTACTGCTTGGCCGGTGCGCAATCTGTTGGTCGTTGCGTTTGCGCAAAACTGCCAGGCAGGCTAAGCAAGGCGGTTTTAAAGTATTTAGTACCACCTTATTGGCCAGTCCATATCAGAATCATGAGTTGCTTAAACAATTAGGCTGTCAAATTGGCCAAGAAGTAGGTATAGATTTTTATTATGAAGATTTCCGCCTTGGTTTTAAGCAGGCGCAGATAGAAGCTAAGCGTCAAGGTATCTATCGCCAGAAATATTGCGGTTGTAAATACTCAATGCCGCCGCGGATTATGGAGAGAAATGAAGCATAAAACATTAACTCTATTACTAATCTGTTATTTATTCAGCTTTAGATTGGCCTTAGCCGAAGATCAGCCGATTCCGGTTAAGCCGGCTGTTCCTCGAGGTATTTGGGTGTCGGTGTTTTCCGCTAAAAAAATGCTTTATTCTGAAGCCGGTGTGCATAATTTGATCGCGCAATGTAATAAGGCTAAAATTAATGAGATTTATCTGCAGATTTTTCAGTCGGGTAATGCTTATTATGATTCGAGGATTGCTGACAAAACAAAATATGACCAGATGGTTGCCTCCGCCGGGTTGGATACGCTGGATTTATTGCTTAGAGAGGCCGGGCAGAACAATATTAAAGTTTTTGCCTGGGTGAACATCTTAGGATTGGGGAAAAACGAAAAAGCGGATATTCTGAATAAGTACGGCAGTTCCATTCTTACCCGCGATCAGTATCAAAGGCCTTCGAAGATTTCTACCAGCACGGAGTTGGATAAATATTATTTAAGAGAAGATATGATATTTTTAGAGCCGGGGGACACCAGGGTAGAAACGTACATACTCACGATTATTAATGAAATTATTAACCGTTATCCGTTATTTAGCGGGATACACTTAGATTATCTGCGTTATCCATCGCCTATTCCGTTTGTCCCGGGTTCAAGGTTTAATAAATTCGGTTTAACCTATGGTTATGGGCTGATGAATATAGAGAGATTTCGCGATAAAACCGGGATTAATGCTTTAGATACGCTGAACAATGAAGATGAGTATTTGGCCTGGGATAACTGGAAACGCCAGCAGGTTACGGATTTATTGCGTAAAATCACCAGTTTAGTTAAAGTTAAATCCCCCGGTTTAGCGGTCTCCTGCGCGGTTATTCCGGTTACTGAGCGCGCCTATAGCAACGCCTTCCAGGATTGGTCGGGTTGGTTAGAAGAGGGGATTATTGATTATGTGGTATTGATGTCTTATACTAAGGATAATCAGTTTGCTAAAGAAGTGGTAAAGAGCAGCCTGGGCCATCGCGGCAAAGGGAAAATTTATGTCGGTATGGGGGTGTTCTTAATGAAAGACAATCCGGACCTGTTTTCTAATCAACTTCGTTTGATTAATGATCTGGCTCCCGACGGCGTAGTCCTCTATTCCATTGACGATTTAACCGATCAAGTTATCGGCTACCTGAATTAAATAATGGGGACGGTTCTGTTTTTCTAAAATTGTATTCGGAAAAACAGAACCGTCCCCTAGTTTTAAATATGCTAAAACTTACTGAATTTGATTATCCGCTGCCTAAGGAACTGATTGCTCAATATCCTTTGGAAGATAGAGGCCAGGCCCGCCTTTTAATCGTCAATCGAAAAACCGGCACGATCAGCCACGAAGTATTTAAGGAGATTGCCGGATTTTTTAGAAAAAATGATTTGTTGGTGCTTAATGATACTAAGGTTTTGCACTGTCGTTTAATGGGGAATAAAATAACCGGCGGAAGAGTTGAAATTTTACTCACCCGCCGGATTAACGGCACAACTTTTTCCTGCCTGGTTCAGCCCAGCCGCACAAAAGTCGGTGAAAAGATTATTTTTGCTTCCGGCAAGGTTACCGGAATTTTAAGCAGCCGGGGGCAGATTAGTTTCAAGCAGACGGATGCGGATATGATTTATAACTTTGGGATTGTTCCTCTGCCGCCTTATATTAAACGTGATCCTGAGGATTTAGATACAGTTTATTATCAGACGGTTTACGCAAAAAATGAAGGGGCGCTTGCTGCGCCTACTGCCGGCCTGCATTTTACGCCAGAATCGCTTAAACAAATCCAGGCAGTTGGCGTTAATCTGGGTTATGTTACATTACATGTGGGGTTAGGCACTTTCCGTCCGGTTAAATGCGAAAATATCACTGAGCACAAAATGGAGCCGGAATATTTCTTAGTTCCTGATGCAACTATTGCCGCGCTGGCTAAAGTAAAAGCGGATAAAGGCCGCATTATTGCTGTGGGCACCACCAGCCTGAGGGCTTTGGAAACTTATGCCTCTGGCCGTAAAGAAGGCAATACAGATTTATTTATCTATCCGGGTTACAAATTCGCATCAGTAGATTGCCTGCTGACCAATTTTCATCTTCCGATGACTACTCTGTTCATGCTGGTTTGTGCATTTGGCGGCAAAGATTTAATGACCAAGGCATATCAAGAAGCAGTGGATAAGAAGTATAGATTTTATAGCTACGGTGATGCAATGCTGATCATTTAGCGGGTCCCCGCCATAAAGATTGGCGGGCAGGCTGTCTTGGGTATTTTCTAGCGCTGACGCGCGTCGAAAACACCCAAGCCACCCGCTAAGCAGTACATTTAATTGGTGTAGAGCGAGGTTTTCTAATATTATTTAAGAAAGGAGAATATGAAATGAAAAAATGTCCTTTTTGCGCAGAAGAAATACAGGATGAGGCCATTAAGTGTAAACATTGTGGAAGTTCTCTTGAAGGTTCAGCCAAGGAAATCCATAAAGAATTTCATTATATAACTCCAAAAATATTGTCCCTTGGCACATTACTTCCAGAAGAAAAATTGTATTTTGAAGTAAGGCCATTTATGGGTTCTTTTTTTGGCGCAACATCATTATTTACTATTATTTCCCTATTCTGGACCCCGTTTTGGGTTATTACGGTTATAACTTTTTTCATCAATCGCTCTCAATGGAAGAACACAATATATGCTATTACTAATAAAAGAATTATTACCCAAAGAGGTATGATTGGTAAGACATACAAAGAATGCCCCTTGAGCAAAGTGCAGAATATCGAAGTGAATGTTTTATGGTATAACACTAAAATCGGGAATATTCTATTTGATACTGCTGGAGGACCAGTAAAAGAATTAACTTGGATTGACATAAAGAATCCTAAAGACGTCCACCTAAAGATTTCTGATATATTGCACAAATAATAGTAATGAATAAAGGGACCGTTTCTATTTTACTAGAATCGGGCCCAAGAAAAATAGAAACGGTCTCTTTATTTTCAGAAGAGGAAAATTGGGAATTATGATACTTGGAGAAAAGTTTTCAGAACTTAGATTTACAAGAATGATAATTTTTTATTATAGTTTTTGCGTAGAGCAAGGTATTCTAACCTCATTCTGTGTTAAATGAGGTCTACTAAATTGTAGAGAGGGAGAAATGAGGAGACTTATTTTTATTGTGACCTTGAGCATTTTTGTAAGTGGCTGCGGTTTTTCTATGAGGGAAACATATATTAGAGGCCAGCGTCCTGCAACGTTAAAGAATTATAAGAATGGCTTAATCGCTCGTTTATCGCCAGAGCAGATACAGGAAGCTATTGACTTTGGTAAGAAGAACAGATTAAAGCCAGATGTTATCAATTACGCTTTCATATACTCAAAAAACATTACTAATTTCTTGGGTGGTATACGTCAAGTCTACATATTGATTTGCTCTAATTATTATTTGATTGCTGATTACGCAGCCAAGCAAACAAAGAATTATGAAGCAATAGATATGGACTACGTTAACTTTCTTGCAACGCTGCCGACATTTCACATTGAGACAGTAGAGCAGGTTAACCCAGTTGGCGCTGGATTATATGCATTTCAGAGTAAAGTAAATTTTGTTTTGCTCAAAGATGGCATCAAAGTTCAAGAAGCTGAATCGAACCCATTATACAATGACAAAAGCCCATATTCTTACTCTCATCTGTTGGGTGTCCAGAACAACTGGCAGGAAACCGCTAATGCTGTCGTGAAGCAAACAATGGAGATGGCAAACAAGATCGCTGAACAATATCGCAAAGATTTGAAGATAGATAGCAGTGACGTTGTCGGTTTATCAGTGCAGAAACCTAGCCATTTATACAATTACAGTGATATTAATTTATCGTCAAAGTATGAAATTGTGGTTATTTATGAAAACGAGGAGAAACGGATACCGATTGATTTTTCTAGAATTAAATAAGATCGATAAAAATAATTAATAGTTGCTTTGGCGGAGAACAGTATGGAATCGGGGGACGTTTTAAAAGGGGACACTCTTGATTTAGCGGATGGCTTGGCTTGTTCCGGAGCGCACGTTAAGAATCTTGCGCGGGCACGGTCCCGCCACGATTCTTGGCGGGGAGCGCAAGATTCTGCTCGAGCGTAGAGCCGCCACGCTGGGGCGGCTCAAGCGGTGCGCGGAGGAACAAGACAAGACAGACGCGTATGAGTTTCACCACAGTTCATTATAAGAAAAAATGTTTACATTAATCCATCAAGATAAAAATAGTAAAGCGCGGCTGGGCAGGGTTACTACTGCGCATGGGGATTTTGATACTCCGGCTTTTATGACGGTGGGCACGCATGCTACGGTCAAGGGGCTGATGTTTAAGGATATTGAGCAGGCGGGGGCGCAGATAATTTTGGCGAATGCTTACCATGTATTTTTAAGGCCGGGGATGGAGGTCATTAAA
>Ga0180015_1000562_pt1 | contig 10478 bp, 12 predicted proteins | sample KR13_S2_MetaG_FD_116508 | JGI IMG/M metagenome (GOLD analysis project Ga0180015, IMG submission 116508) | Groundwater microbial communities from the Olkiluoto Island deep subsurface site, Finland - KR13_S2_MetaG | ecosystem: Environmental > Aquatic > Deep subsurface > Groundwater | place...
GATAGAGTAAAACCACCCAACATCGATCGAACAGGCTGGGCACAGACCCGGCACATTTCTTTTTTTTTGTATTTCTTGTCCGGATATTTTTATTGATGCGCGTGTCCTGCGCTGCTGGTGTTTAATAAAAGAACTTACCTGAACCCTGCCTGCGCCTTCTGGTTATGCTGCCGGGCATGAGGTGATTTACGGGGGAGGGCGCCGGGGATTTATTTTTCCAACATGATTAATCGTTTTTCCACGTCATTAAATTGAGATTTTATCTGATTGATATCTTTCTTGATGTCTTCCATATCTTCAATAGCATTATCAATCTTTTGCAGAAGCCTGCCAATTTTAAGACTGACCGCAACTATTGTAACTACTCCCCCAAATATAGGAATTAGTTCGATCAATGCTGTGGATATCATATAATTCCAATGATCCTGGCTATCATCCATCCTATGATAATCAGGATTCCAAACCAGAACAAAACGTCTGCATAATCAATCTTATGTAATTTTCCTGTTGCCGTCATATAATAACTCTTTTGATTTTATGTTATTTAATTCTATCCCCGAATTCCCCATAGTCGCCCTGCCATTAGCAGCAGTCCTCGGTCTCGTATTCTTCTTCCAGCAGAGGAAGATCAAGAAAGAGTAAAACCACCGAAACATCGATCGAACAGGCTGGGCATAGACCCGGCACATCTCTTTTTTTTGGACAGGATCGACAGGATTTACAGGATTAACCACTAAAATCGTATCCTGTCGATCCTGTAAATCCTGTCAAAATCTTCATAGGAACATACATGAATCCTGCCTGCCCCTTCTGGTTATGCTGCCGGGCATGAGTTGCTTTACATGGGCGGGCGCCGGGGATTTATGCAGGGGTATATATAATGTTTTGTTGATATAACCACAGAGTTCACAGAGAGCGCAGAGGCGATTATCTCTGTGTAACTCTGTGGACTCTGTGGTTGATTTTCAAAAGAACGCCGCGCAGTCTTGCTGTCTGCTTTGTGCATGATATGCAGTAGATCGGTCACAAAAATCGGTGCTCCAAAAGATGGGGTTTTTATCAGCAGGCACAAGAACTTACCTGAACCCTGCCTGCGCCTTCTGGTTATCTTGCCATGCATGAGTTGCTTTACATGGGCGGGCGCCGGGGATTTAATAAACTTCGGCTATTATCTTATCTCCTTCAAGCCAGAGGTCAACATTCTCTTTATTCCCCAGGGCACGATCGATCTCCTCGGGTATCCCTATCACACGCCTGCCTCCACTTACAGTGACCTTGCGTTTAAATACGATCGCTGGTTTGCGGAATTTTTTTGCGATCTCCAGAGCTTTCCTGCTCGATTTTGCATCAACATACTGTTCTTTGCATTCCGGACAGCGTGTACCAGTAAGTCCGGTTATCACAATTTCACGACCTTGAACCGTTGAAGTGATGACGAGATCTTTCGCTTCTTCTGTCTGTGCTGCGCACATAACGCATTTAAGATATATTTTACTCATATTTCATTACTCCTGCTCTCGAATTACTGTTATTATTATAAGGGTTTCTTTTATTATGAAAGTTATACGGATGATCTTTTTTTCACTATCTGTCCCTCTGATATTATACCGTGTATCTCCATGCTTGTCGAGTTCTTTTTTGTAGATAGAACCATTGAGCAGCACTGATTCAATATCTTCATATTGTATATTTCTTTCAATCATCCTTTCAAGAGCATGATCCACGATATTATGTTTCTCTTGTTGGAATAGTTCCATGGCTTTTTTGCGTATATCTTCAAAATGCTCCATGTTTTCCACATTCTCTTATGAATCTCTTTACATTTATACATAACTGTGTGTCAAAGGATCATCCATGAAATCACCTGCGCCTTCTGGTTATCCTGTCGTGTAGGTGTTTGCTTTACATGGGCGGGCGCCGAGGATTTATCAAATAATAATTATAATATATGCATTAATTAACCGCAGATGAACGCAGATAAACGCAGATTTAATGCTACGGTTTTTGAAAATCTAATGCAATATGGCTATCCTCTAAAATAATAACACCAATATCATAAAATCCCACGAACAGATAAGATACGCTGGATTTGATTCAGCAAATCCGCGTTCATCTGCGTTTATCTGCGGTTTGTTTTTTTCTTATTCCGGTGCAATGATTGGCCTTGTATTCATCTTCCAGCAGAGGAAGATCAAGAAAGAGTAAAACCACCGAAACATCGATTGAACATGCTGGGCAAAGACCCGGTATATCTCTTTTTTTTATGTATTTCCTGTAAAGATATTTTTATTGATGCGCACACGTCCTTCGCTGCTGGTGTCTAATATAAGAACTTACATGAACCCTGCCTGTACCTTCTGGTTATCCTTCCGGGCATGTGCTGCTTTACACGGGCGGGCGCCGGGGATTTATATGTCAAAATTAGCGAATGACCAGCCATTTCCATAGAGGAACGCATTTTATATCCCTGATCTCTCCTTCAAAGTCCCAGGTTATCAATGTGAGTTTCTTGCATTTCATTTCAAGAGATGCTGTTTGCAGCGACTTTATTTCTCTTTCGTCGATATCATTTTTATCGGATGCATAACTCACCTGGATGAGCTCAATTATCTTTTCCCCTTCCTTAAGAACAAAATCCACTTCTCTTTGCTGATAATCTTTCCAGTAAAATATTTCCGGTAAGCCCGACTGCGATTTTCGCCTCACTAGCTCTACAGCCACAAGGTTCTCCATTAACCTTCCAGTATCTTCTGAAAATTTGAATGCTATTGAAATCCACATATCTTCCTGTCAGATGTGTCGCCAGTTCTCCCGATAAAAGTTTTGCATTACTTCCCGTCACAATGACTCTTTTCGTTCTCCGCAGTCTATTGGCAAATAACTCCCATCCCGGAACATTCTGTATCTCATCCAGAATAAAATATTCCAGTTCATTCCCATGGAGTTCATAAAAAGCCTGAAGGATAATGTTAAGGTCTTTTGCGTCTATGCCAGATATCCTTTCATCATCAAAATTGATGTATCCATAATCGCGTCCTCTAAGAAGTAAATGTGATAGTATGGATTTTCCACATCTTCTTATTCCCAGGACTGCCAGTATGTTGGGATGTTCTAAGAATTTTATAAGTTCTTCTCCGGGTATCTCCCTTTCTATGATCGTTTTTTTGCCGAAAGTTTCCTCTATCTCTTCTTTTTGATCGACTATTATTCTTTTTATATATTCAATATCCATATTTAATCTATAATGACATACATTTATTTAATATTTGTCATTATACTGACAGATTTTATTATCTGGATTTTTCCATTCTCCGCATATTGATTCAGGAATGTTAACAAAACTGATGATTGTCTGGTTGGTGATTTCTTCTATGGTTATTATGAGATTGTCGGGTAACCCCTTAAATTCACCCTAAATTCCTCCATCTTTTCATGAATTTCCAGATTTTCAGAAAAAATTTGATTTTTTTCACCAAAAAATCCCTATAAGCACATGATTTATCTCAATATTCCTGATTTTTCCTCCCTCTTCAACACGGTTTTAGATAGCATACGCTACCAATGACGTTTGCAAGCCTCTTCACATTTACAACGATAGCAGTGATAATGAATTGAACATTCACCTTCGGCAGCCCCCAATATCTTGCTCTTGCCATCCCGTGGAATCTCTTCATCTCAGCATGCTTTGGCTCGATATGGGCTCTTTCTTTCATATCATCCTTAAAAGCCTGAGTTTTATTATATTCCTTAGCCTCATTATAATAATTCTAATCATTTTTTAAATTTTTGGACAGCGATAAATATAAATAGTAATCCGTCATAATGATGTTACCAGAGGACATGGTGAAAACTGATGCATGTGAAGAGGTGTGAACGCCAATGAAAAAATGGATAGGGAATAAAATGTATGTTGTACATACTTAATTTACTAATGGCATCCGGGATGAAGCATACTTTGGTGAGGGAGAGATAAGCATGAGAAATAAAATCGTGATAATTGCGCTGGTGCTTGCGGTAATGGCAGCGATGATGGGAACGGCAAGTGCGTATTATACCGATGTTGATGATTTTACATGTAAAGACGGAAATGGTCAAAGCATTGAGTGTTTAAAGGCATCATTTGACATACCGGATACCAAAATTGCTGCTACGGCAAAAAATTTAGTTGATAATCAGTGCTATCAAATTCGATATTATCAACCGAACACTTTATTAGATGTTTTTACAGAAAATGATCTTTATCCCAAACCAGGTACATTAGCTCCTTATTCTTCATCAAATCCATTAGGTTTTCATTTGGGACCAAAATTTACAGATAATCCACATTCTGAATCATTAAATGATCCTCCTGTTGATCATTGGACACAGGGTTTATGGAAGGTTTTATTAATGAAAGGAGGAAAAGACACCAGTGGAGGATGTACAGATGCAACAACTATACTCACTTCTATAAAGGTAAATGTCCCGGTTGATATCCCCATACCAGAATTCTCCACAGTCGCCATCCCCATAGCAGCAGTCCTCGGTCTTGTATTCTTATTCCAGCACAGAAAGAGAAAGGAGGAGTAAAAGAATATGGAAATAGTCAAACTGAAATGCGCTAACTGCAGCAAATACCTGTATATTCAGGAAGATCATATCAGGGAAAAAATGTTCTGCACTCTGGGATGCATGGATCTGTATTCCAGCGAAAAAACAGCAGATCACATCAATTTCCACTGATATTTTCTTTTTTTCTCATATTTTTCTTCATATTTTTCTGATAGATAAACTCTTTATACTTAAAATCCTTATCTAGCCCTCTGGTGTTCACTTGAATTATATTTACTGGCTTTTACTTGAAATAGGTCTTGTTTTTCTAATGCCATTACTAATAATCCTGCTTACCACACCCTATCTCATACGAAAGCTCACCAAAAGGGGACTTGTTGTAAAGGACTATTATAAGAAGGCTGAAACCATGGTGCCCACAGGCGGGGGGATAGCCATCATGCTCGCAGCCCTTTTCTCCATGTCCATCAATTCCATGTTCTACAAATTCGATGCTGTCAACTACGTGGCGCTGAATGTTATCATACTCTTTGGTATTTTTGGGATACTTGACGACATGATTGACATAGGAAGACCTGCAAAGCTTGTCCTGATGTATTACTGCTCTTATCCCCTGATGCAGTACGCAGCAGGATCAACAGTGCTGTTCCCCATCATAGGCAGCATTGATTTCGGATTATTCTACAGCCAGCTCATAGTTCCCACTTTTGTTCTTGTTGCAGCCAATCTTGTGAACATGCATTCAGGTTTCAACGGCATGTCCTCAGGACTCTCAGCAATGGTCCTTATCTCACTTATAATAAAAGCGCTGATGACAGGAGATATCAACAACATAACTGCGATTATCGCAATCACAGGCGCCACACTGGGCTTCCATCTCTATGAACGCTATCCTTCCCGCATCTTCTGGGGCAACATTGGCTCACTCACCGTAGGCTCTGCCATTGGAGTAATGATCGTCATGAAAGGATTCATATTCAGCGGCTTTATCATGCTGCTGCCGCATACCATCAATTTCCTGATGTATGTTTACTGGAGAGCCAGAAAGTATCCCCAGGCAAAGTTCGGGAGGGTAAGAGATGACGGAACGCTTGAAGTACCCAACAACCTCACTCTCAAATGGGTGCTTCCATATTACAGGAATGTTACAGAGCGGCAGGCAACATACGCCATGTACGCAGTTACAGCAGTTTTCTGCATAATAGGTATTTTGATACCAGGGTAAGTAAAATGGACCAGGAGAATTTCAGGATCTATGGACAAAGCCGCATTGGAAAAAATGCAATAATTGGTGAAAGGGTGATAATCGGATATCCCACAACCGATATCTTAAAACAGGCTGCATTTTCTGGAAAAAATATCCATGATATGGACTTTAAAGGCGCTGTCATTGGGGATAACGCCGTCATAAGATCAAATTCCACAATTTACACAGACGTAACGATTGGAAATGATCTTCGTACCGGGCACAACATAATGATCCGGGAAAAGACACTGATAGGTAACAATGTGCTAATTGGAACGAACACCATCATAGATGGTCATACAACGATCGGCAGCAACGTTAGCATCCAGGGAAATGTGTATATTCCGCTAAATGTCACCATTGAGGACAATGTTTTCATTGGTCCATGCGCGGTGCTCACGAACGATAAATACCCGATCCGAAAAAAATCAGAACTCAAAGGACCGATCTTGCGGCGCGGCGCGTCAATAGGAGCAAATGCCACCCTGCTTCCTGAGGTAGAAATTGGCGAGGGGGCGATGGTAGCGGCAGGAGCGCTTGTTTCGAAAGACGTTCCACCGTGGAAACTGGCTGTGGGTTTCCCCGCAAAGATCAGGGAGCTGCCGGAAGAATTAAGGATAGTAAATAACATCTGAACATTATGATCCCAATAGCAAAACCGCTTATCGGTGAAGAGGAAATAAATGCCGTCACGGAAGTTATGAGATCAGGAACTATCGCAGAAGGTCAGAAAGTGAAAGATTTTGAGGCTGCTTTTGCTGATCATACCGGTACATCCCATGCGGTTGCAGTGAACTCAGGGACCGCCGCGCTCCATGCAGCGCTGCTGTCTCATAATATAGGTGCAGGCGACGAAGTTATCACGACACCTTTTACTTTCGTGGCCACATCAAATTCCGTTCTGTTCACTGGAGCAAGACCTGTTTTTGCAGATATCGATGAAAAGACGTTCAACATCGACCCTGAAAGCATCATAGAAAAGATCACTCCAAGAACAAAAGCAATTATACCTGTGCATCTCTACGGGCAGGCGGCTGATATGAAAAAGATAATGGAAATAGCAGAAGATCATGACTTGATAGTTATCGAGGATGCATGCCAGGCGCACGGGGCAACTTACGAGGGCAGGAAAGTGGGTTCTTTTGGAACAGGTACGTTCAGTTTCTATCCCACAAAGAACATGACCACAGGAGAAGGGGGTATGATCACGACTGACGATAAGAACATAGCCCAACGCGCAAGAATGATCCGGTCACATGGTTCAAAACAAAGATATTTCCATGAAATGCTGGGATATAATCTTCGCATGACCGATATAGCAGCAGCCATAGGGCTTGTCCAGCTACGGAAACTTGATGATTTCAACAGGGCAAGGATCAGTAATGCCAGATACCTGAGCGAGAAGTTGAATAAGATCACAGGTTTGAAACTTCCGGTTATTGACAGGCGATGTGGGCATGTATTCCACCAGTACACGTTGAGGATAAGCAGCAGTTCTGTCTCCCGGGATGAAGTTGTATCTTTCTTGAATAATAAAGGAATAGGGACAGGCATATATTATCCCCTCCCCATCCATAAACAGCCGTTTTATAAAGAAATGGGTTTTAATGATTTCTTAACAATTTCTGAAAAAGCAGCCACAGAGGTCTTTTCTCTTCCAGTTCACCCGGCAATCAATACTGCAGACCTTGATATGATTTCTGAAGTAACAAGAGATGCTCTAAAAATACTTTTTTGACTGTCAGAAAAATAATGTCCATATTCTTCCATGTACCCGTCAGCCCAGCACCTGTCCAGCGCATCCCAATCGATTTCTTTTTCAGCACTTTTTTTTCTGCTTATCATAAGTATAACCATTGCCTTCATTTTTATGAATGATCCCAAGCTATATATAATTTACTAACGCAGATAATTATTTTTCATTATGATAATAATAATTATATTTTTAGCACGATATATTTAAATATTTTAACATTGTATTATCTATATAAAGTAGGGTCGTTCTGTAAATTCATAACGACCAAAAAATGCATTAGAAGAAATATATCTGGTGGTTAAAATTTGAGAATAGGCGTGATCGGTACAGGGGCAATGGGGCAGCACCATTTAAGGATATACAGCGAGATGAGAGATGTAGAGCTGGTCGGTCTCTGTGATGTGGACAGGAAAAGAGCCGAATCGTTTGCAAAGATGCACAATACCACCCCATATTTTGATCACAGGGAACTGCTGAAGCAGGATCTGGATGCTGTAAGCGTGGTTGTGCCTACTACTCTTCATACCAGTATAGCGCTTGATGTGATCAATTCAGGTACGCATTTATTAGTTGAAAAACCGATTGCAGATACCCTTGAAAATGCCGATACGATCATCAATGCCGCGCACGATGCGAAAGTGAAGCTCATGGTGGGACATATCGAAAGATTCAATCCTGCGGTCTTGAAATTAAAAGAGATAATTGATACCGGGATGCTGGGAAAGATCGTTTCCATATCTTCCCGCCGCGTAGGTCCATTCAACCCGCGCATACGCGATGTAGGTATAATAATGGATCTTGGCGTCCATGACATTGATGTCATATCCTTTTTATATGGTCGCAAGATCAATGAAGTTTATACGATCGCAGGCAGCGATATTCATACATTTGAAGACCATGCGACTATACTTTTAAGATGCGACACAAATCTTTCAGGAATGGTAGAAACGAACTGGCTGACACCGAATAAAATAAGGAAGCTTACGGTTATCGGTTTAAAAGGTGTGGCTTACCTTGACTATATTAAGCAGACGGTGGAAATTGAAGATGAAACCTGGGTAAGGACAGCAAAGATCGAACCAAGAGAACCTCTAAAGATCGAACTTGAGCATTTTGTAAATGCAGTAAGGAACGGTCATGATGTGATATCGAACGGAGAAACAAGCAGACATGCGCTCCAGGTTGCAATGGCAGCTATTGAATCTTATAAAAAAGGCAAAGCTATAGAGATTTAACCCTATATTTGAAAGACCTGATTTAATACAGAAACTAACTGGGACTTATATCGTGATTGTTTTTATCTCCCCTTCCGACTCCTTTGTAAATAAATCCCTCTTTTATAAAAGCATCTGGATCAACGACATTCCTGCCATCTATTATCACCGGATGACGTAAACCAGTTAGTTTCCTTATCCTGCCCGCTTTAAGTTCAAAATACTGCTTATGCCCTGTGAAAATTACTACAGCCGTTGCATCTTCTAGAGCTTCTTCAATATCCTTAGTAATTTTAATAGTACTCGATTCAGAGACATAAGGGTCATGGATCGAAACTTCAGCGCCCTGCTCCTTAATATTAAGATAATATGGTTCTGAGGGTGTATTTCTGGTATCGTCTGAGTTATTTATAAATGCCCAGCCCAATATGGCAACTTTTGAACCTTTGAGTTTTTTCCCTGCCCTTGATAGAGCCTCAACTGTCAGATTGTACATATGCTGGGGCATGAAGTCATTTATTTTCCTTGCAACAACATAGAGCGACTCCACATTGGAAGGAAAATCCAATGTTCCTGCCATTCTGGCTCCCCGTTCAAGATGATATGTATCCTTGGTAAGACAATGCCCACCCACGCCAGCCCCAGGATAAAGCACAGCTCTTGTTATTCCCTCTCCTTTAAGGCTATCAATGCCATCCCTGACATCATATACATTGATCCTCATTGCCTCGCAATAGAGAGCAAGTTCGTTAATAGCAGCTATCTGCAGGTCCCGGAAGGTATTCTCTGCGGTTTTTGTAGCTTCAGCGGCTGTTGAATCCATAGCTATTATTTTGCCTTTGGTTAAAATAGGTTCATAAAGGTCAATTGCCCGCAGGGTGCTTGCATCATTTATACCTCCCACTATCCTGTCATGCTCCTGAATATTTCTTATTAAACGCCCTACCATTACTCTCTCAGGCGCATGTGCAAGTGCAAAATCCTCACCAGCTACAAGTCCTGATTCTTTATTTAAAATTTCAGTTGCAAGACCTGTTGTCGTTCCTGGTGTGATCGTTGATTCAAGCACGACCAGCATACCCTTTTTCAAGTATCTGCCTACCTGCCTGAGCCCCTCTTCAAGGGCGCCAAAATCAGGTTCAAGACTAACATTATCCTTAAAAGGCGTCTGAATTGCTAAAGTGATAGCATCGACTTCTGTTATCCTTGAAAAGTCTGATGTGGCTTCGAACCTTCCTGATTTTCTGACTTTTTTTATCAGATCTTCAAGCCCCGGCTCTTCTCCCTTCAAAGGGCTTTCTCCATTGTTCAGCATTTCGATTTTATAACCAGAACTTGGCGAATCGCGCTGAAATCCGATCACATGGTCAAAATGCTCTGCAAATAGGACTGCTGCTGGTATGCCCACATAGCCCATACCTACAACGCCGACTTTCTTGATACGTCCTCTTTTTTCTAATATTTTTTTTAATTCATTCATATTTCTATTCCACTCAAATGTAAATACACTACAATAAACGTTTTGAAAAGCCCTGGAGATCATAGGTTTTGCTGAATATACCACGCTCATTAATGAAGGACAGAAAGATATTATTATGCGGGGGATGGGATTTGAACCCACGAATGCCTGCGCAACAGGATCTTAAGTCCTGCACCTTTGGCCGCTCGGTAACCCCCGCTTGGGGACACGTCTAATAGCCCTTGGATTACA
>Ga0180015_1000564_pt1 | contig 10440 bp, 7 predicted proteins | sample KR13_S2_MetaG_FD_116508 | JGI IMG/M metagenome (GOLD analysis project Ga0180015, IMG submission 116508) | Groundwater microbial communities from the Olkiluoto Island deep subsurface site, Finland - KR13_S2_MetaG | ecosystem: Environmental > Aquatic > Deep subsurface > Groundwater | place...
CCGGGGATAGAAGCTTCAACAGAATAACCCTTCTCAGTAAATCCATCCTTTGCATAGGATGGAACTTTAGCGATTATTTTAGAATACTTTTCTTTTGAAGCAAGTTCATCGAGTTCATCCAGGATGCCAGGGAAATCGTGTCTTGAGAGTTTCAAGAGATAGATGCGGTCGTTATATTTCCCGTGGTGCAAAATGGAGCTGCCGATAGTTTCAATTGCGTCATTCATTATTTTTTATATCTGCTCTTCTGTTAAATCTGTCAGTATTTTCAGGGGTTAAGGATATCGTATCATCGTAATCGCACAGGAGTTTCTCAACGCCCAGTGCTTTTATTTCTTCTGCGCCTTCGAGTTTAAGCTGGAGTTTACAATCCTCGCAGTTCCTGTCACAAAATATCCGTTCATAACTATCAGGTTCCCTGTAAGTTGTAATAACCCCTTCATAATTTCTCAGTATTACTTTATTCGTGGACCATGAAATCAGGTAATTCGGCATTATGGGAATTTTTCCACCGCCGCCAGGAGCGTCGATCACATATGTCGGTACCGCGAAACCGCTTGTGTGCCCGATCAGGCTTTCCATGATCTCGATACCTTTTCCAACAGGTGTACGGAAATGTGATAATCCCTCTGACATATCGCACTGGTACAGATAATAAGGTCTTACCCTGTTCTGGACAAGCTTATGTACGAGTTTTTTCATTATCCTCGGACAGTCATTCACACCGGCAAGCAGCACTGACTGGTTGCCAAGAGGTATTCCCGCATCTGCAAGCTTCCTGAGCGCTTCTATCGAGGATGCTGTGATCGCTCTGGGATGATTGAAATGCGTATTCACCCATATCGGGTGGTGTTTCTTCAATACTGCCACCAGATCATCGGTTATGCGATATGGCAATACCACAGGCATTCTTGTTCCGATGCGTATTACTTCGACGTGAGGGATGTTACGCAGTTCAGTGAGTATCCAGTCAAGGTACTCATCCGAAAGCATAAAAGGGTCGCCACCTGATAGCAGGACATCCCTGACAGCCGGGGTATTTTTGATATACTCTATCCCCTTGCTGATCTCATCTTTTGTAGGGACTGATTCAACATCGCCGACTTTTCTTTTTCGCGTACAATGCCTGCAGTACATGGAGCAGACATTACTAATATGGAACAGTACCCTGTCAGGATACCGATGGGTAATTCCGGGGACAGGACTGTCTTTATCTTCAGCCAGGGGGTCACTCATTTCATATTTTTCAACGATCAACTCCATGGGCGATGGAAAAGACTGTTTAAAAAAAGGGTCGTTCTTATAGTCATCCGTATCTATCAGGGATAAATAATATGGTGTAATCGAGAGGGGGAACTTTTCAATGGTTTTTTCAATTAGCTTTCTTTCATCTGTTTCAAATCTAATGCCGGTCAATCTTTCAAAAGTGGAGATGTCGCGTATCCTATGTTTTAACTGCCACTTCCAGTCTTTCCAGTTAGAAAGCTGGGCACTCGAACTGATCTTCCCCATGAGTTCATTTTGTTTATTAAGCAAAAATATTCACCTCGTTCGCGTATTTTATCAAAAATTTGTCTCCTTGATCAACAATTTAAAAAAACCAGATACGCCAAGTATTGATTTTTCTGAAACTTATTAATTTGGTTATATAGGACACCTTATTTAAAGTTAATGGTTTATATAATACTTTTATAAAAAATTTACTTTTTATATAAATTTTTTCGTGATTACACAAAATTTTTTATATTCGGATAATTCTAAATATCATGAGTTTAATTGAATCGCACTGGTCAACTTGAAAATTCGTGAAGTTATAAAAGAAATAAATCTGAAACAAATCCAGCGGTGGACACTGTTCGGTATTGTCATCGGGATCGTTTCAGGTTTTGCCGCGGTTCTTTTTTATATGGGAATAAGCGCTTTTTCACATTATATATTCGGCGGAATTAGCGGATATTATCCTCCTTCGCCATCAGGCGAATTGTCTCCATTTACAATTCCACAGGCCAGCCCCAATATATGGCTGCTCCTCATACTGCCAGCTGCAGGCGGATTGATTGCAGGAATCATAATATATACATTCGCCCCTGAAGCTGAGGGACATGGAACTGATGCCGTAATAGACGCTTATAACAATAAAAGGGGTTTTATCAGGAAGAGGGTGCCTGTCATTAAAGCAATTACGTCTGTAATAACCATAGGCTCAGGCGGCAGCGCAGGAAGGGAGGGTCCGATAGCTCAGATCGGAGCAGGATTTGGCTCGGCACTGGCTTCTTTCATGAAACTGAGCGACCGCGACAGGAGGATAATGGTCATCTGCGGGATGGCGGCAGGCATAGGTAGCATATTCAATATTTTCATCCTTTTTTGGATGGGGTCACATCTTTGCAACTCCGGTCTTAAGCTTCAGCCGACCCGTGGAACTTATTTTCTATGGATTCCTCGGTATATTATGTGCAGTAACGGTTATTCTTTTTGTGAGCATTTTCTATTTTTTACGAAGCAGGTTTTTCAGGGCCATGAGTTTAAAACCACATTATAAACCCGCTATCGGTGGGTTACTTGTGGGGATAATAGCGGTCTTTTTTCCTCAGGTGCTGGGGTCTGGTTATGGATGGATACAGATAGCCATGAATGGCGACATAGTGCAGATGTCTGTTATCCTGATGATGGCTCTTGTGCTGCTTAAGATCCTTGCCACATCATTTACAATCGGTTCAGGAGGCAGTGGCGGTGTGTTCGCTCCATCTCTTTTTATAGGAGCCATGGTGGGAGGCGCATTCGGGCAGATATTGACCTTTGTATTCCCGGAGATTGTAACGCAGCCGGGGGGATATGTGCTGGTGGGTATGGGTGCGATGCTTGCAGGAGCTGCAAAAGTCCCAATAGCAGCGATAGTGATGGTTTCTGAAATGGCTGGCAACTATAACCTGCTCGCGCCTCTTATGGTGGCTTCCACGTTCTCATATCTGCTATCTGGCAGATGGTCTATATACGAGAAACAGGTAGAGAACCGCGCATCATCCCCTGCGCACAGGAGGGAGATGACAGTGGACATACTTGAACGCGCAGAGGTCAAAGATGCGATGACAACGAAGCTGATAGTCGCAAGACCTGGAGATTCGCTTGAAAAAGCCCTGAAAACGCTGCTTGACAGAAATATCGGCAGGCCTCCTGTCGTTGATGACAGCGACCCCACAAAGCTCCTGGGACTCGTGACAAAACTTGATATAATGAAAGCTCATGCCAGATTGAGCGCTGAAAGATAAAGACGTTATGTGACCATACTATTACCTTAACACCTATTTTCTTATTTTGTCATAAAGCATCCCGATCCAGGATTCCGTACGCTGTTCCGGGTGTTTCAAGATGAGAACGCTGGAGCTGGATTCTTTTATGATCTTCTCTGGAAGAGAACCAAAAAGAACATCACGTAAGATCCACTCTGTTGAAGGACCTATTATGGTCAGATCATAATCCATTGACTTCATTAAAATAGCATCATCTATGGAGCCTACAACTTCTATCACTGATTCTATATCTTTTCCTATCTGTTCGATCGCTTCTTCCTGTTTCTTCTTTGCCAGCGGGATTGATTCCTTATCGTTTACTGCTGTATAGATCGTCATTTTCGCGTTGAAAAATGTTCTGAGGTTATCAGCGATCTCAACTCTATGTGCATGTTCTCCCAAGCCTAAAGGAACTAGGATATTTTCAATTTTCTTAAAGTCTTTAGGAAAAATTATGCCCACATCGCAGTCCGCTGAATTCATGACTATATCGGGAATGCTCTGATTGATCTTCCCATGCAATAATCTCTCGGTCGCACCCATAAGTATGAGATTGCTTTTCCCTGACCTTGAGACATCAAGAATAGCCTGCGGGATATCATGTGAAGCCACGATTTTTTTTCTCACAGGCACACCGACATTATTTCCAACAGATATCGCCTTCTCAAATATTGGTTCTGATTCTTTTATGAACTGGCTTCCGGTTTCAAGGAAGGTTTGCTGGGGAATATTAATAATATGCAAAGCAATAACTTCACTATCCTGTGCCTTGGCTATACCTGCACCGATCTTGATCAAAGGTTCAACATTTGAGATCTTTGAGAGTGATACCACAACACGGTAATCACCCGGCGCTACTGAACGGGCAACTTTCCCTTTCTCGATCTTTTCTTTATCGACAGAGTAGCTATAATATACTATTAAACCAATTCCGATACAGATAATACTTGTGTACCAGGCTTTGGGACTATAATTGAACATATAAATAACAAGGAAAAGCTGTGAGATTATACCCAGAACTGGAATGATAGGGAAAAGGGGCATCTTATAGCCATATTCAAGCTCATCTCCAAATTTTCTTCGCATCTTTATTACTGCAATATTGACCAGCAGGAACAGAAGTAAGAACATGATCGCTGCTGCGCTGGCAACATCTTCTATCGGGAGAACGATAGCCATGATAATTATGAGCGAGCCAGAAATAAATAATGCTGAATATGGGGTCCTTTTTACTGGATGGACCTTTTTGAAGATACTGGGAAGATGGAAATCCCTCCCCATGGCAAAAGAAACACGGGTTGATGCAAAGGTCGTGGCGTTCAAAGCAGACATTGTGGAGACAAGTCCGCCCAATAATAGTAAAAAAGTACCAAATGGCATGAACTGCCTTGCAGCTTCAAGCAATCCAAGCTCTTTATGCTCCCCCAGGAACTGCCATGAAGGAATATCTGTGCTCAAAGCCCCGATGGAAACGAACGCTACAAGTAAGTAGATCGGAACAACGATGATCAATGATAGAAAGATCGCTTTTGGTATGTTTTTCTTGGGGTTTTGTACTTCTTCTGCAGTCTGGGCTATCACTTCATATCCTTCAAAGGCGATAAACGTAAGACCCATGGCAGCGACGACACCACCGAATCCATTGGGAAGGAATGGATCAAAATTTGAAAGCCAGTCTGGTTTATAATATATGGTATAAAGACCTGATACGATGAAGACCCCAAGGATAGCGATCTTGGCAAATCCTATGATATTGGCCATCGCACCTGTTTCAGATGCGCCCATATAATTTATATATATGATTACAAGGGCAATTAACACAGCCAGAAATATATTCAGGGCATGACCAGACAGACCAAACACGTTTACATTAAAGTGTTCCAGAAACAGGCCAAAATATGCGCCAAAACCCAGAGCATAAAGGCTGCCAGCCACCGCAGCTGCGAACCACCCCATCCAGCCGCTTATGAATCCATAGATTTTGGGTAGTGTATGTTTAATATAGGAATACCCTCCTCCAGCTTCCGGGATCACCGAGGCAAGTTCTGCATATGCCATGGCGGTGAAAAGCGTAACTATGGCGTTCAATGAGAAAACCAGCAAAAGACCCGGTCCTGCTGTCCCTGCTGCGATCCCTGTGAGGACAAATATACCAGCGCCTATCATTGCCCCCACACCTATCATGGTGGCGCCGACCACTCCCATATCGCGGCTAAGTTCTATTTCAGCCATTCGAAATTTCCTTTATTTCTTTTATCTCTGTTTCTTTTTTCTTTTTTTCCGCTCTTTCTGCAAATTCCGGGATCAACTTATCTATGATCTCTTTAACCTGTGCCGATATAATACTTTTTTTCTCCGGGTCTATCAGGTTCAGGATAAGCGAAAGTTGTATTGTTTTTTCGCTCGTCTTTGAAGTAATGATGCTCGGTTCCTTTTTCAAGTGTTTACTTAATTCCTTGATCGAACCCAATAGTTCTTTTTCGAATTTGACAGTATCGAATGCTTTACTGATAACGACCGGGATAGTAATTTCGTACCCCTCAGAGACTGATTTATGCTTTATCCAGACATCTTTTATGAACTCCACGTTTGGAACTGCAATGAGTCTCCCCTCTTTATCAAGCAGGACAGTATTGAGTCCGGTGATCTCGATGACCTTACCGCTGAAAGTTTTTATTGAGATCATATCCCCAACTTTATATTGAATATTCAGGTTCAAAAATGAACGGGAAACTGAATTTTGAAGTACATGTACTGCCGAGACAATAAGAGCAAGACCTATGAGTCCCATCAACAGTATCAGAATATCTGTTGACAGGCCAAGCTGCCTTACACCCAGAATAATGCCTATTGTCCAGATGAGTATTGAAGCATATTGTTTAATACGTGCTACAATAAGCGGATTGCCTGATTTCATGGACATATTTATTAATCGTTTTGATATCCATGCGAACAAATACGTAAATATAATAAATATTAAAAATATAGAAATATCAGAAATAAATTTATATATATACTCTTGACCATAAAGCGCCATAATAATCTCCTCTTAGTTCTCAAGCTAATTCCATGTAATTTAACATATTTAAAAGCTTTGAAGGAAAATATAAATAGTGACTGATTTTTTTAGGCCTGGAGAGATAGCCAAGGAAATAATCGCATCTGTGCCATAAAAAACACATTGAAAAATCAGGCAGCTATATTAAATAGCAAGAATAATCTACGATAATTTAACTTAATCTTGTTGTCGTCAAACTAAGAGGAGATCACGGTGAGTAATACATATATATTAACGGCTTTTGTGGTTGTATTGATCATCGGCATCTTCTCACATATGCTCGGGAGGCTGCTCAAAATCCCCAGCATTGTTTTTTTATTAATTGCAGGTGTCATCTTAGGGCCTGAAGTAACAGGAATAATACAGACAGGTAGTTTTGGGAATGGCATTGAATTGCTTGTGAGTTTTTCAGTTGCGATCATCGTTTTCGATGGCGGTCTTGATATTGATATAAGGCAGATACGCAAGATCCAGAAAGGCATATTGAACCTTGTCACAATAGGAGTTTTAACAACTGCGCTGTTATCCGCTGCTGCGGCTTATTACATCCTGAATATACCTTTTAATATTGCATTGCTGTTCGGAGCGCTTGTATCAGCGACCGGTCCCAGTGTCATCACACCTATCATAAGGCAGATCAGGGTCAATAATCGGGTTGCAAGTGTCCTTCAGGCTGAATCCGTATTGAACGACGGCGTCAGTGTGATACTTGCCGCTATGGTCTTTGAGTGGATCGTGTCTTCACTGACAGGTATCAATGCTGTGGAATTTCTCCTGATAAGGCTGCTTGATGGAGCCTTCTTCGGGATACTGAGCGGTATTATCCTGATTCTGGCTTTGCGCAAGATACCTTTAATTACTGAACAATATGCCAGACTTCTAACTATATCGGTTCTGCTTGCAGCATTTGTGAGCGCCGAGAATATAGGGAACCAGTCGGGAATACTGGCAATGGCTGTTCTTGGAATATTTATCGGGTCATCTGACATCCCACATAAAAAGGTAATAAAGGATTTTAAGGAAGATATTTCTATAGTATTACTTTCAATTATTTTTATTTTATTATCTACCTTCATTGATTTCGAATATATCAGAGCGATCGGAATAAAAGGGGTAATCCTGGTTTTTCTTTTGATGCTGCTAATAAGACCAATTGCTGTTTATATCTCGACTATGACATCTGATCTTAATAGAGGGGAAAAGATCTTTATCGCAGCAATGGGGCCAAGAGGCGTTGTACCTGCGTCCATGGCAGTATATTTTACATTGAGGCTTAACGATCAGGGTTTAATCTCGGAATCGACCAGTCTTCTTGGGCTTATTTTCATGACAATTGTTATCACAGTACTTGCTACCGGGTTATCAGCAAGATTTATTGCAAATAAGACCGGAGTAGTTCCCATGGAGATATTGATCATAGGCGGAGGCACAGTTGGAAGGGCGCTTGCGGAACGCTTTTTGAAACGCGGAGAGAACGTGGTAATAATAGATAATAATGAGGACAATTGTAAAAAAGCTGTTAAACTTGGAGTAATAGCAGTTCAAGGAGATGCGCAGGACGTTGCAGTTCTAAAAAAGGCAGGAATAGAACATTCGAAATACCTCGTAGCGACCACAGACCAGGACAATGCGAATATGCTTGTATGCCAGATCGCGAAGACTAATTTCGGATTTACTGAGGAGAAACTAGTGGCTCGCGTCAACAAACCTGAGAACCTTCAGGCTTTCAGAGATCTTGGCATCAGGTCGATCAGCCCTACAATAGCGACTGCGGTGATGCTTGATGGCATGGTTGGACATCCTGATCTGTTTTCCGTGTGTGAGGTCAGCGGGGAGGGAGATATAGTTGAAATTCGGGTGAACAACAAGAAGATATTTGGAAAAGCCATTAAGGAAATACATCTGCCTGAAGACAGCCTTATAGTGATGATACGAAGAAAAAACGATTCGATCATTGCACACCCTGAAACAATATTACAGGATGGGGATTATGTGACTATCATGGGAAAACTGGGCGCTGTAAAGGATGCGGCAAATATTATGAAATGAAGGCTCTCAACCATCATACCCTAATTGGCAGCATTCCCAAAAGCTATGCTCACAAGAACAAAAACGACATATATCCCCAGAAAAACAGCCCCTTCTCTCCTGTTGATGACATATCCTGACTTTTTAAAAATAATTAGCAGAACAGAGAGTAAGAGCATGATCATCAATTGAATGAAAATGAGTTCAGGAGCTATGATAATTGGTCTGATGACAGCTGAAACTCCAAGTACCCAAAGTATATTGGCAACATTGCTTCCAATGATATTCCCAAGAGCCATGGTCATATATCCTTTCCGCGCCGCAGATACAGAAACGAATAGTTCAGGCAGGGATGTCCCGATCGCCATGAGCACAAGCGCAATAAGATATTCTGACACCCCAAAAGCCGTTGAGAGACCGATTATGGAATTTACAAGAAGATGCGCTCCTATGAGTATTCCGGTCAATCCGATGAGCACTTCGAATATATTTTTTTTCAAATCATTTTTTTCTATAGTCTCTACACCCAGTTCACGATATTTTTCAATTGAGTTTTTAAGATAAAGAATATAAACGAAGATGAACAATATTCCCCCGATCCTTCCTATTCCTCCTGATACAAGTATGAACGCTGATGCAAGCGTCAGTATTAAAAGATGTATCCAGCCGCTGTATATTTCAGTGTGTTTTATCACAAGCGGTTTAATAACGCATGTCAGACCCAGGATCAGGGCGATGTTGGTGATATTGCTTCCTATGATATCCCCGACTGCAATTTGACCGTGGTCAATATAAGAAGCATAGGAGTCTGATGCCAGCTCTGGCAGCGATGTTCCAAGCGCTACAATAGTTATCCCGATAATAAAATCAGAGACCCCAAACGTCTTTGCCAGTTTTGAAGCTCCTTCGGTGAAAATATCACTGGATTTGATAATAATTGGTATTGAAATAAGGAAAAATATTAAAGTTGAGGTCATTTCAGAAGGCATTGTTATCCTGCTTATTACATTAATTCTAATGGGCGTGAAAGTTAAGTATATTATGAAGTCATTTCATATAAGATTTTATGAGTGATCCGGGGTCAAATGAGAAGTGGTACTTCTATAGTGTTGAGATGGTTTTCCAGCGTCTTGGCTCAGGAAGACAGGGCTTGATGTCAGATGAAGTAAAAAAGCGTTTATCTGAATCCGGTTTTAATGAACTGCCTGAAGGGAAAAGAATATCTCCTACCGGGATTTTCCTCTCGCAATTCAAGAATTATCTGATCCTTGTACTCATTGCCGCCGCAATAATTTCAGCATTTACCGGAGAAACAACGAATGCGTATGTGATACTATTTATTATCCTGTTCATTTCAGTGCTTGGTTTTATTCAGGAATACAGGGCAGAGCGCGCCATGGAAGCCCTGAAAAAAATGGTAGCCTATGAAGCAAGAGCGCTTCGCGATGGAAAGGTGAAACAGATACCCACACGGGAACTTGTGCCCGGTGATATCATATACATAGAAGCAGGGGACAGGATACCTGCTGATGCCAGGCTTGTGGAAGCGATAAATCTTGAAACCACAGAATCTTCCCTGACCGGTGAGTCCCATCCGGTGTCAAAGAGCGCTGGTGCGTTAAGTGAAGATACGCCTGTGGCTGAACAGAAGAATATGCTTTTCATGGGCACAACTGCTGTAAGGGGCAACGGCATAGCAGTGGTTGTTGGAACAGGTAAGAATACGCAGATAGGCAGCATCGCGCAGATGATCCAGATAGAAGAAGAAGACGCTCCCCTTAAGATAAAGTTCGCAAACCTCGCCACCCAGCTTGCAAGGATCGTCCTCATTGCTTGCGTGACCATTTTTATCACTGGGACGCTGCGCGGGCATGAGATGTCCGATATGCTGGTTATTGCCGCTGCCCTTGCAGTAGCAGGTATACCAGAGGCTTTGCCTTTCATAGTCACAGCCACCCTTGCTATGGGTACACAGAGGATGGCAAAGCACAACGCAATAATCAGAAGGCTTCCGGCTGTGGAAACCCTCGGCTGCGCCACCGTGATCTGTTCTGATAAAACAGG
>Ga0180015_1000567_pt1 | contig 10422 bp, 14 predicted proteins | sample KR13_S2_MetaG_FD_116508 | JGI IMG/M metagenome (GOLD analysis project Ga0180015, IMG submission 116508) | Groundwater microbial communities from the Olkiluoto Island deep subsurface site, Finland - KR13_S2_MetaG | ecosystem: Environmental > Aquatic > Deep subsurface > Groundwater | place...
TTCATCTCAATCCGATACGGGCGGGAATTGTCGGCGATCTTGAGGCGCTGGCGGCTTATCCGTGGTGCGGGCATGGCGAGCTTCTCGGCCGGGCGCCAATGCCGATTATTCGCGTGGATGCGGTTTTGCCGCTTTTTGCAGGGCGGCGCAAGGCCGCACAGAAAAGATATGAGTCTTTTGTCGCCGACACGCTTAACGACCCCTCCGCGACCAGACTTTCATGCGGCGGAAGACGATCAAGCAGGGCGCTGGACCCGTCCATTGCCGAGGATGCGATCTTTGACGACAGAATCCTTGGCGGGGGACATTTTGTCGAGCAAGTTTTGCACGACTCCCGTCCCGAACAGAACGGTCCGCAAATGTCGCTCTCCGAGCTGGTGGAACGAGTGGCCACTTGTTTGCAGATCGCGCCGGGCACCTTGAACGCGCCAAGCAAGGAACGGCACATTGTCCGCGCCAAAGCCATAATCTGCCACTTGGCGGTGAGAAAGCTGGGGATCAAAGGGTTGGATGTCGCCGCCATCCTGGGCTATAGTTCGACTGCGGTGACGCAGGCAGCAAAAAGAGGGGAAACGCTGCTGCTTGCGGAGAGAGAGCTGGGGGAGATTTTGAGGAAATTATAAAACTTTAAATATCAAGAACGTCCCTACTTGATAGAACGTCCCTACTTGATCCACGTTCGGCGGCGGAGAACATGCTCGTGAATGAGGCGCTATCGCAATGAGATCACTGATTTTCAGGTACTGGGAGCGTGTTCGTTCCAGTTTATGGTTCATCCCGACGATCATGGCCATCGCTGCAATGTTATTGGCCTTCGCAAGCGTCGCCTTGGACAGGCCTGTGACAAACTGGCTGCTCAATACCTGGGGCTGGACATTCACCGGTGCAGCGGAGGGGGCGAATTCCGTACTGGGGATCATCGCCGGATCAATGATCACCATCGCCGGGGTGGTTTTTTCCATGACCCTGGTCGCCCTGTCGCTGGCCACTTCACAGTTGGGGCCACGCCTGCTCCGCAACTTCCTGCGTGACACCACGACTCAGGTCGTGCTCGGCATGTTCGTCGCCACGTTCCTGTACTGTTTGCTCGTCCTCCTCTCCATCCGACGCGCGGCGGAGGTCGCTTTCATCCCTCACTTGTCGGTCATCCTCGGCGTACTGTTCGCAGTGGCGAGCGTGGGTGTGTTGATCTACTTCATCCACCACGTGTCCGTTTCGATGCAGGCCAATGAGATCGTGGCGCGGGTCAGCAAGGAGTTGATTGCGGGGATAGACCATCTGTTCCCGGAGCAGATCGGACAGGGAGCGCCACAGGTTCCGGCGGAGCCACCCGGCGCCGATTTTTTCGCCGCATTCGACCGGGAGGCTCGTCCGATTTCGGCGAGCTTGGACGGATACCTTCAGTTCATCGACACGGACGCCTTGATGTCGTTAGCCATGCAAGAAAATATGATTTTTCGACTGGAACGGCTCCCCGGCCACTATGTCGTCTCCGGTAGTCCGCTGATGCTGGTATGGCCAGGAGAGAAGGTGACCGATTTGCTCACGAATCAAGTCAACTCAGCCCTCGTCCTGGGCAACCAGCGGACTTCCGGCCAGGACATCGAGTTCGCGGTTACCCAACTCGTAGAGATCGCCCTGCGTGCCCTCTCCCCCGGAGTGAATGACCCGTTTACGGCGATTACATGCGTAGACCATCTGGGGTCCGCGTTGAGTCGGCTGGCTACGCGAGAGATGCCATCTCCCTATCGCCATGACAGCCAGGATCAACTGCGGATGATTGCGCTGGCTGCCACATTCCCGGAGATCACGGACGTGGCGTTCAACGAGATCCGACAATCTGCCCGCTCCAGCACGGCGGTTACCATCCGTCTGCTGGAAACGATTGCCGTAATCGCGCGATTCTCACATCGGCCGGGGGACCGGGCCGCGCTGATTAGGCACGCGGAAATGATCGCCCGGGGGTCTCGCGACGGGTTATCGGAAATCGAGGACCTCCGGGCAGTGGAGGAGCGTTACCAGAGAGTGCTCCAGTTGTGCAGCGAATCATCCGGATCTAGCCACTAAAACGCATAAAACTGGGACGGAGCACTATTTCCTGGGTGTGGTTTGCAAAAAGAAAACATATCTGATCTTTCTTCAAAAAAATAAATGGGGACGCTTGAATACATATTGCGCCGGCAGATTGGCTTGAGGAACTTAACCCAACCTGCGCGACTCGCTGCCGAATGGGGATAAGAATAAAAAAGTAGGGACGGAGCCCGGTTGCCAGAATGAAGCTTGCGGGAAGAAAGCACAATATCGAAACACTTCGGGCTCAGACCTGATTTTACATAGTACCTCAGCCCACAAAACCCCGGAGACGTGGTCGATTCGTTGACTGTCTCGGTCAAGGCGCGTGAAATTATAACCGGAAACCCCGATTTTATGGTAAGTTAGTCGATACAGCAACAGCGTCCCGCTCAGCCCGTTAGTTTTCTGAAGGAGCAAAAGCCCATGGAAAACAAAAAACCAAACGATTTGAAAATTTCAGACTGGTTGGATGAAAAAGAAGCCGAGAATGTGGATGTATCTCAAATCGCCTTGCCTGAAGACCAGTCTTATGATGAAGACCCGGATGAAACTATTTTTTTCGAAGAGTTTAAACCGTGCGGGCTTCTCTGCACGGAGAATCATCCCTTTTCTACGGTCGAGCGCTTCGGCCACTGGTATTACAGCAGAGGGCAAGACAAAAAAGCCGGTATTCACTCAACAAAAATGAAATGGCGGTTGCTTACCAGGGATAAAGATCTCGCCATCCAAACGGCTAAAGCACACATCGAATAAAAAAAGGGGGATGATCCCCGGCACAAACCACCGCTCCCCTTCCTCGCCCCTCTTGTTTTTCTCCAGCCATTGATCGGTACAGATCAAAAACAAAGCCCAAAAAGGTAAAGATGTTTAAGAGTATAACAAACCTTATTTACCACATTGCAATCCTTGTCTTGAGTGCAACCATTGCTCTCTCGCTGCCGTACACCGGCAAGCTCATTGCCGACAATTACCTGACCTACTGGACACTCATCGAAAGCGAAAAACCCTTCCTCATCTCCGTGGAAATTGCGGTGGCTGTACTGCTCATCATGCTTTTCAACTATTTGGTGAGTAATTGGAAAAACAGAAAATTCTCTAAAATGGCGCGCAATGACATGGGCCTTGTGCTTGCGGCGCATCCAAAAAGTTTTCGGGTAAAAAAACATCTCAAAAAGTTCAAGGAACAGCAGGGCCTGGAAAAGGATGTGATGCTGATCGGCTCAACGGGTTTCAATACCTTTGTAAGCCCGGAGAGCGACCTGCACCATATCATCCAGAATTGCAGGGAAGCAAAGATCATGCTGCTGAACCCCTTTGGTGAAGGGGCATGTCTCCGGACCAAGAGCATTCCTGATCCGGAGATCACCCTTGAACATTTCCGGGAGCAGATAACAAAAAGTATCGATTTTCTAAAGAGCCTTAAAATTCTCCAAAAAGACATAACGCTGAAGCTGTATGAGGAAACACCGTTATTCAAGCTTACCGTCCTCGGAGATTATGTCTTCATGAAGTATTACCACGCCGGGCTGAACGTCCAGGAGATGCCGGAATATATCTTTAAGCATTCTTCCAACCATTGCAGCATGTTCCACCCCCTCTATCAATTTTTTCTTTCGAGATGGCGCAATCCGACTATTCCGGAATACGATTTTGAATCGGACGAGCTGGTGTACAAGGATAATGCCGGAAATGAGGTCACAAGAGAAAAGCTTGCCAGCAGAACCATGAACCAAACCTGCGTTGATGGTTCCACTGCGCCGTGAAAAAATCCACCATTACGGGGACACCTGATTATTTTCGGGAAATTCATTGGGTGTATGAAAAAGATCATGAATGAGCCTGCCATAGTCAAAAAAGTGAAGGGGCCCATCCCCAGGGGAATTCGCTGCCTCGCCTTGTGTGCAGTCGTGTTGTTTGCGCATCTTCCCGCCATTGCCTTTGCCCAAACGGCATGTCCCGGAATTCACGTGAAGATTCTGAACATTAGAAACAGCACCGGAGCCGTGGCGTGCGCGCTTTTCGAATCGCCCGCTGGTTTTCCTACCGAGTTTCTGCACTCCGCAACCAATATCATGATAATAAAAGTCCGGAATACGCAGGCGCGTTGCGACTTTGAAGACATCGCGCCGGGAACGTATGCGCTTGCCGTCATCCATGATGAAAACATGAACGGCAAACTTGACACCAACTTTCTGGGGATCCCAACGGAAGGCTACGGTTTTTCAAACGATGCGACAGCCTTGTTCGGCGCGCCTTCGTTCCCGGTCTCCTGTTTCCAGTACGACGGACACAACCTGGATATGACGATCAGCTTGCATTACTGAGCGCTCGTTGTTTGAATACTGAAAATTTTCACTTTCCTTTTCTTCGAGTCGGCACACCCTTTCAGGGTTGCTGCTCCCAACCGCTTGTTATCCATTTTTTAAGGAGCAGGATATGACTGAAACCATGTACAAAGCCGCCGATGAGAAATTCTGTTCCGAGTGCGGCGCGATCATCAAGGCAAAGGCCGAAATATGCCCCAGGTGCGGGGTGAGGCAGTTCGCACCACCGAACAGCTTTGCCGCAGTGGCGCCAAATGGCAAAAGCAAATTGGCCGCAGCCCTGTTTGCCTTGTTTCTGGGCGGTTTTGGCATCCATAAATTCTACCTTGGCCGCATTGGCTGGGGCATTGTCTATTTGTTGTTCTGCTGGACCGCTATTCCCTTCATCCTTGGAGTTATCGAAGGCATTCTTTTACTGGTCATGAGCGAACAGGATTTCAATCGCAAATACGGCAACATTTAGCATTGCAATCAAGTGGAACGCGGGCAAACGGAGCCCTCTTTGCGTTTCCGCCAGAGCCCTCTCCAAAAAATTGTTATTACGCCTGACATATCAGGAAATTCCTGATATGTCAGGCGACAGCGCCCTTCAAAATATTTCCTGCCTATCGTCTGAATCACTCAAGTTTCAACTGTTCCAGCAGTATGGAAGCGTATGCCGTGGCAGCAACATTCCTGGCACACATCCTGCAATGTTTCCAAGATAACGTGCCGGAAAAGTACTAAAAAAATGGTGCCAGAGCACTTTTCGGCGCCGCTCGCAGATGCGATCACCGGACAACTCGTCGGCAAAAATAAAAAACAGTGGGCCGGAGGAGTAGGGTTCGGGAGGGTCGTCCGTCACAAAAAAAATCATCCATAAAGAGGCGATTCATCAGGGAGTTGGAGAAAAATCAGTAATCAATAAACATCACATTCAAAAGGAGCTCTTATGAAACCGTTCAAACTGTTTTCTAGCTTGTTTCTCGTTGTTCTGCTGGTTTCTTTTCTGGGTTGTGCCTCGACGGCAACACAAGAAGGAACCGGAGAATATATTGATGATTCCGTGATTACCACCAAGGTAAAGGCGGAAATTTTCAAGGATGATTCGCTGAAGTCGAGCGAGATCAATGTCGAAACTTTCAAGGGCGTCGTTCAGTTGAGCGGGTTTGTCAATTCTCAGGCTGACATCAACAAAGCGGTCGCAGTTGCACGCACCGTCAAGGGAGTGACCTCGGTCAAGAATAACATGCAGCTTAAGCCGCAACCGAAGAAAAAGGCTGTTGAGGGCTGCTAAATAGACTCCATGCAAAAATAACAGCCACGATACATAGTCAGTAAAGCGGTTCTAGCTTCGACACAACCCCTTTGCTTCCCGCGCAACCCTCCGGGAAGCAAAGGGGTTGGCATGTTTTTTATAGGAGACGATGATCACTGGTCTCTGCTTGGGCCAGGAGTTTGTTTTCCGTAAGGATACCTCTGTGAAAACAAACGTGAATTTGAGCACCGCGCATTGCATACTCTCCGGGTTCACCACAAAAAGGAATACAGGAGCAGCATATGTTGTGGACGATTGCCGTAATACTGATAATCCTGTGGGCGCTGGGACTGGTCAGCTCCTACACCATGGGAGGATTCATTCATATCCTTTTGATAATTGCTATTGTCGTTGTGCTGCTCAACATCATCAGGGGGCGGCGTCGCAGTTAACCGGCAATGCATCTTTCCATCACCACAGGGGGAGCAAACGATGAACAATGACACGAGCGAAAAAGTAGCTCCGCATGTCCTGCCGTTCCTACCCTACGCGGACAACGCGCTGGACCCCGTAATCTCCGCAAATACGATTGGCTTCCACTATGGCAAACATCACAAGGGATATGTCGAGAACCTGAACAAGCTGGTAGCAGGAACGGAGTTTGCGAACCTGACCTTGGAGCAAATCATCGCCCAGACCGCCGGAAAAGCTGACAAAAGCGCGATCTTTAATAATGCAGCGCAGACATGGAACCACACCTTTTACTGGCACAGCCTGAAGCCCAAGGGTGGAGGTGAGCCACCCGCAGTGTTGAAGAAAAAAATCGAGATTTCCTTCGGTACCTTGGATGCATGCAAAAAGGAATTGGCAACCGCGGCGATGGCCCAGTTCGGTAGCGGCTGGGTGTGGCTCGTGCTGAATGGCGACACGCTTGAGGTAACCAAGACCGCCAACGCCGAGGTACCGATGACCGCTGGCCTGAAACCGTTATTGACCATCGACGTGTGGGAACACGCCTACTATCTGGATTATCAGAACCGCCGTGCCGACTATGTGAGCGCCATCCTCGACAAACTGATCAACTGGGAGTTCGCCTTGCAGAATGCCAGCTAGCAGGGTGTTGAAAAACTCGTTTTCCAACACCTTGCGTCCGATCCAGGGATGGATCGCCAATTTCGACGAGTTCTAACTCGTTGAAATTGTGAGATCGGACAGAATTCACTTCTGGCCGATCGTGGTTGAAAAAAGCCAGGACGGCTTTTTTCAACATCCTGCTAGTTGCGGGCACATTCAAGACACGCCGGATCTCCCATAATCCACGGCAGGATCTTACGCCTTAGCAAAACAGCCCTCGCCCCCTGAAACAAGGAGACCCGTCAATGAGCGCGATTACGACAAAAGACGGCACGCCGATCTATTACAAGGATTGGGGCCATGGCCAGCCCGTGGTCTTCAGCCATGGCTGGCCGCTGAGCGCGGACGCCTGGGAAGGCCAGATGCTGTTTTTGGGTGCCCATGGATACCGCTGCATCGCCCATGACCGCCGCGGCCATGGGCGTTCGGGCCAACCTTGGGATGGCAACGAAATGGACACCTACGCCGACGACCTCGCTACGCTCGTGAAAAAGCTCGACCTGAAGAATGCGATCCACGTCGGGCATTCCACGGGCGGCGGCGAAGTGGCCCGTTACATCGGCCGCCACGGCACAGAATTAGTGACCAAGGCCGTGCTGATCGGCTCGGTAACGCCGCTGATGCTGAAGACGGCCGCCAATCCCGGAGGCTTGCCGCTCGACGCCTTCGAGCAAATCCGCGCCGGCGTGCTCGCCGACCGCTCGCAGTTCTTCAAGGATCTCACCGTGCCCTTCTATGGCGCCAACAGGCCCAACGCCAAGGTCTCGCAAGGGCTGCGGGACTCGTTCTGGCTGCAAGGGATGCAGGCCGGCTTCAAAGGCGTCATCGATTGCATCAAGGCCTTTTCCGAAACGGATTTCACGGAAGATCTCAAAAAATTCGACGTCCCGACGCTCATCATGCACGGCGACGACGACCAAATCGTGCCGATCGGCGCCTCGGCCATGCTCTCAACCAAGATCATCAAAGGGGCCACGCTGAAAGTCTATCCCGGCTTGCCGCACGGCATGTGCTCTACCCATAAGGATCAAATCAATGCCGATCTGCTCGCATTCCTTCAGGATTGACGACGTTTGCCGTTCTCACACCATGAGAACCAGCCCACAATTCAACTACCATTCGAGTGCCACTCGGGACGCCCGCCGTATGTTGTCCCGTTATGCTTCAACTTGACAAACTCTCGCCTCCAGCTTAGAACTTAGACAGACTGGACAAAATATGGCAGTCGATCATGAGCCCCGCAGGGCAATTGCAAAAAGCAAAAACAAGTTCAGCAATTTGGTCGAACGCGCACAGCAGGAAGAACCCCAGATAGTCACAACGCATGGGAAATGGGCCGTTGTCGTTTTGTCGGTGGATGATTACAAAAAGATCACCAAACCGAAGGAAAATAGGGTCTCGCTTCTCGATCCATGGAAATAATAACGATACGGAACCATCCTCGAGCCATGCATCGTTCTAAAACCTGGCTCATCCTGGCTCTCGCCTTTCTTGCCATAATCGCTGGCTGCAATTCCCGCGAAGTGGTGGTGAGCCTGACCCGCGACGAGATCCAGGCCCGCGTAGCGCCCCGGTTTCCCATCACCAAAAACTGGCTGGTCCTGAATGTCGCTCTCAGTGAGCCGGAGATTTTTCTCTCCGAGGGCGCCAATCAGATCGGGATCAATACGCTGGTGGAGCTGAATATCCCCCTGCTAAAACCGATCACCGGATATCTGGGGCTTGCGGCGGTGCCGCGTTACGATGCGGAAGCCAAAGCGTTGTATCTCGATCAGGCCACGGTGGAACGGTTGGACCTGCCCGGGCTCATGCCCGAGCTGCAGGACAAGGCCCGAAACGCCATCGAATCCATCGCCCGGCAGGAACTCGCCAAACGCCCGATCTACGAACTCAAGGGCAGAAATCTCAAGGAAATCACCGCCGCCTATGCCCTGCGCGAGGTGCGGGTGCGAGACGGGAAACTGCAGGCGACTTTTGTTCTGCCGATGTAGCCCTAGACAGCGCCCGCCCTCCCAAGAAACAGCCGAAGGCCTTTTCCCCTTGCGGCTCAGGGGAAACATCTCTATTATAAGAGCATGATTTCCTACCTTCATCCTTGGCTCACACAGGAGTAACGAAAGTGACCCCTTCCGAATTTTTCTCCCTGCTCAGCGCCCTAAGCCTTTTTGCCATTGCCATCACCTTGGTTCCGACCTTTTTGCAGTTCCGGCGAACCTTGCAGAAAACCGAGGTCCTCATCGAGACCTTGAACACGCATGTGGACCCGCTGTGCCGGTCCCTGACCGAGGCGGCCAACGAGATCCAGCTCCTCTCCATTTCCCTAAGCGACAAGCTGGAGAAGACCGATGCGGTCATCTACACCGCCCAGAAATCGGCGGATGCCCTGCTCACCACCACCACCCTGTTCAAGGAATCGGTGCGTCCGGTTATCACCACCCTGGGCAGTGTCAGCGCCGGAGTCATGGCCTTCTCGCATTTCCTCAACCGATCATGGACAACACCCAAAAAAGGAGAATGATATGAGCAGAGACAATTGTGACAATTCCAGCACCGCAGTATTGGCCTTCCTGGCAGGCACCGTTGTCGGCGCGGCCATTGCCCTGCTGACCGCCCCGAAAACCGGCCAGGAAACCAGGGAAATGCTGGCCGATTATGGGGCCGAGCTGAAGGACCGGGCCAAGACCCTGCCCGATGATTTTCAGGAGTACAAGGAAACCGCGATCGAGCGGAGCAAGGAGATGATCGCCAAGGGCAAGGAACTGATCAGCAGGGGCACGGACCTTGCCGCACAGGGAAAGGACTTTCTCGACGAAAAGAAAAGAACCCTCAGCGAAGCCATCGAGGCGGGGAAGATCGCCATGCAGGAAGAGCGGGAAGCCCTGGCCCACAAGCTGGAAGACAAAGATTAACTTTAATCCCAGGCTTTTCCTCTTGGGTTTTTCCTCCCCTCCCTTGACGGGAGGGGATTGAGGGGTGGGTGACGTTGCGGACTGAGTCCGCACTGGCAAGTTCCCCCACCCCCTAGCCCCCTCCCGCAAGGGGAGGGGGAACTTACAATAAAAAAGCGAAGGCCTCAAACCAAAGAGACCGCCGCTTTTTTTGTTATCTCAAACCACACCCCTCACCGCTTGTTTTTCCGTACCTCTCCTGCCCTCCCGCCCCAATTCAGTTTGTTGCGCAGGATTTCAAAATAATCCTTCTGGGGCGAGCAGATGAGGTGCAGGGGCCTTTCCGAGGCCACCACCTCCAGGGTTTCACTGGCCGACATTTCCCAGGCGGGCTGGCCATCGACAATAACCTTCGCCTTATTGACCTGCTCGGCAAGTTTGGTGGTGAGGCAGACCGCTGCGGGGAGAAGCACCGGCCGGCTCTCCAGCATGAACGGGCAGATCGGCGTGACCAGGATGGACTGCAAGGCCGGATTGACGATGGGCCCCCCGGCGGAAAGGTTGTAGGCCGTGGAGCCGGTGGGGGTGGAAAAGATCAACCCATCCGCCCGGTAGGTTGTGATGTACTTCTGGTCGGCCCAGGTGCTCAACTGAAGCAACTGATCAACGCTGCCCTTGCTGATCACCACATCGTTAAGGGCATAGCGCCAAGCCACCGCCTCGCCGCCGCGATGAATCCTGGCCTTGAGCATCAGCCTTTCCTCAA
>Ga0180015_1000568_pt1 | contig 10406 bp, 8 predicted proteins | sample KR13_S2_MetaG_FD_116508 | JGI IMG/M metagenome (GOLD analysis project Ga0180015, IMG submission 116508) | Groundwater microbial communities from the Olkiluoto Island deep subsurface site, Finland - KR13_S2_MetaG | ecosystem: Environmental > Aquatic > Deep subsurface > Groundwater | place...
CCATAAAAAAGGTATAGTCATGTATGCAATAAACAAACTGTTGCCCCATCTTGAAACTGAGGCATCAAAAAATCTTTCAGAGCTGACAGATTCAAGATTCAACAATGTGAAAATAGAAACGTATGAGGAAAACAAAAAATATGGTGTTAAAATAAATGTTGTAGGACCTGACAATGCATGGCATGATGTTCAGGAGTTTTCTGGTGGTGAGCGCACGCAAATCAATGCCGCACTCAGGTTTGCAATAGCAAAAGAACTATCCTCATTGCCGCAGGTTGGTAAAACCTACGGCAGGATGAAAACATTGTTCATTGATGAAGGCGATCTCGGCTCACTTGACACAGAAGTTTCCATGGAACTTTTTGTAAAAAAACTTTTTGATATGGGAAAATTCTTTGAGAAAATCATACTCATAACACATCTCACAGAGGTTTCTGAAAGATTCGCATCAAGGATACAAATAAACATGACAGCAAGCGGTGAGTCAAGGGTTGAGGTTGCAAGATGAAAAAAAACATCCCCCGCCCAAAAACTTGTCATCGAACAGAGGTGATGAAATGAGAGTAGTTAGGGGTTAGGGCAAATGTTCCTTATTGCGGGAGGGAAGGGACGATAAAACAATTGAGATAACTCGACTTCGCCACTTATATCTGTGCCTAATGAAAAAGAAATATTGATGTTTCCTACAATAGGAGAGGTGAAACAGGTAAAATGTTAAAATGGTAAAGTAATTAACAGGGGCAACCGAAAACTATATGCCCCCCCCACCTATGCCCTTCTGAGGTTGGGAACATGAAAAACTTAAAGAAAATATTAAGCATCTTGTGTGTGGTGTTGATGACAGCAACTATTTTTTCAGCAGTAGCGACAAATGTTTTGGCTGATGAAGATGATGGGGAAGAAAAGATTGTAGAATCTTTGAACCCATGTGTGGCAACAAACGAATATATTCATATAGTTTGGCAGGAAAACCTGACAGGAAACTATGAAATTTATGTTGTCAATGATGCACAACACAACTATGAGGTTACCCTGACAGAGGCGATAGAAGGACTAAGCGGTCTTGATGATAAGAATTCTCAGAAAGCACTAGAAAACCTAAATGATGCGTTGAATGATTGTTTAGAGCAGGATTACAAACACTCAATAGATAATGTTCATAAAGCAGTAAAAAATCTGGAGAAAGCAGGGAACATAGAATTAATCAGCACATTAATTGATGTTGTTAGGGATTTTGCTAAAACCAATATTCTTTATGCTGAATATGATCTATCATCATTTAACAACAGTTATATTCAGGAATCTTGGGAAAAATACTACTTTGTAGCAGTCGAAAAATATGATGAAGGAAATTATGATGCTGCAATTAAGCAGTTCAAGAATGCTTACCTAAAAATTGTGGAGGCTTATGAGGAAAACGATGAAACATATATTGGTGTTGATTTCGGAAAAATAGTTAGGATTAGTTACACAAATTATGATTCTGTTGCTCCTCAAATATTTTTGAATGGGACAATAAATGTTTGCTGGGAGGAAATCATGGATAGCGAACCACATGTATACTATGCCAGGTCATCCAATAATGGGAAAACATGGTGGTATTTTGACTCAACAGAACATGCATCAGTGTATCTAAATTATTGTAATATTGACCCTGCTACAACTTCTATTGAAAATATTATAGATATAACCTGTACTTTAGAAAGAATTTACATTTTAGATCGTTCTCATTACTTCTATGTACCCATAAGAGAACCCTATCCTGCTCCACTTCCATCAGGTGCAACAACATTTTACACTGCAATAAATGATGTACACGGTGATTTGTATGACCATTATGAACCCATTCTTTTCGGTGATAAATATTTCTTTAAGCCTAGGTGCAGGCCGGGAGGGGATCCTACACCACCGCCAAAAGCACCAGATCTAACTGTTAGTGATCTATCATTTTACAGTAACACTGCAGGAACATATTCTTCCATTACCGCATCAATCAAAAATATGGGTGATGCTGAATTGAGCGGCTCACTTCGTGTGACATTCTATGATGGTGATATTCTACTGGCTGATAAAACAATAACAACACACCTTGGAATCAATGGATACATATATGTGCCTGCTTCATGGTCCTCACCCATAGGAGAAACACGCCCAGTAACAGTAGTAGCGGATCCAAACAATGATATTTATGAGGGGGATGAATATAACAATCAACGAACAGAGGACACACTGGAGGCTACATGTAGGGGACACACAGGAACTGAGCCATGGTACTATTATTTTGGAGAAAACTCTAACATAATGCAGGATATTGGTGCGAAGGTGAACACAGCAAACGGCAATCTTTACATCTCATCAGATGATATCACAATAAAGGATGGGGGGATTGGCATAAAAATCCTTAGAGTATACAACAGCCAAAGAAGTCATACAACCAGTTCTTTTGGTAATGGGTGGACATACAACTACAATACATACCTTATTGAGAATGTTGATCAATCGGTAACGTGGGTTGATGAAGATGGCTCAGTTCATACCTTCGTCAAAGATGCTACGGGCAGTTATCTCCCACCTGCGGGTGTGCATTCAAAATTAACAAAAAATACAGATAATACATTTTCTCTTCGATTTAAGGATGGACAAGTATACAATTTTAATACTAACGGTATTCTTTCAAGTATTGTTGATAAAAAGGATAACCGATTAACATTCACCTATGATACAGGCAATAAACTTACAAGTATCACAGACAATTGGGGGGAAACAATCACACTCACCTATGATACTCAAGGTAGAATAAGCAGCATCACGGATCTACTCAACCGGAAAATTCAGTACCTGTATGCCACCAATGGTAATCTTGTTGGGGTAGTTGATGCAATGGGCTGCTCTACTACATACTCATATTACTCTGATAATAAGATTAAAACCATTACTGATCCTGAGGGTGGTATGACCCTGTTTACATATTATGAAACAGGCATTAAGGGTTTGGACAGAGTTAAAGAGGTTTACAGGTCTATTTACAATTTTGTCACAGGAACATCCTCAGATACTTTCAGGATGTATCTGTTTGATTACAGTGTTCAGGATGCCAGTGTGATAAATGATAGGGGTTTTAAATCTAGGGTGGAGGTTAACAGTGTAGGTAATCCAACATGTATTGCTGGTCCTGATGGGTATCCTGAGTTTAGAGAGGAAATGAGTTGGGATGAAAATATGAATAAGGTAGGGTTCACAGATGCAAATGGACGTAGTTACACATACACCTATGATCAGTATGGTAATTTGCTCAACGAAACAAATCCTACGAATGGCTTAACAACCTATGAGTGGAATAATATTGATACCTCTGCTCGGTATATATCATTGCTGATTAGTAAAATAAATCCTAATGGGTATACGACTACCTATACTCATGATAATAATTATGGTACTCTAGTTCAGGAAACAGATCCTACAGAAAACAGCACAGAAAAAACTTATCAGAAAGCAAACTTATTCACACCATCAACAACATCTGCTATGTTGCTGTCCTCAGAAAAAGATTTTAGCGGCATCCAAACCAATTATTTCTATGACAGCTATGGTAACAAAATTAAAACAGAGAATGTCTCAGGTATTGTTATTGAGCAACGCAGCTATGATACTGCTGGCAGAATGGTGAGTATAACTGATGGTAATACTCGTACGACTTCGTATGTTTATGATGCTGCTGATAGGATTACTAAGATAACCGATGCTTCTGGTTCTAAAATGCTTTGTACTTATGATAAAAATGGTGACTTGCTGAGTATTACGGATAAAAAAGGGAATACAACAACATGGACGCAGAATATTCTTATGGGCCGTGCTGAGAAGGTTACAGATGCCCTTGGTTATGCGAAGGTTTATGGTTATGATAAGAATGGGAACCTGATAAGCGTGACAGATGAAAATGGAAACGTTACTAGCTATTATTATGATTCTTTAGACCGTATGGTAAGGGTTACTGACGCAAAAGGATATAACACAATCTATCAGTATGATGCTGTAGGCAATATTTTAAGTGTTATGGACAGGAATGGGCGTAGAACAAATTATGGTTATGATGCATTGAATAGGAAAATATTGACTATGGATGCGTTGGGGAATGTTGAGCGTTACACGTATGATGCTGCTGGGAATATGAGAACGTTAACAAATGCTAAAGGGCTCACTACAACCTATCTGTATGATAAGCTGAATAGGAATATACTGAGGATGGATGCTAATGGTGTCTTCTGGCGTTATGGTTATGATGCGAATGGGAATCTGATTGGTGAGACTGATGGTAATGGGCATACAACAAGATACGTTTACGATGCCAGGAATCAACTAACCCTGATAATAGATCCTCTGAATCATGTAACGAGATTCATATATGATAATGTTAGTAATAAGATATGTTCTATTGATGCAAACAACCATATTACCAGGTATGAGTATAATAATTTAAGTCAGTTGATTTCTGTGATAGACCCATCAGGATCCAGGACAAGTTACTATTATGATAGTAATGGTAATCTGTTACGGGTTGTGGATGCTAACAACAATTCTACCTCCTTTGGGTATGATGCTTTGAATCGTGTTACGAAAATTATTTCACCGTTAGGTTTTACTACAACCTACACTTATGATAAGGTAGGGAATGTTGTAAGTAAAACTGATGCTAATGGTAAAACGATTTCATACTATTATGATGCTGTTAACAGGCTTGTTAAAACTGTTTATCCTGATAATAGTTTCAAGGAATACAAGTATGATAATGAGAATAACATTATTCAGTCGTCACATAATGGGTTAGGACTGAATGATACGTTAAAATATGCTTATGATGGTAACAACAGACTTACTTCATTGACTATTCTTTTCAAGTCTTTTGAAATAAACATGAATTATGAGTATGATAGAGTAGGAAATAAAATAAAGAAGATCGAACCGAGTGGAACTATTAGTTATGAGTATGATGTCCTTAATAGGTTAACAAAGGTTACTGATTATTCCGGTTCTATTACAACCTATTCCTATGATAATGCTGGCAGAAGAACAGGGATGAATTATCCTAATGGTGTATCCACTGTTTACACCTATGATGATGCTTCCAGACTTCTGAAACTGGAAAACAAAAAAACCACAGCAGTTTTGTCCTCCTATGAGTACACATATGACAATGCTGGTAACAGGCTTAGTATGCTTGAAAAAAATGGTGATAAAACTACATACATCTATGATTCTAATGATAGGTTGGTTTCTGTGTCTTATCCTTCAGGCAGATTTGTTAATTATACTTATGATTCTGCCGGTAACAGGATTACTGAGAGAATGGAATATGGCACTACATGGAATGAAACAGATTATTATTATGATGAGGATAACAGGCTTGTTAGAGTAGACTTCTGGGCTAAGGGTATAAAAGGAATGGTGAATCAGGTTAATTATTTTTATGATAACAATGGTAATCTGATAAGTAAGGTTGATGGTGTTATAGTTGATGGTGTTATTCCTGAGAAGATAAAAACTACAAATTACAAATATGATTTTGAGAACAGACTCACAAAAGTAATCACGCCGGATGCAAATCTTTCTTTCAACTACTGTTCCTGCCCAACACTCGCAGGTATTGATAGCACTTATGGCGATTGTGGTGCTTGTGCTGATTCACCATCTGGTAAAAGGATAAGTAAAACCGTAAATGGGGAAACAATCTACACTATCTGCTTTGATCCAACTATGGATTTGGATGTAAACGGAAATATCATTGCGAAGTATGTGCAGAATCCAACTATTCTTGATGAGCCGATTAGCATACAGACAGGTAGTGGAAAATATTATTATCTAGTCGACGGACTTGGGAGTGTTACAGGATTAACAGATAGCAATGGTAATTTAGTAGCGACTTACAAATACGATGCATTTGGGAACATAATCAGTGAAACTGGTGATGCAACACTTAATGCTATAAATCCGTATAGGTTTACAAGCAGAGTATATGATAAGGAGGCTGGACTATACTATTATCGTGCTAGGTACTACGATGCGAAGGTAGGGCGGTTTACGCAGAAAGACCCGCTGAGAAGTGAGTTGACAGAAGGGAATAATCTTTATGTGTATGTGGGAAATAATCCTGTGAACAGGGTTGATCCAAGTGGGACCGTCTATTTTGAGTACTGTGTATCTATTGCTATTGCAAATGCTCTTTATATCATGACTGACAAAAGCATGGACTCAACTGATAATTTTCGTAGGCATTGTTATGTAGGATGCATGCTTCATTGGGCTGGCTGTTCACGCACGTGTACATGGACAATAGCTACAACTTGGGAATACATTGAGGACTTGTGGCCAGATGAATCCGTCTACGATCAAGATGATATTACTGTTACTTTGTGGGGCTGGGATAATTACTGGCAAACAAAGTGGGTTTCTAGATGGTGGGGCGGTTATTATAGACTTAAGTCTTGCCAAGAGATAGCCAAAGGGAAATATTCATAAAGGGGGGAAATGCGTTGACAAATAGTGTATTGATGCAGGGCAAATGGTCTTTATTTGCTATGTGTTGCGTGGTAATCATAGTATGTAGTTCTTCTGGTTGTATTTTTCAGGAGAATTACTTGACTATTCTTTACTGGGCAGAGTATGATGAACCAATAGACCTTGATGCTGTTAAGGAGATATTTATTGATAATAATATCTCATGCGAATTACATAAGGATGTGAAAGCATTGCATTTTTCATTTAGTAAAAGAGAAATGGGTAATGAAACTATTGAGAGCAGTCATGGGAGTGTTTGGGGTGATACATGGACGTCTCGTGGAAGAAATTATAAAAGTGAAATGCTTATTGAATTAGATACAAGCATGTTTCCTCATATAAAAAAAGGTGAGAATAAAGAAAAATTGTATTATTATAAACCATATCTTAACAACTCAATGGATTATGTTACAACATTGATTTATAATGCTACGGGTTTATGGCCTGTTATGAAGGAGTATACGATTGGAGATGATACTAAATAATTTGGTATGGGAATATGTATAATAATGAAAAAAACATTATAAAACATGGTGCAGGATTGACGAAAATTGTTACGCCTGATGGACCAATCTCATTCAACTACTGTTCCTGCCCAACTCTCACAGGCATTGATAGCACATACGGTGATTGTGGTGCTTGTGGTCCTTCTAGTAAGAGAATAAGTAAAACAGTAGATGGTAAAACCATGTATAGCATTTGTTTTGATCCTACTATGGATTTGGATGAAAACGGTAACGTTATCGCAAGGTATGTTCAGAATCCAAACATGTTGGATGAACCGATAAGCATTGAGACCGCAGGCGGAAAATATTATTATCTATTCGACGGGCTTGGAAGTGTTACAGGATTAACGGATGGCAGTGGAAATTTAGTATCCACCTACAAGTATGATGCGTTCGGAAATATAATCAGTGAAACTGGTGACGCAACACTTAATGCAATTAATCCTTACAGGTTTACAAGCAGGGTTTACGATAAAGAGTCAGGATTATACTACTATAGGGCGAGGTATTATGATCCAAACACTGGGAGGTTTACACAGAAAGACCCGCTGAGAAGTGAGTTAAGAGAAGGGAAGAATCTTTATGTGTATGTTGGGAATAATCCTGTGGTTATGGTAGATCCGACAGGCTGTTGGGGATGGAGTTGGACATGGCGTTCTTGGAAATATTATCTTTGCAAAGGTATAGCTACAATTGTTATAGCAAAAATATTTTCCCCGCCTTATTGGGGACTTGCACTTTGTGCAGCTTTGGGAATTAGTGGAATTGGGTTCGTTATCTGCGTAGTACTTGTTTGCCTAGCTTTAGCTATAGGTATATATTATAGTACACACTACCTATGTATACGTGCAGGTTTTAAATAAGAACGAGTAGCATGAAAGATTCCCTGCCAACTTATGAGAAATATTCTCCTCGTAGATGGGTTGTACTATATCTTATTGTTTTTTCTATTGTCTCTCTGGTATTACTTGGTGCGGGGTTTTTAGGGATATTTATTTTAGGAGAGGGGATGGTAGAGACTGTTGTAGGAATTATTATTACTATAGTGTTAATTGACTTGGCTGGGTTTATTGGATTCAAAAAATGGGGTAATCGTGATTCAGACCTTACGTACTGCATATCTAAATACAAAAATAGATGTAAGAAGAGTATTTAATCATATCACAACATATTTATCATCATAACATAATTCACTTTTATGGAAAACATCTCCTATAATTACTGTTCCTGCCCAACACTCGCAGGCATTGATGGCTTCACTGGTTGTGGTGCTTGTGCTGATTCACCATCTGGTAAAAGGATAAGCAAAACAGTTAACGGCAAAATATTATACACGATTTGTTTTGACCCAACGATGGATATTGATGTAAACGGAAACATTATTGCGAGGTATGTGCAGAATCCTACTGTTCTGGATGAGCCTATTAGTATTGAAACATCTCAGGGTAAATTCTACTACTTATTTGATGGTCTTGGTAGTGTGACCGGGTTGACTGATACAGGTGGCAACCTTGTGGCGATAAAAACACCAAAGTATATAATATGATACACTTGTATCAAAAAATTACACAAAACATAATTTTGAATCAAGGGTAAATAGAACATTTATAATATCATAAGTGTATGATATAATAATGAGCGACCTTGAAAACCTGCTCTCATTAATAAAAAAACATTATGATAATGCGCAGTCCGAAACAGAAAAAATTCTCAGGACTGTCAAAATAAAATCGTTTAAGCTTTCAGATGAAAAAACAGACCTTGTTGCTGTTGATGGAAGTTACACATTCCTGCTGAATTTTTCATCTGTGTGGATAGCATTAATCAGGGTTGGCGCACTACATTACTCCTTGGATAATGGTTTTGTTTTAAAGGACAAAAAATGTGTTGAAAAATATGTTCCTGTGGCAGTAAATGAAAAAATTGTTGAGACATTTCCAGAGGAATATCAAAAATTATTGAAAACAATAAAGATGAAAAATCCTAATGAAATAGTTAATGAGTACAGAAGAATTCTTGAGCATAGAATTGTTAATGAAATGTCAAAAGAGAAAACAGAATGTATTATTGCATTAGATGGCGCACTCACAACACCTTTCTCAAAAGAATTTGCTGACATGATGAATGATACCATAAAAAATTGTGAGAAAAACAACAACACTCTTGTTGGTGTTTCAAAGGATTCCCTAACACATGCATTCGGCTCATATTTCACAGATGAAGAACTATTAAATAATTTCAGGGATGGATTATATTATGTTAAGGCACCTGAAGATTTTCAGAAAAAATACAAACCGCCGTTGTATGGTGATGTGTATTTTGTTAGATTATACCCAAAATCAAAATGGTTTAGGGTAGATATAGGAACACATAAAAATCATCCGGAGGATGTTTTTTCTAAGCTTGCAAACTATGCAAAATCATGTGTATGCCCAGGATATATTTATCCCCTGTTGGAGGCACACAGGTATGTTGTGACCGTGCGTCAGTTCAAGGAAATTTATGAGAATGAAATCCTAAGGGTTGCATCAAAACATTTCAGCATAAACGAAATCATAAATGCATTCACAGATGTTGATGGGAAAAGAAATTCCTCTTTCCATAGTTTTCTGGACAGGATTAGTAGATGATTTAGCCTTTGTATTTATGTCCGAACACTATCTTTTCTAAATACAATTCTTTTTTGTTTTCATCATAAGAAAAAATGATTCTTATTTTTCCAACACGTAATCTGCTACTTCCCTTTAGGTCGTAGTGTAAATGTTTATATCTCCCTGGATTCTCTGCAGCTTCTTCTATCTTTTTCTTTATCTGCAACTGATTATTTTTATCTAATCTTTGGAAATCTTTAGAGAACTCCTTGGTTGGAAGAATTTTATAATGCATCCCAATCAACAAACTCACGCCTTTTTATTTGCTCTTTTGCCTTTTTATATGATTCCATGAACTTTTTATTCCCCATCAACTCTATAGATTCTACTATTGTGTCAAATTCATCTTTTACCCTCATCAGATCAACTATTGCCTGCTTGTTTATACTTACTGTCTCCATAGTGTTATATATTATGTTCTCAATATATAAACCTGTTGAAGAGAAGAGATATTTAGACAACTTTAACACCCAAGAAACTATTTTCTTGTTTATGAAACCCGGCATAGCATTTGTCAGGGGAATGGGCATATTTGGAAAAAGAAACTATTCCAAGCAAAGGATTCTTTCCTGCTTGAGAAAAATTGAAAATATGAAGTATGGTAAGACATATTAAGTCTCACAACTATCCATATGAGGTATATATGGGTGAATAAAAATGACAATTATAATTTCAAAAAAAGGAACAAATGCTAAGA
>Ga0180015_1000569_pt1 | contig 10406 bp, 11 predicted proteins | sample KR13_S2_MetaG_FD_116508 | JGI IMG/M metagenome (GOLD analysis project Ga0180015, IMG submission 116508) | Groundwater microbial communities from the Olkiluoto Island deep subsurface site, Finland - KR13_S2_MetaG | ecosystem: Environmental > Aquatic > Deep subsurface > Groundwater | place...
AAAAGAAAGCGATCTTTCAAAAATTAACCTTAATTTCCTTCTTGAAAAAACTCTGGAAAAATACAAAGTTTCAAGAAAAATATTTTATGTTGCCAAACTTCACTTTCACCCAAAGTCTCCAATGCTCTTTTTAGAGCATTATAGAAGGCATCCGGGGTACGATCCACCAGCATGCCGATGCCTGTTGAAGTCAATATTTCCGGAGCACCCCAGACATTTGTGGCTACCACCGGCGTGCCACATGCCAGGGATTCCATGATGACATTGGCCCATCCCTCTCTGGAACTGGCCAGACAAAACACATCAGCGGCACTATACCAAAATTTTAATTCAGTATTAGGACATTCTCCAACAAGAGTAACATGTTGAGTTAAATTTAGAGCTTCTATTTGCCTTTCCAAAGACGGGCGGAAATACCCTTCTCCAATTATATAAAGATAACTATTGCTATCTTCCTGTAAGAGCTTGGGAAATGCATCTATAATAACATGAAATCCCTTACGTGGGATAAGTGAACCAACCGAGAGTATTATTTTCTTGTTGATAGGAAGTGAAAGTTTTTTTCGCGCTTTACTTTTATCAACAGGATAAAATTGTTTGGAGTCAACCCCGTTTGGAATAACACTGATCTTGTCATCATTAATACCAAGGGCTACCATCTCCTGTTTTAAGGCATCGCATACAGAAATTACATGTTCTGCATGGCCAAGCGCATATCGTATCATCGGCTTGATGGATTTGAATCCTGTGAACTGATTTATGTCAGAGCCTCTAGCTGAGAGAACTACCGGTCTCTTCATAGCCTTACCCAATAGAACCGCGGCAAAGCCATCCGGATAAATGTAATGTCCGTCTATTAAATCAAAAGGAAAGGTTTTGTTAATTTTTTTCAGAAGTTTCAGCGATGACAAAAAAAGAGAAAAGCCATGCAGCGCCATGCTCACCTTTGGAATTAAAGGGTATCGTGGATGATATACCTCAATTCCGTCCATGACTTCGTATTCCTTGATTTGCGAATTCTGATACCACTTGCCAAGGGCTGGCCATGGAGGGCAATATGGGACAGGCGCTACCACCTTAATCTCGCAGTCCTTCAACCTGGCAAAATGAAACATCCGCTGTTTGATGAATATAGCGTTGTTTGGATGTAGATGATTCGGAAACAGAGTTGTATAAACAAGTACTTTCATTTTTTTCAAAGAATTTCTTAGACAGGATTAACTGGATTTACAAGATATTATTTACATTTCCACCTTTCAGGACGAAAGGCAGAAAACGTAATCCGCTTTCAGCGGAGGAAAAAGTTGAGCAGATTGGATTTCATCACTTTCATCCGGAAAGTGGTGAAACAAAGAAAATCCATGAAATCTTGTCAATCCTGTCAAACATAAACTTCCCGATAACTTTTTGTTTATAAAAATTTCCTCGCCCAGAGCTCAAAGCTCAGCAATGCCCACAACGGTTGCGTGAAATCTCTCATCCCTGAAGTGTGCTGTTTCCAGAGCCAATGAACATATCGGGTGTCAAAGAGTGACCGTTCCTCGAATTTTTTGCTTAGTATTGTGTCATGCACAAGGGGCCTTAATTCCTTTTTCAGCCATTCGCCCACAGGAATACTAAAGCCCATTTTTTTTCTATTGAGAATGCTGTCAGGCAAAAGGCGACTTGCCGCTTTTTTGAAGATATATTTTGAGGTCTTTCCGTTCAGCTTCAAATTGGAGGGAATTTGTGCCACCAGCTCTACAAATTTATGATCTAAGATCGGCACTCGCACCTCCAGTGAGTTAGCCATACTGGCCCGGTCAACCTTAGTCAGGATGTCATCCACCAAGTACGTTTTGAAGTCCACATACTGCGCACGCGAAAGGGGATCATCCGAGCCAGCATTTTGATAGTGTCTCCGAAAAACTTCAATCGAGTCGTAATCCATTAAACATCGCTTGATTTCAGGGTTGAGGACTTTGTCCTTCATTTCAGGCAAGAAATATGACATTGAATTGAAATAGCCATAAACCGGGTCGTGAGCAATGTTGGTCAACAAGGTCTTTGCCCGAAACATCCGGGGAAGCCAGTCAGCCTTCGGGTAAATTTTGGCGAGTGCTCCTATTATGTGCTGCCTAAACAGTACAGGAAAGATAGACCTAATGCTGTTTTCAAGCCTATCAAAGTAATAGCGGCGGTAACCCGCGAAGTTTTCATCCCCTCCGTCTCCTGAAAGCGCCACGGTTACATTCTGTCGTGTCATTTTAGAAACATAATAAGTCGGTATGCTCGAAGAATCCGCAAAGGGCTCATCAAAATGCCACGAGAGCTTGTTTACCACATCTACTGCATCGGGCGCTACCATGTACTCATGGTGATCAGTGGCAAAGAGTTTGGATGTTGCCCTGGCATGATCCAGTTCACTATATTCCCGTTTTGTAAATCCAACACTGTTAGTGACAACAGGGTCTTGGATAAGCCTTGACATAATAGCAACAACTACACTGGAATCTATCCCCCCGCTTAAAAAGGCTCCCAAAGGCACATCGCTGATCAGCCGCATCTGGATTGATTCTTCGAGAGTTTCCATGATTTGCTCACAGAATTCGTCTATCGAGATATATGGTTTTGGCTGAAATTTCAGGTCCCAATATTGTTTGATTTTCGTTCCTGCAGCAGACTGGATTAGAATATGTCCAGGAGGGAGTTTACGAATAGATTTGAATATTGTTTTGGGGCCCGGTACGTAGCCAAAGGAAAGATAATCGGAGAGAGCTTCCGGATCAAGATCTTTCAAAATGGTACGATCTTCCAATATGGCTTTAAGTTCGGAAGCAAAAATGATCCTTTGCTCATCACAATAGTAATACAAGGGTTTTATCCCAAGTCTATCTCTTGCCAGAAAAAGTCTCCTTTCTTTCTCATCCCAGATTGCAAAAGCAAACATACCTCGAAGCCGATGTACACACTCGACACCCCATTCTTCGTATCCGTGGACGAGAACTTCAGTATCGCTTCGGGTCATAAAAAGATGCCCCCTGCCCTGCAATTGTTGGCGTAACTCGAGAAAATTATAAATTTCTCCGTTAAAGACAACCTGGACAGAGCCGTCCTCATTCCCCATTGGCTGCTTGCCGCTGTCCAGATCAATAATACTTAGCCTCCGATGCCCCAGCCCAACATTTCCTCTTTCCAGCTTCCCAGCCTCCTCGCCTCCTCGCTTTCCAGCATTAAAGTAGTATCCTTCATCATCGGGGCCCCGGTGAACAAGGGTATTGTTCATGCGCCGGATAAGTTCCATGGCAACCGGCTGCTGGTCCAGATTATATATTCCGCAAATTCCACACATGTGAGTTTCTTGGGCTTATCGGGTTGCTGAACGCAAATACGTTCTTGGAGGGAGCCAAGATCAAAAAAGAGAATCTGATGATCATTGGACTGTATTTGATTTTGACCGTACCCAACTCATAAAATTCCTGAAACCACCTTCAATATCCGTCTCAAATCGTGAGGACTCAGTTACATTGTCCTGAGAGCCGTCATGAAAATGGTATGGGTAAGTGGAAACATATTTCCATTTGGTGTCGGGGAAATTGTCGTAACAATGTCAGAGAATTCGATCTCTGCAATTCTTGCCAATTCTTCTAAAGAAGCCACTACAATTGCTCCAGATGATTCAATATTCGCTCTTTTTCAGCTTCGAGATTGTCAAACTTGAAATAGTCTTCGAATGAATCTTCCTCATGTAGCTTTCCCTCTTTTACCATCTTGTCAAACTCAACAACGCTGCTAACGCCGTATTTTCTTGCGAGAAGAAACAGTTCCGATTCTATGACCTTGAGCTTCCGTTTTAGAAATGTTTCTAAACTTGCCCTTAGTAGTGCTTCAGGTTCCATATGAAGGTCTTTAGCTAAGTATTCTAGATTGGTCATGGATATACCCCCTTACAATTATTGACGATGAAAGTACTCTTCTATGAGCACACTTCGGACTCCGATAGATCGCTGTAATCACGCTACAATTGTTGCAGGGTTTCGTATTCCCCAGCCCACCTAATATATTCAAAAGTTTCATTTTATTTACCATACAATCATCATGTGCTAAAAATCAACTGCTGTCTTAAATTCAATCAGGAAAGTTGTTTTTTATGATTTTTGGACCACAAACCAGAGGCACGCTGTTTTGTTGTATGCCTTTTTTCTTAGCGTCTCTCGGCGCTTGGCGGTGAGATTAGCCTCCTCGCCTCCTCGCTTTCCAGCATTAACGTAGTACCCTTCATCATCGGAACCACGATGCACAAGCGTATTGTTCATGCGCCGGATAAGTTCCATGGCAACCGGCTGCTAGTCCAGGTTATATATTCCGCAGATTCCACACATAGGAGTTTATTGAGTTTGTTGAGTTGCTGGATTTCGAACGTGGTGAAAACAAAAATCCCTGCCTTTATGGGATTCACCACAGAGGCACAGAGGACACGGAGAGCAGAAAATCTTTTTGGTTGTCGGGAGACCCCAGTACGACCTTCCGGACCTACGGGGCAAGCACCGACAAACAAAAAGGTCTCAGCCTGCGGCGCAAGAGCATAAAGTATGTTATGCAAGGATCTTGTTTTAGCCCCGAAGGGCGAAACTAATATATACTCTCTGTGCCCTCTGTGCCTCTGTGGTGAATTTTACATATTAAAATAGAGTGACTTATAAAGAGTTTCATATTCCTTTACCATACGGTTCAACGAGAACTCCCTGACAGCCCTCTCCCGAGCGTTCCGTCCGTGAATCTCTATCATGTGAGGGTTTTGCTCAATATAGAAATTTAAAGCATCGACCAGTGCCTCACAATCGCCAGGCGGGAATAAAAGGCCGCTGTGTCCGTGTTTAACCAATTCAGGATTACCTCCTACGTCGGTTGCAATAACAGGAAGCCCGGTTGCCATGGCTTCAAGAATAGTATTGGATATTCCCTCATTCCTGGAAGGCAGGACAAACAAATCAAAGGCAGATAGAATTTTGTCCACATCATCCCTTTCTCCAAGGAATACAACACGGTCACCACAGGAAAGTCTTTTCCTCATCGACTCCAGATTTCGTTTTTCAGGGCCGTCACCCACAAATACCAGGCGAAGATTTTTTTTCTCATATTTAAGGCGTGAAAACGCCTGCAAAAGCAACCGCTGATCCTTGATGGGATCAAGTCGTCCGACTGTTCCAATGACGATATCTTCGCTTGAAAATCCCAAGCTATTCCGAATACCAAGATTGTCTTTTTGACAAAACTTATCGGTATTTACGCCATTCAGGATCTTGCTGACCTTGGTGTTCTTGATCCCGATTGAATTGATCATCCATTTTTTGATATCACCTGATACCGCAATTAAATGATTCACCATACCAGATAACAGTTTCCGAGCTATGCGCCGTCTGATATTTTGTCCCATTGGATCATCCATGTTCCAGCCATGCTCGCCATGTACCACAGCTTGAACTCGTGCAAGTTTTGCAGCAACAATACCATCCACTGTTCCCCAATTTCGGGTATGAACAATATCCGGCTTCACATTCTTCATGAGCCTGGTAAGCTTGGGTATCAGCCTCCAGTCATTTCCTTCCATCTTATGCATCTCGTAAATGGGGATGCGTTCTTTCAATCGCAGAGCCGCATTGCCCGATTTTGCAACACAGCATATCTCATGATCAAAAAAGTTCTGGTCAGAGTAGTTAATCAGGTTAACCACACCATTTTCCAGCCCACCCATATTAAATGAGTGAAGGACGTGAAGTATCTTAATCTTTTGATGATTTGACATTAAGTGAGATTTTTTACCGCAAAGACCGCAAATTTAATTTAAATTTCCTTGGCGCTTCTTGGCGTTCTTGGCGGTGAGATTATTTTTTTATCTTTTTATACCGCAAAGTTTGCTGTAGTGAAAAGCATATCTGCCCTTATCAAAAAACAGAACTTGAAGGCCCATAATGAGCAGGCACAAATCTTGAACCATATATGTCCATTCAATGATTTCTTCAGTATCATAGGAGTAGAAGCAACCACAGGAAATATCAAGACCTCGAAAAAGTGCTGATCCCACAGCTATAGCAAATGCCGTTGAAAGGACTGATATGATCAAAGCACCCCCTTTTATCCATATACCTATTATCAAACTCAAACCGGCAAAAAGCTCCAGCCAGGGGAGCCAAATTGCAAGGGAATTGATAAGCATATCAGGCAGTATTTGATAATTATAAATTGCCTCGCTGAATGCGATTGGATCTGCGATTTTATGTATGCTTGCATATATAAATATCAAGCCAAGAATCCAGCGAAAAACAGCAGCAAGTTGTGGAGAAGCAATAAGTCTTTTCATTATATATTTTTTACCGCAAATAACGCTAAGAAACGCAAAGGGTTATTTATTTTGACAGGATATACCCTCAGAGGCGGGCAGGCAGGATGATCAGGATAAAAAGAGTAAAGAAATCATCTAAATCCCGTTAATCATGTCTGATTAAATTTTCTTGGCAGTGAGATTATTATTTCCGTTGATTACGTATTTTAATCGTGATAAAAATATTTTAAGTGTATAAATTAGGAGGTACAAAATCATGCCGGAAATCGCTATAGAACTCACATATGAAAAAATAATTGAGGCTGCTTCCAAGCTAAGTGAAGATGAGAAGGAACGTCTATTTTTCTCCCTCAACAAAGATTTTGCCAAAGCATTAGATGAAATGCGGAAAGAAGCGTGGAAAAGCCATCAACAGGGTAAAAGTGTTCAGTTAAGAGATTTAAAATGAAATATGATGTCTACTTAAGCCCTCTTGCAAAGAAGCAATATAAGAGATTCGATGCCCATATTAGACATAAAATCAAAACTGAGCTATTGGATCTTGAGGAGGAACCATACGAAAAAGGAAGCCTTCTTCAAGGATTTAGCCGTGGGCTCCGCTATATAAAGATCTTTCATTCTGGTGTCCAATATCGGGCAGTATATGATATGGCAAAAGATAAAAAAGAAGTTTTAGTTATTTTTATAGGTTCACGCGAAAATTTTTATAAAGAACTTAGAAGATTTTTAGCTTAAGCTTATTTTTGCAGATTCCAAAGGTGTCTTTCCTCTCCACATCTCTCCATATTTTTTACCGCCAAGACCGCTAAGAAACGCAAAGGGTTTTTTATTTTGACAGGATATACCCTCCAGAGGCGGGCAGGCAGGATGATCAGGATAAAAAGAGTAAAGAAATCATCTAAATCCCGTTAATCATGTCTGATTAAATTTTCTTTTCTCTTGGCGGTAAGATTTTATTTTACTCTTCGCTATAAGTTTCCGTAGGGGCGGGTTTACCCCGCCTGAATCAATTTTAGCAGGCGGCATAAAGCCGCCCCTACGATATTTAAGGTTTTTTCTTAGCGTCTCTTGGCGTTCTTTGCGGTGAGATTGCTTTTTCTTTTTTTTCTTAGCGGTAGAATATTACAGCCTATTTACCATTCTGCGAATGCCGTCTTTCATCCTGTAAACATTAAAATTGAGCAGAAAACCCAATTTACATCCACTTAACTTAAGATAAGACAGAAGCTGGGCTTCATGAATAGGCAACAGTTTCTCCACCGCTTTAAGTTCAAGTATTACTTTAGCTTCTATAAAAACATCAATACGATATCCAACATCAAGAACAACATCCTCATAAGTGACAGGCAGGCCGACTTGTGACTTGACATTTAAATAGTGTTTTTTCAGTTCATGAACCAAGCAGGCTTCGTAAGCACTTTCCAATAAGCCTGGACCAAGGATCTTGTGAACCTTAATTGCAGAGTCAACCACTATTTTTCCAATTTCATTTTCTGTCATATTTTTACCAGAAGGTTTTGTTTTAAGTTTTTTTCTTGGCGTTTCTTGGCGTTCTTAGCGGTGAGATCGTTTTTTATATTTTTTTCTCCTCCCATCCTGCCCAGCCTTCTGCCATAATCTTTATATTTCGATATCCCAGCATCTCTATTAAAGACGCCACCTCCATCGGAGCTGAATCTTCTTTATCAACGCCATAAAGTACAATCTCTGTATCTTTAGGTATTTGTAGCTCAATATTTGCTAATTGCCCGTATATTTCTTCGGCCGGGAAGTTTATTGCGCCCGGAATATGGACTTTCGAAAAAGCATCAGCGGATTGCAGATCCAAAAAAAGACTCTGCCCAATCTTTAAAATAGCCCTGCCCTGTTCTATTGAAATCTGTTCCGCTTGCCCTGTATCTTCCCCATCAGCAGTGTTTGTGTATTCAGAAAAAAATACAGGCAGCCCATCAGATCGAACAAAGTTAACCGACACACCGACCACAATGGCCATCAGGCTTATGAGCAGAGCTTGTTTAAGTGTCTTCATTATGTGTTGTAAGATATTTTTACCGCAAAGGCCGCTAAGAAACGCTAAGATTATTTATTTTGCAATATATCCTGATTATCCTGCTCCATTAGATGTTCACTTTTACTTGAATAGTTCATCTATACGTGTTAGTTAATTTTAAAGGAGGTGATTAGAATGAGTCAAGTAATGTTAAAGTCGCCACGTGGAGAAGCAATAGGACCTTTGGTTATTTCCGCCTTGGATGCGAAAAAAAACGAGATATTGACTGGTATCATGAAAACTAAGCAAAAATTATCCATTTTTGAGAAAACGTTCAGTCTCTCTACCAGTGATTTTATAATAAGGGGTCATCAAGAGATATCTCAAATTTCCGAGATGGACGCTATAGAGTGGTTTGGGGAGCATGAGACGCTCAAGAAACTACAAGAAAAGCTGTCTCGCCTTCAGGAGATCGAGGTTTGTACGTAACTGAGTACTTCCGTCACATAGACCAAGTTGTTTCGGGCTGTCCAGCAATTATTTCCAAGGAACTCTTATTCGACGAGCGGACCAAATACATAGGCTTGGTAAAGGGGACGCTAATACGACAATCATCCGTACCCTGCGAAAAAAGATATTCCTTCGTGTCATAAACATGTTTCTAATCAAGAGAATATTATTCCTGCCTCAATCCCTGATTTGGAAGACGTCCTAAAAGAAGTGATAATGTATTTGCCATGGCGTAACTATTCAGAATAGTTCATGAAAAATGCCTGTCCCGCCCGCCCCGCCTTGTGACTCCGGCAGATGGTACTGGGGTCTGATTAAATTTTCTTGGCGCTTCTTGGCGTTCTTAGCGGTGAATTTTCTTTATTTTTTCTTTTCCCTTGGCGGTAAATTTATCCATCTATAAATATCCTGTGCCACAGCTCAAGCGTTATTAACGAAATAATGGCTGCCTCAGACCCCGATGCATAATCAGCCTTCCCCGCAAGAAAGTTCTCCACCATTTTTCTCATGAATTTTTTATTGAAGTACCCCCGGTTCAGTGTCCGTGGATCGAGCAATATGTCACGCACATAATCTGATAAATTGTTAATCAGCCATTCACCAATCGGCATGGCAAACCCCTGCTTTTTCTTGTTAAGGGTTTGTTCAGGAAGCAGTGGTCTGAGCGCTTCTCTCATGATGTATTTTCGTTCATTGCCCTTGATCTTGAGATGTGTGGGCACAGTTGCCATAAATTCCACGAATTCAAGATCGTGAAATGGGCTGATCGCAGTCAGGCCATGCGCTTGTGTCATTCTATCCACCTTGACCATAAGATCGTCCGGTGCATAAGAAAGGATATCAAAATAAAGAAGCTTGTCGAGCAGACTGGCATCATCTACCTCTTGATAAATAGATTTTGCAATATTGAGCGGATCGTATTCCTTGTTCATTTCCAGCATGTCAGGACTGTAAAGGCACCTTTTCAAAAGAGGCGGAATGGGCATATTTTGAACGATTCGCTGTTCTTCGAGGGAAAAAGTCTCTCGATAAATATACCTTTTTGTTTTATCAAGGAGCGTGTTTCCTCCTGCACGCCAGGGAAGGCGAGCTACAAGCTGATTCAACTTGCTATTTCTGAACATTCTTTTCCATACCGGATCATTGAGTTCCCTTGAAAGTGCCAGTGCATGATGCCCTGATCCACCTATAAGCTGATCCGGAAAGTCACCTGTCAAAACCACATCAACATATTCCTTTGCAAGTTTGGCTGCATAGTAAGATGGGATAGCCGAAGTATCCGCAAAAGGAGAATCATGGTACCAGACGAGCTTTTCAAGTAATGATGGGAAATCGTTGTCGAATTGAACTGTAATGGTGTGATGTTCTAAACCAAAATGATCAGCCAGCATCTTTGCTTCTGGAATCTCATTATATTGATCTTCCTCGAAACCGGCTGAAAAGACCTTGAAGGGAGACTGCTTCAACTTATGCATGATTGAAACCACAGCGCTCGTATCAAGTCCTCCACTAAAAAATGCCCCGGCATCTGGGTGTTTTTTTAGACGCTTTAAAACCGAGCCTTCAAAAATTTCGAGGAATTTA
>Ga0180015_1000570_pt1 | contig 10386 bp, 8 predicted proteins | sample KR13_S2_MetaG_FD_116508 | JGI IMG/M metagenome (GOLD analysis project Ga0180015, IMG submission 116508) | Groundwater microbial communities from the Olkiluoto Island deep subsurface site, Finland - KR13_S2_MetaG | ecosystem: Environmental > Aquatic > Deep subsurface > Groundwater | place...
CTTTGCCGATATATATCCCTCTCTCAGTGTAAACATTCAAACCGAACATCGTTGAAACCTCTGCCTGCATCATATCACCTTGACCAGAATATGAATGATTGCAATATATAGTTTATTGATTTTGGGGAATGTGAAATGGTTTAGTGTTAGAATCAAAAAAATGCAGCGAACGCGGATGGACGCAGATTTATTGTGTCAGGGCTGTGCCTGCGCGGGCTCGGCGGGGCTGCGCCAGTGGAGGCGCACGGAGGGGAGGGGGCTGGGTTCTGCGAGTCATGAGGGGCAGGGATTTAAATCAATTCCAGCAAATCTTCCCTGCTCAAACCTGTTTGGTGAAGAATATCAATAAGTGTTCCTTTTGCGAGTTCCTGATGCAGCGGAACGACGGTTCTATAGGTTGCCTCTTGCGTAATCTTTTCAAGCGATACATGGCTGCCCTTCTGCCTGACTACAACGAATCCTGCCTTTTTAAGCGCAGCGATGAGTTCTTTCCCGGAAATAACTGGCAGTTTAGGCATGGGCTACTTCAATTGTGGTCCAGAGCGGCTTGGATATCTCACGAGGTAGATCTTCTCCAAAGCTTTCGATATAAAGCTCAATAGCTTCTTTGATATTTGCCTGTGCCTCTTCAATGTTTTTTCCCTGTGAAGTTACACCGAGTTCGGGACATCTTGCAACATAGAATTTGTCTTCTTTTTGAATTGACACCAGAAATGTTCTCATATTTGCATATATATCTGTTTTTCATCTAAATATAATCATCTTCTTCGCTTTCAGGCATTTATTTACTATTCCATCGACGGAGCGTCCTTGCTGCCGTCGGGGCTGCGCCAGGGGAGGTGCGCGGAGAGGAGGGGGCTGGGGGTTGGTGAGAGGGGGGCGCAGGAGGATGGGGTGTTCGAGGGCATGGTTCTAACATATTTTATTAACGTTAGTATTCTTTATATATTCTTGTCGAGTGTATCCTCACTTGCAAACTGATCACCGCAAAGAACGCAAAGCTCGTAAAGATTGAGCGAATAATTTTATAAATAATAAGCGATTAAATTGCGACGCTCATACCAAAAGGTCATGTTTGCTGCACTTCAGAAAAAAACCGCAGATGAACGCGGATGAACGCAGATTTAATGCATCGGCGCCTCTCACAGAAAACGAAACTACAATAGAACATAGATTCTACTGATAACCTATACCATCAATAAACCGTTGGATTGACTCTCCAGATTTTCCAATCCCTTTCCAATAATCTCGAAAACCTCAGAATCATCATGCTTGAACTTGATAACCCTTCCACGACGTTCAGTATAGAATCGCTTCTGTTCCAACTTAAACATTTCATAAGGCACCTGACTGAACATAATGGGAATATTTTCAATGCTTCCATATACCGTTTTTATATATTCATCATTAGTCAGATTCCAAACAATCGGCAAATAAGAACCATAGAAATTCAGATCATGACCAACATCCCTATTTCCATGAATTCTCCTTTGATTCCTCTTGAATTTTCGAAAATTTTGTTCTTCAATATTATTAGTTCGCTCCATTATGATATCCTTTGACGGATCATTCGGGTCAACTCGAAAATTAGTCAAGAACAAATTATTCTTATATCTCTCCAGATGATCAATAATAATCTTCTTTTCACGAACTTGAGATTTATTATTCATGAGATTTTTATACAATTTATTTTTAAATGCTTCAAGTTCCTGCTCCATTTTACAGACCATCTCATCACTATCTGTTTCCAAAACACTGCTCAGAGGTACATTTTCTGAATTTATCCTCAATATCTTTCGCAACCGTGTAAATAACTTTCTTCCATACCCCATTTTCTCATGAACTAATTTTATCTCCTGATTATCCACACCCATCAAGGTTTTTTTCAATTCTATCAATGGTTTATAAACCGTTTTTAATTCAGCCAATAGTAGAATTAACCGCTCAACGATTTTTCTTGCTTTACAGCATCTCTCATACAACGAAACATAAGGCAAATCAAAAGGAAATCCCAATCCATCTCCTTCTTTGGAATAATGAAGAATCCATGATACAATTGCATAAACATAAACTGGCTTATTGTTTTTAAATTCTGAAAGTTTGCAATTTACAATAGAATCAAAAGTAATATTGACATCATAACCGCCAGAATTGATCTCAGTTATCAAATCATCAGCAAGCCTTCTGAGGCTTGTTCTGATTTTATTATCGATCAGGAATTTCCGGATTGAATCATATTGCTCTGAGAGAATATCTTTACCAATATCTCTCGAAAAATGATAATGACAAATCTTATCTGGCTTGTTCGGGAATACTTCTGAAACTGCCAATTTCATTCCTTTTCCCATATCTCTTTTGATTGCAAGAGGTTCCCCATATCTTCGTTTTACCTCTTCAAGTGCTGGAATGATCTCTTCAGAGCTTTCACTTTTGATTTTTATTGAATGAAGAATCCAACCATTGACACTATTCATGCCCATGAAAACCATATCGCTATCCTCTTCCACGGTTGCGTCGATATGTAAAATGTAGCCACCTCTTTTGTCCTGGACTTCCTTGATCATGGCGGATGCCAGTTCATGGACACACATGCAATATATCAAAAAATTATCTGAGAGATGAGTTATGCCGCTATCTGAAATCTTTATCCCATATTCGATTTTGAGTTCATGTTGTATCTCTAATTTCTGTTTATGATGAAAAAATCTTGATAATCCAATGTGAACTGACACATCATAGGCATAATTCGAATATGGTGGAACTATCTGGTTCAATTCAGGTGAATCATATTTTATGATGCTATTGCCATCGTATTTATGCTCTGGGCAGAACAGCAATGTTTCTACAGCAATAAATTCTCTATATTTGATTGAAAATACGGTTGTTCTTTGTGTTTTTAGGACATGTAGAACACAGCTGCGTATACCGCAAATACCATCGTTGGCTCTGAAGTGGATCTCTATTTTTGATTCAACATATGCAAGGGATATTTCTTCGGGAACTGCATTCTTAAGTTTTATGAAATCATTCAAAAGTGAGATGGAGACCCCTTTTTTTGAATGTCATATCTTTCAAATATATTTTGAATGAAAGAATCAGAAATTTTCAATCCTTCCTGACGCAATAACTCTCCTATTTCCTGAGGCTGTGCATTTGGATTCTGGATTATTTTCAGAAGGATTCGGATTGTCTTTTTTTCAGAAGATATTTCTGAGTCTTCTTTGGTTGATGGTATTTTTAGTTCCTTTTCTCTGTTTGAAATCTGTTTTTGTTGGGTGGTATTATCCATTGAATAATATACATAGAAATCAGCGTATTTTTTTCGGATTAATAGATTTTTTCTTACAAATTGATGTAGCTGATTACTTACCCGTGTTCTGATCTTATTGCTCAGTTCTTCTGCAGTATATCCTTTTTCACTTGAATCTATTTCTTTAATGACCAGTTCTTGTATTCCTCCATCCCTGAAAAACAAAATTCCTTTATGGTCGAATATTCCAGATTCATCAAATTTCGCGATTTCAAGGAGAGTATAATATTTACCGTTCCAGTTGTAGCTTGTAGTATATCCTATTTCTTTCAAATTTCGGAATACGGTTATTCTGGAACTTGAAGTGTGTTTCATCAGATCGTCTATGTCCAATACAATATTCTTCTTGAATAATTCCTTCAATTCAGTTACGTCGATCGAACTCATAATATCTTTATTAGTGGGGATAACTATAAAGATATTGTATGTACTGATACATAATATACCTTATTTGACGCTTAAACTGTTGAGGGTATTTGATTATTCAGATAAAAATGGGTTTTTCGGGAGCTAATGCAACGGGTTCATGATGCTATAGCTGATAACACAGATTTGCACAGATTTAAATAAATAGAATGGTATAATAACAATGAAGTTCATACTGCATAAAACATTTAATTATTTGAAAATGAAAATGGGAAAATCAAATGATAACCGAAGCCGATACCTGTCGAAAATACGTTGTACCGAAACTTTACTCGTCAGGCTGGAACGATGACCAGATCAGCGAACAGAAAACCTTCACCGATGGCAGGATCGTAGTTACTGGAGAGAAATACATAAGGAAGAAACAGAAAAGATCTGACTTCTTATTGAAATATAGAAGAGACTTTTCCATAGCAGTTGTAGAGGCAAAATCCGCTTATAAGAATGCGGGTGACGGACTTCAACAGGCAAAGGAATACGCTGAAATCCTTGGCCTTAAATTTGCATATTCCACGAACGGCAAAGGTATCGTTGAACATGATTTTATCACCGGGAAAGACACAGACCTGGAAAATTTCCCAACGCCGGATGAACTCTGGGCTAGATTCAGCCAATCAGAAGGGATTAAACCTGAAATTGCAGAAAGACTTCTTTCGCCATGCAATACCATTCCTGGAAAGATCCCCCGGTATTATCAGGAAATTGCCATCAATCGTACCATCAAGTCTATCCTGCAGGGTAAAAAGAGAGTACTTCTGACGCTTGCTACAGGCACAGGCAAGACATTCATCTCGTACCAGATAATCTGGAAGCTGTGGAACACGCGCTGGAACAGAACAGGTGAGCATAGACGCCCGAAAGTGCTTTATCTGGCTGACAGAAATATCCTTGTTGACGACCCGAAGGACAAAACATTCGCATCCATGGGTGATGCCAGGATAAAGATAGAGGGTGAAGCCATCAAGAGCAGGGAGGTATATTTTTCAACCTATCAGGCTATCGCAAAAGATGAGCGAAGACCAGGTCTTTATAAACAATATCCCAGAGATTTTTTCGACCTTATCGTTGTCGATGAGTGTCACAGGGGAAGCGCAAAGGATGAAAGCAACTGGCGTGAAATTCTTGAATACTTTGAACCGGCATTCCAGATAGGGATGACCGCGACGCCTCTTAGAAAGGATAACAGGGATACCTATCGGTATTTCGGGAACCCGATTTACACTTACAGTCTGAAACAGGGCATCGATGATGGTTTCCTGGCGCCGTACCGGGTTCACAGGGTCGTTTCAAGCGTTGATGCGACGGGCTGGCGGCCAACGAAAGGAGAAAAAGATAAGCATGGCAGGGAAATCCCGGATGGTGTGTACGGAACAGGTGATTTTGAGCGGATCATTTCGTTTAAATCCAGGACAGAAGCTGTGGCTAAACATCTCTCTGATTATTTAATGAAGACAGACAGATTCGCAAAGACCATTGTTTTCTGCGTTGACCAGGAACATGCAGAGGATATGCGTAAGGCTCTTAATAACTGGAATCTTGACCTTGTGCAGCAATATCCTGATTATGTTTGCAGGGTGGTTTCTGATGAAGGAGATATCGGAAGAGGGCATCTTGACAGGTTCCTTGAATTAGAGACCAGAACTCCTGTGATATTGACCACATCGCAGCTTCTCACCACGGGAGTTGACGCCCAGACATGCAAGAACATCGTGCTGTTCAAGGTCATTAACTCGATGGTGGATTTCAAGCAGATCATCGGCAGGGGAACCCGCGTCAGAGAAGATTACGGAAAGCTCTTTTTCACTATTCTTGATTATACGGGAAGCGCAACACGAATGTTCGCTGACCCTGATTTTGACGGTGAACCCGCGCTCATTACAGAGGAAGAGATGGATGAGGAGGGAAATTCGATTGAAGGAAAGTATAAAGAGCTTCATGAAAAGGAAACACAGAAAGAGTCCGGCGCATCCTCGCGCGAACTTCCAAAATTATCAGACGATTCCGAGGGAGTTCCAAAAAAGTATTATGTGAGCGGCGGTTCGGTTGAGATCGTTGCAGATGTGGTGTATGAACTTGATTCTGATGGAAAGAGACTTTCACCCATAAAATTCACGGATTATACCCTGAAGCAGGTGAGAAGCATGTATACATCTTCTGCAGACCTGCGCTCGAAATGGAGTGATGGTGAACAGCGCAGACAGATATTATCCCTGCTTGAGGAGAAAGGGATCACTATTGAACATCTGGCAAATGCTACAAAAAGATTTGATGCTGACCCGTTCGATCTTTTATGCCATGTTGCTTATAACGCCCCGATCCGCACTAGAAAGGAAAGGGCAGAACGGTTAAGGATGGACAAAAAGGATTTCTTTGACAGGTTTGGAAAGGAAGCAAGGCAAATTTTGAATGAAGTTCTTGACAAATATATCGAATACGGTACTGAGCAGCTTGCTGATACAAATATACTTAAGGTTCCTCCGATATCTTTACACGGTAATCTGATGGAGATCTCTGAGCTATTCGGTGGGCCTTCTGCTCTTAGAAATAGTCTTGGGGAGCTGCAGGCTTTACTATATTCAGAATAGATGGGTAGGAGAGATAATGGTTCGGAAGACGAAGGATGAAATACCAAAGACGACAGCTCAGCAGCTTGGAAGCCTGATAAAATCGGCGCGCGATATCATGCGCAAGGACAAGGGACTGAATGGGGACCTTGACCGGCTGCCGATGCTTACCTGGATAATGTTCCTCAAGTTCCTTGATGATATGGAGAGGATAAGAGAGACTGAGGAGGAACTTGCGGGAAGGAAGTATAAGACTGCGATAGAGCCGCCTTATAGATGGAGGGATTGGGCTGCCAAAGAGGACGGCATCACTGGGGATGAATTAATTGCATTCATAAATAACGATGAAGCTGTGATACCTGATGGTACCCGCGGCGCCGGTCTATTTGCGTATTTGAGGAACCTGCACGGCGCAAACGGTGGAGATAGAAGAGATGTGATCGCCACGGTTTTCCGGGGCACTATCAACCGCATGGTCAATGGATACCTGATGCGCGATGTTATCAATAAGATCAACAGCATTCATTTTACTGCATCAGAAGAGATCCATACGCTTTCTCACCTTTACGAGAGCATGCTTAAGGAAATGAGGGATGCCGCAGGCGATTCTGGTGAGTTATATACCCCTCGCCCGGTCGTAAGGTTTATGGTCGATGTGATTGACCCGAAACTTGGAGAATTGGCAGAAGATCCAGCAGCGGGTACAGGCGGTTTTTTGGTTGAGGAATTTGAGCATATGAGGAAACAATGTCAGAAGGCTGAAGATTTTGAGATGCTTCAAAAGAGCTCAATTCGGGGAGGCGAAGCAAAGCCCCTTCCGTATCTTCTTTGCCAGATGAACCTGCTGCTTCACGGTCTTGAATATCCGCAAATAGACCATGGGAATTCTCTTCGTTTTCCTCTGCGCGAGATCGGGGATAAAGACCGAGTGGATATAATCGTGACCAATCCGCCATTCGGCGGCGAAGAGGAACGCGGGATACTTTCGAATTTCCCCGAGGATAAGCAGACTGCTGAAACCGCGCTTCTCTTTCTTCAACTGATCATGCGGAAGTTGAGAAGAGGCATAGGCGGGAAGAGGGGCGGAAGGTGCGGTATAGTTGTTCCGAATGGCACGTTATTTGGCGATGGCGTCTGCGCGCGCATTAAGAAAGAACTGCTGGAAGATTTCAATCTTCATACCATTGTTCGGCTGCCCAATGGTGTTTTTTCACCTTATACAGGGATCCCTACGAATCTGCTGTTCTTTGAGCGCGGCGGGCCGACGAAGGAGATATGGTATTATGAAATACCACTTCCAGAGGGCAGGAAGCAATATAATAAGACCCAGCCGATGCAGTTTGAGGAGTTTGCGCCTGTTATAGGATGGTGGAAGGACAGGAGGGAGAATGGACAGGCATGGAAAGTGCCTGCGACGAAGGTGATCGAGAGCGGGTATAATCTTGATATCAAGAACCCTAATGGCAAAGCGGATCTGGAGCATCTGCCGCCTGAACAGTTGACAGAGAGCATTTTGAAGAAAGAGCAGAGGATAGCTGAGATTATGGTGGAGATTAAGCAAGTGCTGGCAGGTGGGATAAAACAATGAAAGACATCATCCCGAAAGATTACGCTGTTCTTCTTAACGATATCAAGCAGCGTATCCGCTCTGCCCAGTACGAGGCGCTGAAAGCGGTCAACAAGGAAATGATCTCCCTTTACTGGGATATCGGACAGATGATCATTGAGCGACAGAAAGATGAAGCATGGGGTAAATCCGTGGTAGAACGCCTTGCCAGGGATTTACGGGCAGAATTTCCAGGTGTTCATGGTTTTTCAGCACGTAATATCTGGTACATGCGCAACTTTTACGTGACCTATGCAAAGAATGGAAAACTGCAACCAATGGTTGCAGAAATTGGCTGGGCGCATAATTTGATCATAATGGAGAAGTGCAAGGACGAACTGGAAAGTGAATTCTATATCCGCATGACAAAGAAATTCGGCTGGTCAAAAAACGCCCTGATCCATCAAATAGAGAACCAGACCTATGAGAAAACCCTGCTTAACCAGACAAATTTTGAGAAAACATTACCTCAGGAAATACGCAATCAGGCAAAGCTTGCGGTAAAGGATGATTATACCTTCGACTTTCTTGAGCTTGGGGAAGAACACAGCGAGCGCCAGCTGGAACAGGCTGTAATTTCGAAGATCGAAATGTTTCTTCGTGAAATGGGCGGCGTCTTCGCTTTTCTTGGCAGTCAGTACAGGCTTGAGGTCAGCGGAGAGGAGTATTTCATTGACCTTTTGCTTTATCACAGGGCGTTGAAATGCCTTGTGGCAATCGAACTCAAGATAGGCAAATTCATTCCTGAATATGTCGGCAAGATGCAGTTTTATCTTGCTGTGCTGGATGATAAGGTCAGGATGGAAGATGAAAAGCCCTCTATTGGCATTATACTTTGCAAATCAAAGAACAAGACCATAGTGGAATACGCATTGAGGGAGTCGAATAAGCCCATCGGAGTGGGCGCGTATCGCATGGTTACAACCCTGCCAAAGGAATTGAGGGGTCAGCTTCCTGCGCCTGAGCAGATTGCGAAGCTGCTGGGGGATGTGGAATGAGTCAAATTCGCCAGACGGTGTCGGGCAAATCTAAATTTGTGTCGGTGAGCAAGTCAAATATTCAAATTTTAGAAAAAGTGCAGACAGCGTCTGCACAAACTGGAAAGATATTTGAAGAACCGAATAAATTTGCTCAAAAATCCGAGACAGCGTCCCGGAAATTCAACCTGCTTTATTATGCTTCCTGGCTCCCGCTTTCATGGTATCAATATCCGATATCGCAGACAGTGTCTGCGAAATCTGAATTAAGATTTAAGGAAACACAGAAGAGAGCGAAATTGAAAAACAATTCACCGCAAAGGACGCAAAGAGCGCAAAGCACAGGAATCTTCAAAACATTTCTTGAGAAAACAGTAACTCCACGACGTAGAACACGGATGACACGGATTGCGCGGATTTTCGCGGATACTTTTTTTCCGCGCGCATCCGCGTCATCCGCGCAATCCGCGTTCCATTTCATTCCATCTGCTTTTATCCGTGTTCATCCGCGGTCAACATATCGGATGGCGTCGGCGGAGGGGCGATGAGCTTTCCGATGGTGGCGCTGGGGGAGGTCGTGCTCCCAGTTGAACGCGCCGAAGCTCCGGCTGCTGGAACCACTTATCGTCAGGTTGGCGTCAAATTGTGGGGCGTGGGAGCTTATGAGCGTGAATCGATGGACGGAAGCCAAACAAGATACAAGACGCTTTCACGAGTCGAGGCAGATGATATTATCGTGAATAAGATATGGGCGCGGAATGGTAGCGTTGCCGTTGTTCCCAAGAATCTTGCTGGTTGCTATGTGTCCAGTGAATTCCCTACATTTGTTCCCATTCGAGAAAAACTAGATCCGCGCTGGTTCCACTGGCTCACGAAAACAAAAGATTTCTGGGAAAAATGCGATGAGAAGTCACAGGGTACCAGTGGAAAAAATCGAATTCGTCCAGAGCGGTTCTTGGAGATAGAAATCCCCCTCCCCCCTCTCGCAGAGCAGCGCCGCATCGTGGCGCGCATCGAGGAGCTGGCGGCGAAGATAGAGGAGGCGCGGGGGCTGAGGAAGAAGGCGCGGGAGGAAGCAGAAGCGTTTTGGGAAAGCAGCCTGATAACAACATTTAATGAACTTTCCAAAGCATGTCCTAAGAAAACATTTCGGGATTTCTGTGATGTCGTACGCGGTGGTTCACCCCGACCAGCAGGCAGCCCCATGTATTATGAAGGTCATATTCCCTTCTTGAAAGTTGCAGATCTAACAAAATATGATAACAAATATGTAAAAGAATTCACAACAACCATCAAAGAAGCTGGGCTTTCCAGAAGTCGTTACGTTGAACCCGATACTCTTATGTTGACTAATAGTGGGGCAACTTTAGGTGTTCCTAAGCAAGTTGTTCCTATATTAGTCTCATGATCGGAACTTATAATTATATTAATGTTTTCATGCAGGTCTAATCAACCTGACATCCGATAAATTAATCGGACTGCCATGACCTTTCCATCCTTTCA
>Ga0180015_1000571_pt1 | contig 10365 bp, 9 predicted proteins | sample KR13_S2_MetaG_FD_116508 | JGI IMG/M metagenome (GOLD analysis project Ga0180015, IMG submission 116508) | Groundwater microbial communities from the Olkiluoto Island deep subsurface site, Finland - KR13_S2_MetaG | ecosystem: Environmental > Aquatic > Deep subsurface > Groundwater | place...
ACAGGCATAATGCAAATAAGAAAAAAGGCAAAAAACAACCTGAGTTTTTTAGGAGCCGATCTCACTTTAACCCCCCTTATCATCGTATGAACGGTTTAAAAATATCATAAAAATCCTTTCCCAATGGTGTTTGCCCGAAAAGAGAATTTACCTCGATTGATTGCCCTGATGAAACATGGTGACCAAAACCCTTATATGGCCCAGAAAAATAAACATCGCCGGATGATGATACACCAAAAACATAATTATAATTTTTCGTTAAATTTCCATCGTTACGAGCAACAACCATTTCACCAACGACCAAATTTACTGATGAGTTAACATGAACATCCGTATAACCAGTTGCATAATAAGAAGATACTCCAGACATTTTTTTAATTTGCTCTGGTAATAAGGAGTTGTTTATCGGGTAAACCACTCCAGGTGAATTTGTTAAAGTTGTTAATGTTTTTGCCGCCGTTTCGTTGACTTTATGCCACTTAAATTCTTCGATTGGTTTTTTCATAATTTCAAACTTTGAAGTAGCGGGCCTAAAAGCCCGATTTGTTTTCGTGCATTATTGCATGCGAAAAAGAAAAATAGGGCGATTTTGCCGAATAAAAAGTCCTGACATTATAACAGAAAGACCGTAAGTTTGACTGAAAGTCGAATTCGTTGCCAAGTGTCGAAACCTTAGAAGGTGTTAGATAGTGTTTCATAAATAAGATATCCAGCTATTTCCATGTCAAGAGATATCTATAACAATTTGTAGGAGATATACATGATAAAGGTTAGGACGGTCAAGCCAAAACTGCTGGATCAGGTGTGGCATGCTACACTGGTCAGACACCTCAGTTTCAGAACTGAGCAAGCCTATGTGCAGGTTTTAGGTTGTATAATTTGCAGGTGTTTTTCCATAAGGGCTTGAAATATCAACTTGGGCAAGAAGGCCGGGATAAATTTTCAACATTTGCTAATATTATAAGCTTATGCTTTAATTGCAGAAATGTTGCGACCTTTGCGGCTTGAGCGAAGCGGGCGGTAAAAAAGTAATCAATAGATTTTTGAAGGCAGCTATGGTGCTCGAAAATAATAACGATAAGTTTAAGGTAGTTATATTAAGATGCCCAAACTATGACACAAAAAATCTTGATTATAATATTAATAGAGCATTTTCATATTTTGGCGGGATTGAATCACTTGTAAATAAGGGCGAAAAGATCCTGCTAAAACCAAATCTGCTATTAAAAGACCCTGCAAGGACCGGAATAACAACCCATCCCTTTGTCGTAAAATCTGTAGCAGATATAGTTAAGACGGCCGGCGGTTTGCCGTCGGTTGGAGACAGCCCTGCATTCGGGAGTGTTCATCAGGTTTCTGCTGCCTGTGGATTGCTGCCTTTGCTTAAGAAAGACAATATTCCTATTGTATCTTTTAGGCGAAACAGATCGTATCACAGCAAAGTGCGAATAACAGATACAGTCAGAGATTTTGATAAAATAATTAACATTCCAAAATTTAAGGCTCACCAACAGATGCTTTTTTCGGGAGCGGTTAAAAATGTTTTTGGGCTGGTTACCGGAAAGGTTAAGGCATGGAGACATTTTAAAGTCCGGGGCAGTTATGAAAAATTTTCATTAATGGTTCTTGCCATTTATGAGCAGGTGCGTCCCTGCTTTACCATTGTTGATGCCATAGATATTATGGAAAAGACAGGCCCTCGCGGCGGGCCTGTAAGACATGCCGGCCTGCTCTTTGCCGGAATAAACTGTATAAGCATTGACAGAGTTATTTGCGATGTATTTGGAATAAATCCAGAGAAGGTGCCGTTGCTTAAAACTGCCAGGAAATACGGCATTAATGGATGTAAGTTAAGGAATATTCAGATCGAGGGAGATGATGCTTCTGATGTAAGGTCGGAAAAATATCTTTTTCCAGAAAAATTGAATGATATTTCTTTTTCATTCCCCAGGGTAATAAAGAGTGTAATACGGCATCTTGTAACGGTTCACGTAGGTCAGGGGTCAGGAATCAGGAGAAATAAGTGATCCCAAAAAACAGTCGAGATTTAGAAGTTTGGCAAAAAGCAATGGATTTAGTGGTAGTGGGGCTTCAGAGTATTTTGGTTAAATTAATTAACAAAAGCAATTGACATCAAAATGAATTTTTGTCTAAATTCTTTGCAGTAAAAATTATGGTTTTAATCAAGGGCTTGCTTTTTGTTGATGGGGTGTAACTTAATAAAGGTGTAACTTAATGCAAAAATTGATTGATGAAGCAATTAAGCCATATGAAGGAGAGAAAGGGAGCCTGATCCCTATCCTTCAGTCTATTCAGGAGAAATGCGGATACATTTCTGAGGACGCATTTTCTGTAATTGCCCAAAGACTTAAAATGTCTGAGCATGAAATATATGGGGTAGCCACATTCTATACCCAATTCAGATTTACCAGACCGGCTGATCACCTGATAAAAGTCTGTCTTGGTACTGCCTGTCATGTAAAAGGAAATTCTTTAAACTTAAACAACATAGTGAATATGATCGGCATAAAGGAAGGCGAAGTTACTTCTGATTACCGGTTGGGCCTGGAAACCGTTCATTGTTTAGGTGCTTGTGCCCTGGCGCCGTTAGCAACAATTGATGAAGAATATTATGGCAATTTATCTCCCAGGAAGCTGGAAAAGATTCTATCCAAATATACTAAAGGAAAAGCGGGAATAAAGGATGAAGAATCCAAAAAGAAAAAAGATTAATTCAGTCTCGGATTTAGAAGAATTAAGGGACAGTATTGTCCAGTCAATGGATACTCAAAAAACGGTCGTCAGGGTATGTTCTACTACCGGCTGCCGTGCTGGTGGGGCCGCGAAGATTATCGATACCCTTGGCGAAGAAGTAGCAAAACAGGGATTGGACGATAAAGTTGAGATCAAGAAGGTAGGTTGTCGTGGTTTCTGTGAAAAAGGGCCTTTACTTGTTTTAGGTCCAAAAAATATATTTTATCAGAAATTAAAGCCCGCTGATATTCCTGAGATGGTTTCCGAGACGCTCGCCAAAGGCGTTATTGTAGACCGTTTATTGTATGAAGATCCTGACACTAAAGAAAAGATAAATTATGAATCAGACATTCCATTTTTTAAGAAGCAGGTGCGGAATGTATTTGGCCATACCGGAAAAATTGATCCAACAAGTATTGACGATTATATAGCTGTGGGTGGATATTCGGCACTTTGTAAGGCGCTGACCTCAATGTCCCCGGAAGATATTATTAATACAGTTTCTGATTCAGGTCTCAGAGGCAGAGGCGGCGGAGGTTTCCCTGCAGGCACGAAATGGAAATTTAGCCAGAATGTTGTCAGTGACACAAAGTATGTAATAGCAAATGGAGACGAAGGTGATCCTGGAGCATTTATGGATCGTAGTCTCATGGAGGGTGATCCGCATAGCATACTTGAGGGAATGATTATCGGGGCATATGCAATTGGTGCTACTGAAGGATATATTTATGTGCGTGCTGAATATCCTCTGGCTGTGAAAAATCTCGGCATAGCAATAAAAAAGGCAGAAGAATACGGTTTTTTGGGTGAGAACATATTTGGCAGTGGTTTTAATTTTAATATAAAAATCAAGACCGGAGCAGGAGCCTTTGTTTGTGGAGAGGAAACAGCGCTTATAGGATCAATAATGGGCAAAAGAGGGACGCCGGTCCCCAGACCGCCCTTTCCCGCGATTTCAGGTGTATGGGGGAAACCAACCATTATAAATAATGTAAAAAGCTGGACAAATGTTGTGTTGATTATCAAAAATGGTGCTGATTGGTTTAAGAGCCTTGGGACAGAAAAAAGCAAGGGAACCACAATATTTTCTGTGGTTGGGATGGTAAAAAATACTGGTTTGGTAGAAGTTCCTATGGGTACTACTCTGCGCGATATAATCTTTGGGTGCGCCAGAGGAATTCTAGATAATAAGGAACTTAAAGCAGTTCAAATCGGAGGTCCCGCTGGGGGCTGCATACCAAAGGACTTGATTGATACACCGGTTGACTTTGACCGACTGGTTGAGCTGGGAGCCATGATGGGATCCGGCGGCATGGTTGTTATGAATGAAGATACCTGCATGGTAGATATAGCCCGCTATTTCCTTTCATTTACCCAGTCTGAATCTTGCGGAAAATGTTCTCCCTGTCGTATTGGAACAAAAGTTATGCTGGATATTTTGGATAGAATCAGGTCCGGCCACGGGGAAGAAGAAGATCTGGATAGGCTTGCTGATCTTGCTGCAACAATTCGTACTGGTTCTCTATGCGGGCTTGGTCAGCTATCTCCTAATCCCGTTCTTACCACACTCCGTTATTTTCGCAGCGAATATGAAGCCCATATAAGAGATAAAAGTTGTCCGGCACTTGTATGCACTGATCTGATTAAATATGTTATTTCAGAAGAAAAATGTGTTGGTTGCGGTATTTGCAGGAAAAAATGTCCAGTGGGTGCTGTATCCGGCAAAAATAAAAAAATACACGTGATAGATGAATCTATATGCGTTAAATGTGGCCTGTGTTATACGAAATGTCCTTCTAAAATAGGGGCAGTGGATAAGGTAACCGGTTTTAGGAAAGGACGATAGCGATGTTGACTATCAATGGCAAAGAAGTTGAGTTCAAAGAAGGCGCAATGGTTCTTGATGTAGCGAAAGATAATGGAATTTATATCCCTACTCTCTGCGCTCATTCAGAGCTTAGTCCATTTGGAGCATGCCGGCTGTGTCTGGTAAAGATTGAGAAAATGCGAGGGTTCCCTCCAGCATGTAGTACCCCGGCTGTTAAAGGGATGAACATCATAACAGGGGATGATGAACTCCATCGCCTAAGAAAAAATATTCTTGAGCTCATTCTCTCTGAGCATCCTCATTCATGCATTATATGCGATCAAAAAGAACTCTGTGAGAAATACCATATATGTCCCACAAAGGCCGGAAGGGTGACTGGCTGTACTTTTTGTCCCAACCGGGGCAGGTGTGAACTGAAAAAGGTGGCCGAATATCTCGGGATAGAAGAGATTAATATTCCTTTTATTTATAAAAATTTTCCGCTTGAAAGAGACGACCCGTTTTTTGATCGTGATTACAACCTTTGTATTTTATGCGGACGTTGTGTCAGAGTTTGCCAGGAAATAAGAGGGATTGGAGCTATTGCTTTTACAAAGCGCGGACACGACACCAAAATAGGCACAGCCTTTGGCAAATCACATCTCGATGGGGAATGCCGATTCTGCGGGGCCTGTGTAGATGCCTGCCCTACAGGTGCTCTTTCAGCCAGGGCTGGCAAGTGGCATGGAGTTCCTGATAAAGAGGTAACTACTACCTGTGCCTTGTGCAGCGTTGGATGCAGGTTAAAGCTTGAAATAAAATGGAACAAATTAGTGGCAGCAAGGCCGGACGAAGATGGGCCGGCTAATCGAGGCCAGGCCTGTGTTCGAGGGCGTTTTTGTATACCTACTCTTGTTAATGGAAAAGACCGTCTTAAATACCCTCTCGTTAAACGCGAAGGAAGACTGGTCCCAACCACCTGGGATGAGGCGACAAGGCTTGTAGCCGACAGACTAAGTAAATATCTACCTCAAGAGGTCGGTTTTTTGTCTTCACCTTTCATGACGAATGAAGCAGCTTACCTCATGCAAAAATTTGCCCGTGTCGTGATAGGAACAAACAATATTGATATAATTTCTGATTTTGCAGGCTCTGTCATTGAATCACAAGTTCAGCTAACAGGTGTGGGAGCCGGTACTGGAACTATAGAAGATATTGAGAAGGCTAATTGGATAATTATAATAGGCGCTGATATCCTTACCTCACATCCTGTACTTACAGTAAGTATCAATCGAGCGAGAAAGCAAGGCGCACTTGTCTCTATGATAGGGCTTGAGAATGACTTAACCTTAAGGCAGGTTGATAATTGTGTTTCAATTGAGCCGTCAGCCTATCTACCGCTTCTTGCCTGTATGTTAAAAATGATTGTGGACAATGAGACCTTTGATATTGATTTTGTAAATAGCAAATGCAGGAACTTTGATGTTCTAAAAAGATCTTTGCTCGATATTCATCTAAATAAGATCAGCTCTCATTGCAATATTTCTGATGTAATAGAAAAACTGGTATCTATGACCAACACCTCCGGAAGAGGATGTATTCTGTATGGACCAAAAATTTTAGAAATTGAACACCCACAAAAGATTATACAGATGCTTTTTAATATACTTCTCCTTAAGGGCAGTCCTTCAGGCCTGATTCCTTTGATAGAAGAAGGTAATAGCCAGGGAGTGGGAGATATGGGAGCTCTGCCAAATTTTCTCCCTGGTTATCAGAACATTTCTGATCAAAATACCATATCAGAATTTGAAAACACCTGGGCGGCAAAGTTGTCTACGGAACCTGGTCAGAGCTATAAAGCTATGCTCAAAGCTGCAAAAGAAGGTGCTCTTAAGGCCTTATATGTAACCGGAAGAGGGATTCCAGAAGGAACACTTGGGCAGCTTAATTTCCTCGTTCTTCATGATATTTATCCATCACCTCTTTTTGAAGAAGCAGATGTTGTATTTCCGGCAGCAGCTTTTACAGAAGAAGATGGAACTATTACCTCGGTAGAACGCAGAGTACAGTTTTTGGATGCCGGAGTAAAGCCCACGGGCATGGCCATGCCTGACTGGAAAATCATATGCATGATAGCTGAAAAGATGAATGCAAAAGGCTTTGACTTTGCGGATACTTCGAAGGTTTTTGATGAGATATGTAAGATCAATCCTCTTGTTTCGGGTCAGGGAATCTGGGCTTTGAAGAATTTAGAAAAATTTATCTTAACCCCTGTTGATGAAACTGTCTCGGCAAAGAGCAATCTGGTGTATAATGAGCTGTCCCGGTATTACCGAGGTGTAGATTTAACTGAAAAGGTGAGTGACCTTAAGATTCTGTATGATAGAACTGCTGGAGGATAAAATGTACAAGGTTGTCCGTAGAGATGAGATCGTACCCAATATTCACCTTATAGAGATAGAAGTTCCAGGTATTGCGGAAAAGGCAAAACCTGGTCAGTTCGTGATTATTATGCCGGATGAAACAGGAGAAAGAGTTCCTTTTAGTATGTCGGACTGGAATATCGAAAAAGGAACGATTACTATTTTCTTCCTTGAAGTGGGCATATCTACCGCCAAGATGGCCAGAATAAAGAGCGGCGGCACAATCTATAGTATAGCAGGACCGCTCGGCAAGCCGACCAGTATAGATAATTATGGCACAGTTGTATGTGGAGGTGGCTGTTACGGCATTGGAGCTATTTATCCCATTGCACGGGCCATGAAAGAGGCTGGAAATAAAGTTATTTCTATCATTGAGGCCCGCAGCGCATATCTACTATATATGGAAGAATCTCTGAAAGAAGCATCAGATCAGTTTTTTGTTAGTACGGCCGATGGTTCCAAAGGAACAAAGGGTAGAGTACAAGAGGTCTTTGCCAAACTAATTGACTCCGGTGAAAAGATTGATCGAAGCTATTTTGTCGGCTGCACATTTATGATGATGAACTGTTCTGATATAACCAAACAGTACAATATCAAAACCATGGTTGCCCTTAATCCTATTATGGTGGATGGCACGGGCATGTGCGGTTGTTGCAGGGTAACAGTGGGAGGAAATACAAAATTTGCCTGTGTGGACGGTCCTGAATTTGATGGACACCAGGTAGACTGGAAAGAAATATTTGAAAGAAAGTCTGTGTATTTGAAAGATGAAGCAATGGCCTATCAGACCTATCAACAGACAGAGTGCAAAGTTTCCAAGGTCTAAGATTTTTAAGTAATTAATTTAGATGAAAGAGAATTCTATGGAAAAAAAGAAAGAAAAGAATTCCCGCCAACCTATGCCGGAGCAGTTACCTGAGTTGAGAGCCAGAAATTTTGATGAAGTCCCTTACGGTTATTCTCCTGAGACTGCTGTAAAGGAAGCCAAACGTTGCCTTAAATGCAAAAAACCCGGCTGCATAACCGGTTGTCCGGTTCAAGTGAAAATACCGGAGTTCTTATCACTTATAGCAAAAGGTGATTTTGCTGCGGCAGCCAGAAAAGTCAAAGAAACAAATGCATTGCCTGCTGTAAGCGGTCGTGTATGCCCACAGGAACTTCAGTGTGAATCGAAATGTATTGTAGGTAAGAAGGGAGAACCGATCGCCATAGGCAACCTGGAACGTTTTTGTGCAGATTACGAACGCGAAAACAATCTGGTTGAATTGCCGGAAAAATCTGCTTCAACAGGTAAAAAGGTTGCAGTCATCGGCAGCGGCCCAGCCGGGCTGACTGTGGCAGGAGATTTGATCGGATTGGGACACGCGGTTACTATATTTGAAGCGCTTCACAAGACAGGAGGAGTTCTTTTTTATGGTATTCCTGAATTCCGTCTTCCAAAGGCAATAGTTGAGGCGGAGGTCGATTTTTTAGAAGGAATGGGTGTTAAAATAGAAGTTGATTCTATTATCGGCAATATTCGTACAGTAGACGAACTTCTCTCAAAAGATGGATTTGATGCGGCTTTTATAGGAGTAGGTGCGGGCCTGCCTTCATTTATAAGAATTCCTGGGATGAATCTTTCCGGGGTATATTCAGCAAATGAATATCTTACTCGCTCCAATCTAATGAGAGCTTATCTCTTTCCGGAATATGATACCCCTCTCATCTTTGGAAGAGATGTAGCTGTATTCGGGGCAGGAAATGTTGCAATGGATGCTGCCCGGACAGCTATGCGTCTTGGAGCTGAAAGAGTTAGAATTGTCTACCGTCGTTCAAGAGAAGAGATGCCTGCAAGGGCGGCTGAAATACACCATGCAGAAGAGGAAAGGATAGAATTTTTTCTGCTGACTGCTCCTACACGTCTATTTGGGGATGAAACAGGACGTCTGATCGGCATGGAATGCCTGAAAATGGAGCTGGGTGAACCAGATGAATCAGGTCGACGTAGGCCTGTTCCCATAGAAGGCTCAGAATTCAAGCTGGATTGTGATTTAGCGGTTGTTGCTGTAGGTTCTGGAGCAAATCCCCTTCTGACAAAGTCAACCCCCGGCCTGGATTTAAATAAATGGGGATATATAGTAGCTGATCCGGAGACAGGCAAAACCACTAAAAAAGCAGTATGGGCCGGAGGTGACATTGTAACCGGCCAGGCAACTGTGATTTCAGCAATGGGAGCCGGAAGAAAAGCCGCCAGATCTATTCATCAATATCTGACCTGGGGTTGGTAATTTTTTCAGCCCATAAACATATCAACCCAGGATTGAAACCTTTTGACTTTTTCAAGTCCGTAGGGTTTAAGGTATTGCTTTATATCTTCAACAGATTTTTCTTTTTTTAGTGAATCCCGATTTTTAGAGAAGAACTTGTCTGCAAAGCAAATTATCTGTTCTTCTATTGAAACAGGAAGCATATCGCGTTTTGGCAGCGGAAGCGCATAGTTCTTTATGTCTTCGGTTGTTATGCCCACGCCTATGTGACGTTCGCAGACAAGAGCATGCCTTTGGAGCCCGATTTTTTCTAGTATTTCACGGCCCAAGTAGCCATGGCAAATATACGGCATCTTGCCTTTACAACCTAATTCATGGGTGTTCGTCAAAAAAATACCAATATCGTGCAGCATCGCAGCTTCTTTTATAAAATCAAGGTCTGGATTTAATTGGGGCACTTTTTTGGCGGCATCAAGGGCTTTTCTTGTGACCTGTTTGCTGTGGCGAATTAGAATCTCATATGCCCTTGAACCGCTTCGATAATACTTGTTAATTATATCAATAGGATTCATAAAGCTATCGTGAAAGAAGTACTCCTTCTATGAAAGGATCTATTGCTCCATCAAGAACGCTGTTGACGTCACCAACTTCAAGATTTATTCGGTGATCCTTGACCATCTGGTAAGGATGAAGGACATATGACCTTATCTGGCTGCCCCATGCTATTTCATCCTTGCTGTCATGCAGTTTTTGTTTTTTTTCATCCTGCTTCTGCTTTTCATCTTGATATAGTCTCGCCTTAAGCACCTTCATTGCCATTTCTTTGTTTCTGTGCTGTGATTTTTCCTGCTGGCACTGGACAACTATCCTGGTAGGAATGTGTGTAATGCGGACAGCGCTGCTTGTTTTATTAACATGTTGTCCTCCGGCTCCGCTTGCCCTGTAGACATCTATACGCAAGTCTTTATCGTCGATATCTATGACGATTGTTTTATCAATTTCCGGATAGACAAATACAGAAGCAAAGGATGTCTGCCTTTTGTGGCTTGCATTAAATGGAGAGATTCTAACCAGGCGGTGAACTCCTTTTTCCGCCTTAAGGTATCCATATGCATATTCTCCGCTTGCGGTA
>Ga0180015_1000575_pt1 | contig 10311 bp, 10 predicted proteins | sample KR13_S2_MetaG_FD_116508 | JGI IMG/M metagenome (GOLD analysis project Ga0180015, IMG submission 116508) | Groundwater microbial communities from the Olkiluoto Island deep subsurface site, Finland - KR13_S2_MetaG | ecosystem: Environmental > Aquatic > Deep subsurface > Groundwater | place...
AATACTTTACCGATAGATATTACTAACTGACATTATTTTATGTACACTACAAAAATAGATGCGAAACCAGTGCCATGCAGCCACTTGAAAATTTCAGAAGTGCTTATCCTGTAAACTCAGGTTAGAAAATACAAAACTCAAGTCACGAATCTTGTAGAGAAAATACACTGCATAATGATATACTACTGCATTAAGGATTCACTCAAAGATGTTGAAGAGATACACATTTGCAGGGATGGGGATTTCAGAGCCATCAAACGACTTCTTCCACTTTTGTTCAAAGGACATAGTCATTTTCACGATATAAAGATAACTGTCAGAAGAAAATGCGAGCCTGCTTCTAATGGTCATTGGCCTGCACTGAAAGCATTCAGGAAGAGAAAGTATGCAAGCTCAATCCTTCAGAAGGATATGGTTGATAAGAAGTTGCTTGGGTTTAAATGGGAGTGATAGAGGCGGGTCTCCTAAGAGACAATCCCGATTACGCTATGCGGACGAAACCATACACAGCTCCTCCAGGCAGCCTCTATCTAGATAAATATGGGAATTTGAAGTATAAAAAATCGATATTTTCATAAATCAAGCCTCAGGTGGGAATCGAACCCACGGCCTTTGCCTTACCAAGGCAACGCTCTACCTGCTGAGCTACTGAGGCGGAATAGATATTCTAATAATTAGATTCAGAATTTAAGTTATACTTTCGGGATTATTGCGCCGAGGGAGAAGCCTACTAGGGCGAGAAACATGGCGAAAACCATAATCCTCTGCGAGATTGTCGGATTCATTGTCAGTGATATGATGAAGATGAGGTCGGCAGCTATTATTGGGAGGGCATAGGACAACAGGTCGAATTCAACTGGCTGCGTTACAAATGGCACAAGGCTCAGGATTATGGCGAAGGCAATGAATAGCCTTGCCAGGTTCTTTGCATTATCCGGGCCTATGCATATGGGCAGCGTGCTGCAGTAGTTCTTTTTGTCGCCTTCAATGTCCTCAACATCCTTTATAATCTCCCTTGAGAAGGTTATAAGGAACGCGCAGGAGGACAGTAAAGCCACGAGCCTCAAACCCATCGAACCCAAATCACCTATATTTACAACGGACAATGCTCCAAAAATAAAGATTGAGGCAACGAGGTAACTCACTATCAGGTTGGAGAGTATGAGCATCTTCTTCGAGTATCTGCCGTATATTATCAGGAGAACTGAGTTCACCCCCGCAAGGGCGAGACAGTAGACGTTCACATATTTTGCCAGGCCGAGCCCTATCATGAAGAGAGCGAACGACAGCATGAGGGCGTCGCTCCTGGATATCCTCCCCGATGGGATGGGCCTGTTCGGCTTGTTAATCTTGTCTATCTCAACGTCGAAGTAGTCGTTGATTATATTCCCTGCACTGGTTATCATGGCTGCAGAGATTCCTGCGATTATTGCCCTGATAGGCAGCATAAGCTGGCCGCCATAGAGCGCTATCTCAGCCGCAATCAAAACTCCGAAGAACGACATAAGGCCGTTTCTCAGCCTCAGAATATCGATGAGCGCCTTTAGCCATTCCTTTACCCTATCGGTTTTCATGTGTACTGAATATATTGAATGAATTCAAATATATATGGATATGACTGAGATTGATGCAGAGGAACTAAAGAATCTGAAGAGAATGGGCTTTCTGGACAGTCAATTGGGCGATGAGAAAAAGCTGAGGGAATTGAGAAGGGAGAGTTCCATAGACACGACCTATAAGATGGTCGACACGTGTGCTGCCGAATTCGATGCAGAAACGCCCTACTACTACTCGACCTATGAGCACGAAGATGAATCAGAGGCCTCAGACAAGAAGAAGGTTATAATTCTCGGTTCCGGTCCAATAAGGATTGGCCAGGGGATAGAATTTGATTGTTGCACGGTGCATGCAGTATTCGCATTGGAGGAGATAGGGATTGAGACTATTGTGGTAAACAATAACCCCGAGACGGTTTCTACGGATTTCGACATATCTGACAAGCTGTACTTCGAGCCGATAACTCTGGAGCATGTCATGAATATCGTTGAGAAGGAGTCCAAAAACCTGCTTGGAGTGATGGTCCAGTTCGGGGGTCAGACAGCAATAAATCTCGTGCATTCATTAAACGAGAACGGCGTAAAGATTCTCGGTACAAGTCCCAAGGACATAGACCGGGCAGAGAACAGGGACCTATTTGGGAAGGTATTGGATAAGCTGAAGATACCATCTGCCGACTGGGGCACGGCCAAAAGCTTTAAGGAGGCCAAGGAGATTGCCTCGAGAATCAGCTACCCGGTCCTTGTTCGGCCGAGCTACGTTCTCGGTGGCAGGGCGATGGAGATAGTCCAGGACGAGGACGAGCTTGAGGACTACATCCAGGAGGCAGTCAGAGTGTCGCCGAAGCACCCAATCCTGATAGACAAGTTCCTTCAGGATGCTGTTGAGGTCGATGTCGACGTCGTCTCTGACGGAAAGGACGTTCTTATTGGAGCTATAATGGAGCACATCGAAGAGGCAGGAATTCATTCCGGAGATTCAGCATGCGTAATTCCGCCACAGACCCTGGAGAAGGGGATAATCAAGACAATAGAGGAGTATTCAAAGAAGCTTGCTCTTGAACTGAACGTTGTCGGTCTGCTGAATATCCAGTACGCCGTAAGGGACGGAAAGGTATATGCACTGGAAGCTAATCCAAGATCATCAAGAACCGTTCCGTTTGTCGGCAAATCGGTCGGGGTTCCATTGGCAAAGATAGCTGCCAAGGCAATGATTGGGATGAAGCTGAAGGACATAGTTACTGATTTTAATCCAATGGAGAAGATCAAGCACGTCTCGGTAAAGGAGGTCGTTTTTCCATTCATAAAACTGCCGAATGTCGACCCGGTCCTCGGTCCTGAGATGAAATCAACAGGGGAGGTCATGGGCATAGACAACGACTTTGCAATGGCCTATTACAAGGCTCAGATTGCCGCAGGCAACGAGCTCCCTCTGCAGGGCAAGATATTCATGAGCGTTAACACAAAGCATCAGCCAGTGCTTCTTCCAATAGCCAAGAAATTTTCGGACATGGGGTTTGAGATAATCGCTACGACCGGAACGTCTGATTTCCTGGCCAAGAACGGGGTGGATAACCGGAAGGTTCTGAAGATAAGCGAGGGGAGCCCCAACGTCCTCGACCTGATGAGAGAGAAGGGCATAGACCTTATCATAAATACCCCCACCGTTGGAAAGAAGCCGAAGAGAGATGGCTATAAGATTAGATGCAGCGCCGTGGATTTGGATGTCCCCTATATAACGACCGTGGCAGGGGCTCTGGCCGCTGCCAACGCCATCGACCTGGTAAGGCACAGGGAGATGGAGGTAAAGTCCTGGAATGACTATTTTGGGAGATAGAACATAGGTCCTAACCCTGGGGAATTCCCCCGCTCTAACTGGTGAATTCACAGCTGTAGTGCTTGACTCTTCTCTCTAAGAAAATCTAAATCCATGACTCGGCGCCTTGCCTATCCCACCCTTCTTATAGAAGTGTCCCATCAATGCCCCCGCTACCAGCCCCCCGAGATGGCCCGGCCACGCAGTTCCGGGAATGAATGAGAGAATCAGCATGAATCCGAATACAGCCTTCCATAGCTGCATGGGGATGGGAACAGGAATCATTATAATCCTCATATTTGGTCTGAGCATCGCAAGGCATGCTGCAATTGCGAATATGGCCCCGGAAGCCCCGAGGACATAGACGCCCGGATTAGAGATTGAATAGATTAGGACGCTGAAGACGCTTCCCAGAAGACCGCCGGCAAAGAAAACCCTTATCAGCCTCTTTTCCCCTATAATCGACTGCAGATAGCTCCCCCAGATGTACATCCCAATCATGTTGAATATCAGGTGGGTTACTCCTGCGTGGGTGAATATGCTGCTTATAACGGTCCATGGAAAAAGCAGAACGGTGCCGGGGCTCAGGACGAGAAGATGAATGGCCGCTCTGCCCCCTATCTGAATGGCCATAAAGGCGAGAAAGCATACTGCGATTACAGACTCAATGAAGCCAACATTAGTTCCAAGAATTCTCATCCTTCGAATCAGCTTCCCCTGTGGACTATCCTCATTCCGCTGGGGACTATCAGAATCTTCTCGTCTGATATCTTGCCTATGTCTCCATCTGCATCAAGGCAGGCATCCCTCAGCTCCTTGACTATCTTCCTCAGGAGCAGCTTGTTGTCCATAAGGTTTCTTACGTTCAGGACGACTATGTTGTCCTTCTCCAGCTCCTGCATGGCCTGGGCCAGTCCTGCGCCCTCCCTGTCAAGGTCAACTGGCTTTACGTAGGTGATGTCGTCCCTTTCGATGATTTTGCCTTCCCTTATGCTTAGGTCATTGAGATACTCCTCTATGTCTATATCCTCCTCTTCCACCTCTTCTTTACGCCCTAAAATCTTATTAAGCACCATTTTTAGTCTCACCAGTTAATTAAAAGGATTACTTAATAAATTATACTTCTTTGGTTAAAAAACAACCTGCGCTATAAAATGGTAGACGATTTGTTCGAAAAGGAGCTGAAGGAAAGAAAGATATTCAAGAAATAAGGAAGGGGGTTTCGTCTCCTCCTTAAATTGCGAGGTTACTTTCCTCCCTCGCAATTTATTTGGAGGGAAGAACGTGACCTCCAAATATCAACCTCCCCCTCGGATTTCACCCATTAAAACTCAACCAAAAAAATTCAAAAATGGTAGAAGATTTATTCGAAAAAGAACTCCAAGAGAGGAAGATATTCAAGAACGTCTCAATCCTATCTCCGCACTATGTTCCGGTGGAGCTTCCTCATAGGGAGAACGAGATAAGGGACCTGACCCGGATTATAGCCCACGTCCTGAGGAACGAGAAGCCGGACAACATCTTCGTCTATGGAAAGACGGGCACAGGAAAGACAGTCTCGGTAAAATACGTTCTCAGGAAACTGGAGGAATTCGTCCAGAACCCGGAGAAGAATTCCAACAACGTTATAGTAGGAGTCGTGTATATGAACTGCAAGGTAAGGAACTCGAAATACCAGGTTTTCCTGAAGATTCTGGAGGACGCGGCCCTTAATACGGAGGGGCTGAAGAGCATCCCTCTTTCTGACAGGTCCGATAAAGGGCTGAAGGGCATGGACCCCGCTGATTTGTACGAACGGCTCCTAAAGGTTATTCAGGACAACGGCCTTAACATCGTAGTCGTTCTCGACGAGATTGACATGATAACTAATGGCCTGAATGACGTCGTTTACCTCTTAACCAGGATAAACGACGAGATAAAGTCCGGCTCACTCTCAATAATAGGGATATCGAACGATGCAAGATTTAAGAAAAGACTGGACCCCCGGACAAAAAGCACGCTGTGCGAGGAGGAAAGGTTGTTTAAGCCCTACAACGCCATGCAGCTGAAGAGCATCCTGAAGCAGAGGGTAGCAGCGGGATTCCAGAAGAAGACCATGGACGATTCCGCCATCTCGAGGATTTCGGCGTTTGCGGCCCAGGACGGTGATGCCAGATACGCATTAAAGCTGTTGCAGAAGGCGGGGGAGATAGCACAGGACTCCGGGAGGGAGAAGGTTACTGCTGATGACGTCGGGAAGGCGAAGAATGCAGTGGAGACTGACATAATGGCCGAGGCCATAAGCACCCTCCCCGAGCACCAGCAGATTGTCATGTACTCCATAGCGGCGCTTGCATTGCAGGGGGGCATGTACAAGAGGCTTTCAGGGATACATAATGGCGACCTCTTCAGCGGCGAGGTGTATGAGGCCTATGAAGGCAACTGCAATTCACTGGACAGGAACCCGAGAACCATGAGGCAGTTTTCAGACTATCTTAACGAATTAGAAATGCTGGGCATGATTACTCTGAGGGCGTCAGGCAAGGGGGTAAGAGGCACGACAAGGCTGATAAGGTTAGGCTACCCCCCCAATGAGATAAAGACAATAGTCAGGGACAGCATCGGGCTGGGTTCAAAGACCAGCTAATTTCTCGTAGATTTCGTTCAGTTTCTCGACAGTATTGTGCAGCGAGTGTTCCTTCACCGTCTCAAGGCCGTTCTTGGCCAGCTCATCCTTGTTCTTGTAGGCCTTGTCAATCAGCTGCATCAGTTTCTTCAGGTCGCCCTGTTTATATCTGTAGCCATTGACCCCCTCCTGAATGGTATCCTTCAGGGCCATTGCATCAGCCCCGACTACTGGAGTTCCGCAGGCCATGGCCTCCAAGGCAACCAGGCCCTGGGTTTCTGCCGTTGATGGAAACACAAAGACGTCCAGGCAGGAGTAGAACTCAAGCAGTTCTTCTCTCGTTAGGAATCCGATGAATTTCACGTTTTTCTTTCCCTTACCAAGTTTCTTGAAGTGCTCCTCAGCAGGACCCACTCCGGCAATCAGAATCTCACCGTCGAATTCATCAGCTATACCTATCAAATCCTCCAGGTGCTTTTCATAGCCGAAGCGACCACAGAATCCTATGACCTTCCCCGTCTTAATCCCGAATTTCTTCCTGAACGGTTCCGGGTTGGCTGGTTTGAAGAACTCCAGGTCTATGCCATTAGAGAGAACCGTAACATCATTTACGCCCTTCTTCAACAACATCTCCCTGATTGGCTTTGACGGGCAGGTAACAAAGTCGCAGGAATTCAGCAGCTTCCTCTCCCAGAGGTTATAGAGCTTCATCAGGCTGCTCTGGAGGGTCTTGTTCTTGGTCATATAGCTGATGTACTGGTCGGCAGGGGTATGGTATGTGAGAATCCTTGGCAGCCTGTATCTTTTTGAGACGTAAAGCCCAGCCAGGGCCATCGAGAACAGCCCGTGGATGTGGACTATGTCCAGGTCCTTTGCCTTCCTTGATACGTCAACAGGAAAGGCGACCTTGTAGCCCTTGTAGAACTTGAACTCCATGGACTTGAAGGGAAACTCGTCATGCTCCGGCTTGTATTTGCCGTCAGGATAGTAGATGGATACATCATGCGTCTCCTTAAGTCTATCCTTCCAGGCCTTTATCGTGAAGGTTACGCCGTTGATCTGCGGAAAATAGGTGTCGGTGAATATTCCAATCTTCATGATGTTAAGATATTCTTCTCCTGACTAAATATCCTATACATATCCCTGCAATTAGAGTCAGAACCAGCGCGAGGACTAATTCGGCATAGGGGATTTCCATGACCGGGAATTCTGCCGGGATTGTGCTTGTTGTTTCGATTATCGTGCTTGTCGCTTCTTCAACAGCATTTCTTCCTGAGCTAAGCGCCATGTCAGCATACTTCATATCTTCGGCGGGGGCGGTGGTCATCGCTTTCTCGGCAGTCCCCGCAAGAACAGACGGCGCTTGCACAGCCACTGGTCTAATAAGACCGCCCATCATATAGATAAGGCGGTAGACGACTCCGAAGAGGAAGAGCATGCTAGCAGCCAGGACTATCATCACTCTTTTTTCATATGGATTAAGAATCTTTTTTCCCTTGTCAGTCAACCTATAATATTTCCATTTCTTGCCTCTTTCCACCTGCTTAATCAGCTCAACCTCGAGCAGTTTGTCCAGGTGCTCCTTGATGGTGGAGGGGGCCATGTCCATCTCACCGGCCAGGTCCGTCAGAGTGTACTGGTAGTTCTCGTCCAGCTTCTTCAGTATCTTTACCCTGGTGTCCATCGCAAGGGCCTTGAAGGTCTCCCTGTCCAGAGTTATCTTGTCCTGCATTATTTCCTCCCCTTCCCATAGACAAGGGCAGCAACCGCAACGAGCATCAGGATGCCCATCACGAGCAGGGAAAGGAACAGGACCTGCGTGTCCTCTTCCCTGGCCGGGATGGTGGTCGTCGGAATCGTTGTTTCGGATATCGCTTCAGCCCCCGCCTGCTCAGAGATGATGTAGCAGTTCCCATCAGAGCAGAAATTCACCTCCTTTCCGAGTGCGAGGTATTTTCCTGTTTCAGGATTATTCTTCAGAAATTCAAAGTATGCATCTGAGCCGTATTTTATCTCGCTTGCATCATCTCCATCCCAGTCGTTATCAACCCACGTACCGTTCCTCTGATAAAAGGTCTTTTTGCCGACGTGCTCCACTCTCGTCGAGCCGGACTCGTAGATGTCGCCCTCTTTCAGTTCCTGCGTTGTCTGCGCGGATTTTATTGCGGAGAGTCCTGTAACCGCGTTAAAGGCCATATCTACGACAGATTGACTGAATCCTTCCCTCGCGGCCGCTATGCCCTCCGGCCTGCTCAGGTCCGTGTCCATATCCACCAGGAATGATGTGTAGGGCGTTATGATGCCGTACTCCATGGACAGGTTTATTATCTCGTCGATAAGCTCCTCGTTCTCCCCATGGAGTCTTATCTCGTCCATGAGGTAGCCAATCTTTCTCGTTGCCCATAACCTGGGAATGAATTCGTTCTCTGAATTCTCCTCTGGGAAATTGGCCTCATAACTGTATGTTTTCTCCTCCTTGCCTGTCCTTCCAGCGAGCGTTATCGTTGCATCCCCGCCCCCCGAATATCTGCCGAACAGCACAAGCTGCGAGCCCTTGAACAGGTCCGGCAACTCCTTCGGGTAGGAGTCCCTCACGGAAACGCCGCTGAATCCGATTTCCAGATTTGACAGAACGGGGTTGGATATCTTCGAATAGAAGTCCGAGACCTTGATTTCAATGTCCTCCTCGGGCTTTACGTACTCGGATGCGCCGCTGTTCCCTCCCGAGATTTTGTCCAGGAGATGCGTATTGACATCATAGCCAACGCCAAAGACGAAGATTCTTGCCTTACCTGAATTCTCATCCTTTACGTTGCCCATAATCTTTTCATTATCCGTCGTTCCGACCGTCGGCTTTCCGTCTGTGAGGAATATTATTATGGATGGCCTCTCCTCATCCTCCACCATATCCAGTGCATGCAGGAGGGCGTCATTTATGTTTGTCCCGCCGCTGGCCTCAATCTTGCTTATGAATTCCAGGGCATTTTTCTTATTTTCTGAGTTTGAATCAACCAGATTATCATCGAATTCCCCTATGTTCGTGTTGAAGGTAATCAGATTGAATCTATCTTCATCGTTAAGGGAATTGACACAGAACTCCAGCGCACTCTTTGCCTGCTCTATCTTATCGCCGGCCATGCTGCCGGAGGTGTCGAGGACAAATATTATGTCCTTTGCGATTATTTCCTCCTCTTTGGTTTCCTGCTTCGGAGCAAGAAGAAGCATGAAGAAGCCATTCTCCCCGTCCTTGAAGGTCAGAAGGTTGAGGCCGAAGTCCTCCTCCGAGACCGTGTAGTAGAGCTCGAAGTCCTTCTCCGGCTTCACGTTCTCCTCCTCGTAGCTTACCTCGGCTTCATAGTCGTTAATCCTGCTGACCGAGATTTTATGGGTCGGCGAATAAATGGCCTTGATTGGTTTGTTCGATTTAAGCCTGACGCTGATTAGAACGCTCTCTATATCCCCTGATGAGAACTTCTCTATCTCCAGGGGATACCGGTAATGGCAGATTCCGGACTCGCATCCAATAACCTCGGAGTACCTGAGCTGAATCCTTTTCTCTCCATTGGCAGGAATAGGATAAACGCTGGCCTTGAACATGTCCTGGCCCACATACTCAAGGAGCGCGGGGTCAATCAGCTGCCTCACTATATCCTCATAAATCTGCCTTGCCTCATCCTTTTTCAGGATTTCCCCGTCAAGTTTTTCCCCTTCAACGAACATCGAGAATTCATGGATTGATGCAGTTTCCGGAATTGGGAATATATACGTACCCTCCAGGTCGCGGGAGAATTCGTTTTTGAACACCTGGTCTATTTCGGTCTCAGCATACTGATTGTCTATTGTAATGTTTACGTGATGATATTTTATTGCAAAGGGCGGAATCTTCTCAGGTCTCACGTCCGGCGGAGGCACAGGTATTATCATTCCGTCAGCTGCCGCAATGCCCGTAAGTATGCTCACCAGCAGGAGCCCAATCAAAATCTTTTTCATCTAAAACAGGCAAGGATACCCACGAATTCATTCGCGGGAGGAATTTGCCCCTCTCACCTCCTTACTTTTCACTTTTTTACTTTTCCAGTGCTCCTCCACAAAGTATTTGGACTGCAACTCTGATAAACTAATATGAAGAATTGTGCTACAATCAAGATAAAACTGCCTGTGAATGATGTTCTTCTTGAGACTATCAGACAGTATTCTAATTCTGCCAAATATGTTGTTGATGTTGGCTACAACACTCCTGTTGGCAAGTCCAAAATCAAACTCCACAATGCCACTTACCGAGAGGTTCGTAAGCAACTCCCTCAGCTTCCCGCTCAACTTGTGATAAGCAGCAG
>Ga0180015_1000576_pt1 | contig 10292 bp, 7 predicted proteins | sample KR13_S2_MetaG_FD_116508 | JGI IMG/M metagenome (GOLD analysis project Ga0180015, IMG submission 116508) | Groundwater microbial communities from the Olkiluoto Island deep subsurface site, Finland - KR13_S2_MetaG | ecosystem: Environmental > Aquatic > Deep subsurface > Groundwater | place...
AATAATTAAAACAAAGGAGAAGGCTCAATGAAATTCTATACTAAACAGCATAAGTATTATTGTGGCATCGACCTTCATGCGAGATCAATGTATGTATGCATACTGGATTCAGAGGGAGAAGTCGTATTTCACAAGGACATTAAAACCAGGCCAGATGCGCTAATGATTGCAATTACCACATTTCTTGATGATCTTGTAATTGCAGTTGAATGTATGTTTTCATGGTACTGGGTATCAGATTTCTGCGAAGATAACAATATAACTTTTGTTCTTGGCCATGCATTGTATATGAAATCAATGCATGGAGGCAAACCGGCAGCTATGCTGTATAAGAGATCCTCAATATGTGTTTGTAGCAGATATATTACTTGTTTTTGAATTTAAGCCAGGGAGTTTGATTGTTAATAAAAGCGAAGGGGAAAAGTTTAAGCTTTATCTCATTAAATTTTTATTGCCTGTTGACACAGAAAGGCTCATATGTGTTAGACAGTTGCAACGAAATATTCGGTTTTTGCCATTAGAGGTTAAAAATGATATTTATAATTTTAAATAGAGAGTTGGTTCAAAATAATATCTTTATTTTTTTAAAAATACCTGAAAATTCAACTGGTTATTTATTTCGGTGGCATTCTAGGCATCTTTAAATTGCCTCCCTAAAAAATGGATTAAATTATCAGATATAGCCCTCATGGTTTCACCTCATTATTTTAATTTTTGTCCGCTAACCCATAAAGCTCACCTGCAGCGGGGAGGATTACCACCAAACTTTGTAAGCAAAATAAAACTTTGATAAACCACAAAATTTCAGAATCACGCCACAGCCCCCGCAGTCAGGTAGCGAAATGTTAGGTGCTTTAGATAACCTAGAATGTTTTGTGCTACCATATACTTAAACAATAGATGCGGTACTTAGTACATCGAGTAAATCCTGTGTATTTCCCATAAAGTCCGAATCACTGGCGGCGATGGGGAACACCTGTGGTTCGGTAGAAAAAAAATAGAGAACACCTACGATACGTGACTCTGTAATTATCGGTATAGCAATATAAGACCTAGCTATTGCAGTATGTGATTCCGCCTCCTCTTTAGAAAAACCAAATTCCTCTACCATCCTATTCCTATATTCTGCTTCATCAGCAAAATTAACATGTTCTATTCTGCCAGTGCGTGCGCATCGTCCAATTATACCCTGATCAAGATCGGTTATTCTTCCTTTATCACCTCCACGTGGGCCTACATAGTCTGTAAGCTGCAGCAATCCATACCGGAACTTTCTTTCAGGTGATGGCGCCAACTCAACTACTAAATGGACAGTTCCACTTATTTTTGATTGATCACATGCTTTGAAGTTTCTAATTATTCGTTTGAGTTTTTGAGAGATACTTTGAACCGCTCTAGCGCCAAGCTTGCGCTCTAACAAATCAAGTTTTTTTTCAGTATCAAATGGGTGGCGATGTTCGGTTAGAAGATCAGCTAAAATGAACTCGAAAACGGTGCTGAAGAGAAGAATTAAGAACGGAATAACAGACCACCATAAGAGTGATTTTGTAAGTAATAAGGCAACTGCATATCCACTACCAGCGCCGATAATAATAGCAGCGGCACGGAGTGCTAAACGAAACTGCCGTCTTGTTCGAATACCTAAAGCCTTTGTCAATCTAGTAAGCATATGGTCCCCATAATTACGCTATGGCTTTTCTGCAGCAATAAGGTGTATGATTGGAAGATCGTTTACAGAAATCCCTTTTTCATCTGCTACCCTTTGTATATCTGGTGATACAGGGTCGGCTTCTTCAGGCAAGCAGTGAGACGTGATTTTTATATTTCTAAAGCCTGAATGTTGAAGCATCCCATTTAAGCGGTCATCCGAAATAAGCGTGGAAGCAACCATTACGGTGTCCCCATCCTTAGTAAGAAAACGGGAAAAAGATGCTTCCATTTCAAGCGTATCACGCAAAGGCTTCCCCCATTCTTCTGTGGGTGTCGTGAAAAATAAAAAACCGCCAGGAGTCAGAAGACGAAATGCTTCACTAAGGAAATTGAGGCCTATGAATGGGTCAACAAGAAATCCAATAACAGTAGAAAACTGTTCTTTAAAGATAGGGACTGATGTTGCATCTGCATGCATTCTTAGGAGGCTGGGCTCACGGTCCTCAATTGATAGCATTTTTGTGCTATAGTCTAATTGCACAACACGTGTAGGTTCAATACCTAAGAATTCGATACATCGCCCACGGCCACATCCAACTTCCAATACAAGCCCATGATCAGGGATAGACACCGGATTGTTTTCGATCGCTTTTATTGTAGTTAAATCAAAATTCCGGCAAGTTTTGTGAAAAGGATCGTAATATTCTCTTGCAAGAACATCATATCCCAAAGGATACTTTTCCATATTTATTCGTTATCCATCGAATACAATTGTAAAGAGCGAAAGCTTCTCAACGTCGCGTTTCAGTGGTTATGCGCCAAGAGTAACTTTCCGATTATACGATTTTAGACCAAACTCTCAAAATTAGAAATTAGTGGTGCGCGTTAATAATCCACTGCAAACGCTTTGTTATGCGTTCTTTTTCTATTACATACATTTATCGATCCAATATTTCCATATAATAACCATTGCCATTGTATCCAATTCACAGTACTGTAGAAGAAGTTTTTTAAGTTGTTCTTTGCGTTGACTATTACCTGAAAGGGGACCAAACATTAAATCGTGATAAGCACGCATTGCATCTGTTCCAACCTTTATTACTTCATCAGATTCTAAAAAACCTTCAATTGGTTCTAGTGTATCATAGGGATTTAAATTATCAGTTGAATCAGGTGCATATTTTTTAAACCAAAATACTGAATGCAAATACGAATTATTCTTCCAAATTGCAGGTAAAACACTTTTAATAGAAGTTTTACCTTTCATATCAGGATGGAAATAACAATCTAAAGTTATCTTATTCATGTCTACGAATCTGCCTTCACGATCTTTATCTGATGTGATATTAATCAGCCATTCTTTCAAATTATCGTTTGAATAGTCATATATGTCCATCTGCCCTAAAATATCTCTGAGAACAGTGTTCTCAAATGATGTCCACATTAAAGGAGTCCCAGTAGTACCAATTTCATTCATTAGGGCTTCTGCAAAAAGAAAATTTGGAAATACATTATCCAAATTCAACCACTCTGAATGCACAGGTTCAGGTTCACTTTCAGGACTATTAACTGTATGACAACTCCATTGAAATGCAACTAGCTCATATGGTCTCATACCTTTGTGATGAGGAATCGCACCTTTGTAAGTTTCAAAGTCAATAAAGTGCAACGGATATTTTAAGTCGTTTAATATGGCAGATAACTCACTGCTTATCCATTCAGAATTGGATTTTGTATATTGAACTTGTATGAGTTGCCTTTGACCTCTTGAGCCAAATTCACCTTTTCGGTTTCTAAATCGGTCAGTATCAATATCCCAAAATGAGACTTTTCCTTGAGAAATTAATTCGTCAAAATACCAACCTGATTTATAATGGCCAATTGCACCACCACAATATAAATCAAAAATATTTGGTTCAGTATCAGATAGCTCTTGCCAGCATTCACGAAAACCATTTTTTTCTTTTTCTGCTCCAAGATTGAATTCGCAGTTTTTACAATTTTTAATGATTGAATAATGTTCAGGTTTGATTCCATTATTGAGTATATCGATAAAGATGTCTGAACGCTGTTGTATTTCATTCATCATGTTTTCAACTTCTTCGTCCACTGGCATTAGGGTTAATAAACTATCTTTTTGGAGGTTGTCGATATATTCATCCCTATTCGGATCATTCTCAAACTTAAATTCTACAAGTGGTTTTTTGAATTTAACAGTACTTTGAGCTGGCAATTCTTCTATTTCAAATTTTTCATCAATCATCGTATTTACTCTGAACCAACCTGCTAAACCTTCAATTGTTGTCCTCTTTGATTTGTCTGGTAACAATAAATAAGAATGAATTTCATAATTAGGATATACTTCTCTTAAAACCATTGTCTGAAATACTACATCTTCAATGTATTCTTTAAGTTTTCTTTTTGCGTTATAATTATCATCCTCGCTGTCATGGGATTTTGATTTCACTTCAATTAAGTTTAATAGTTTATCTTTTTTTTCTAAAATATCTATCCTAATAATTTTCTCATTTGATAAAAATGTTGCCTCGAATAAAGTTATATTTTGGTTTTGATCAATCAATCTCCTTGTTTCCTCAAGTGCATCTTTGATTGTGTCAGATTTTATTTCTATTCCATTGGGATATGTTAGTTGAGCATACTTACTAACTATGTGTCCTCCTTGTACAAGCATTTCCATATATTCATTTTCATCATTTAGCGTATCATATGACAATTTTTTATAAATCAGTTTTTTACTACATGAGGTAGCAATCTTAAAATCTGATTTAGATAGTGCCATTATTATTATCCTTTATTGAACACATAACCCGCCGCGGTTCAGCCGACCGAAAAAGCGGCGCGGCTTGACCGTTTCATGTCATGTTCGGTGGGCCGCTTTTTCGGATCGGCTGGAACCAATGTTAGCACGCCTTCGGTTGATCAGGCTCTATGATAAACCTTCTCAGAATACTCATCGGGAATCGCTTCAATGAATCTCGATGGTTCCACAGACGGTTTGCCTCCAGCAAAAGCGTTACGCATCAAAACTTGGCTTGATCGAACACGGGCATGAAAAAGATGTAGCTCGTTGATTGATCGTGACATTGAAACAAATAGTAATCTACTCTGCTCAGGTATATCACTTTCTCCACGTGGAATAATGCCCTCCTCAAGACCGAGTACACAAACCACCTTTGCCTCCAACCCTTTTGCGCCCTGAAATGTCATAATTCGAACAGATGCGTCCGCTCCCTCCATTCCAGAGTAACGGATAGAATCAACCCATGCTGTCACCTCACCCAAAAATGGTTTAATCCCGCGCCAAGGAGATAGCGTTGTAGCCAAACTTGTTGAGAACTCCCGAATATCACCATTTTCTCGATATTGCTGGAGTAGTAGGCTAAACGCCTCCCATAATGGTGTGTACAGATCGTGATCTTCATGTACCTGTTCAAGTGAACTCCATAGAGAATCTACTTCACCTGACAGCACTTTTTTCCATAGACTGGCAATTTGAGAAAATGCACCTTCTCTTTCTTGTATTCTTTCTGCCTTCCTAGCTCTTTTTGTTGGAACTGGAGAGTCAATCCGTTCCATAAACGATTCCAAACATCGACGAAATGCGACACTATCACTTGGATTAGTGAGCCAGTCATTCAATCTTGATATGAGGGGCAAGCCAATTCCTGGAACATTAGCTCGTGTAGTAAAGCCTATTTGATTTGATCTAAGTTCCTCAGCCACAGATTCTGCGAATTGTCGCTGAGGAACTAAAATCAGAACATCTTGGGAAGGAAGTGCGGATTGTACAATACTTCTTACAATAATCGCTTCCTTCTTATCACTAGGAGCATTATGCACCTTAATCTTAGGACCGTCTTCAACCATATATTCGAATGGGTTTTTCTGTAATCGATCAGAATCGAAAGTCTCCACAACTTTAAGTGAACCTTCCAAGATATTGCTATGACAACGATATGATTTGTTGAGAGGGATTACTTTTGATGCAAATTCACGTATGAATTTAGGGGAACCACCTCTCCAGCTATAAATGCTCTGATCGTCATCACCAACGACAAAAAGACCGTCTTCCTGCCCCTCGCTTAGGAGCTGGATCAATTTGAATTGTGCCGAATTGATATCTTGATATTCATCGACAAGGAGATGTCTAGTGAATTGTTGATACTCATTACGAATTTTGGGGTGTTTTTCAAGTAGCTCGACTGCAAGAAGTATCTGCTCATCATAGTCCAATGAGGAACATTTGCGTAAAATATGTTTGTATATTTCGCAAACCTGACATTTTGGTTCATCTACAGGTTGACAATCACCGAATTGTCGACAAGTAGCAACTTCCTGTCCGAGTGATCGTCCGTGGCCAGATAATTGGGCAGCGTCACCAAGAAGTATAGATTTTTCCAAATCACCAGGAATAAGTCTAATTGACTCCTGTAGGTTGACCTTATCAGGATAAGACCGAATTATCTTGAAGCCGAGACTATGCATTGTAAGAATATTGGATGGTTGCCTTGTGTACGGCAGAAAGAGCGCTTCCTTCTCAGGATCTGATATTCGAGATCGCATATTTTTTGCTGCTTCAGCTGTGAATGTAATGACAGTGATGCTATCAGGAGGAACATCCATTTCAACGATTAGATACTTCAGTCTGAGCCCTAACGTGTAAGTTTTTCCAGTACCTGGTCCAGCGAGGAGAAGTGCTGGACCTTGTATTTTATGTTTGCTTTCCAAATTAATATCCCCCTTTTATTTCGAGGTCGTGCTATCGCCGCAATTCACCGGCGCGCAGCGAAGCGGAGCGTCCGAGTGTAATTGCCTTGTTATGCTCTTATTCATCGGACACTAAATCTTCAAGCGTTTCCAAGCGTCTTGCAATTGGCTTGAAATTGACCGCAGCTTTTACTAATTTACGCTTCTTTGCTTTTTCTAAATCTGCAACAATTATAGAGCCGTGTTTTTTAAATAACCCCTTAATACGTGGAGCGGCAACATCACTGTTAAATACTTTACGACTCCTCCCCCAGTCACCATAACCTCCTGGTTCGCCTAAATAACACAGCGTCATCCATAGTACCAATTTTTCACGCGGCTGTTTTGGGCAGTGCATAAATCCACCTACATCTTCGAAATCATCTAATGGCTCTCCATGAGAATCAAACTGTTTCCAATGATAACCTGACTTTTGGAATCGCTCATACATCCATTCGAAGAAATCAAGAACTTTCTTTTGTTTTAGGTATGGAAAAACCCCTGCCGCATACGCCACCTTCGCCACAACAAGCTCTAGACGCTTTCGTTTGTACCTTTCATGGATTAATTCACCAATGTCGACGAGCACTTGTGTTTTTGTTATGGACTTAAATTGCCGAAGAAGCTCAACGGAATTTTGCCTTACAATATCTGGTTTCTTTGAGTCTAGTGCTGTATTAAATAGATGCTCTCCGATTTCACGTTGCCGAGAATTTGGTGCGTGTTCATATTCCTCTAAGATTTCGCTTGTAAGTACTGCAGCTTTCGGTGCATCTACAAGTTCTTTAATATCTGCAACTCGGATTATCTCGACGGGATCTTTGCTTAGAACAAATTCTACACAGTTTTTAAATATGTATATTATGTCATCAATATCTGCTTCATATTCATCGTCTTCATGCTCCAGATCTCCACGTATCTCATAACATCTTTTTATTTTTCTCCATTCCGTCCTAGACAGAATACCCATCCGATAAGAAAGGTCGATTATTCTTGCTGTGGAATAATTTTCTGTAATATCTTCAGTTAGAGATATCGAAGGTAATTTAAATCTAGCTGCTGCTTCTTTAGCAAGGTCTACACCTGCGACAACTATTTTATGCCTTAGATCATAAATAGTTGCATTTAATAAGCGCTGGCATGCGCTACTAGGATCAATTGGAAGAAGACGTCTTGTTCTATTAATAAGCCCCCTTGCTTGCCACTCAGGACGTATCCTGTTAAGCAGTGAATCAGCTCCAGAAGCTACTACTAATCCTCCCTTTGCTTCTGAAGATGACAAAACCAATTCTTTATCTTTAGACATTCTGAGTCCTTCTATCTGATAGCACAACCATTGATTGACAAGCAAATTTGCCTTGCTCTATTATCTCTAATTATAATATTATATTTGAGAAGGTTATCATAAGTCAACATTTCAAAAAGACAGGGAATTGATAGATGAAGTTAGGGATGTAATGGATTAAACAATATATAAGGTGCCTGTGAAAAACTTTCTGATTAAACTAATCATACTATCGGGAATTTTGCTGGGCCTCCCTTTTATTGGCGTTATTCTTGCCGGTCTTCCTGTGAATCGCTATCTGGAATTTCCCCCTGAAACACAATACATAGATCATGCGCCTTTTTCATGGATTGCCTTTTCTGGTTACAGTTTATTTATTCTTGCTTTAATAATACCGATAGTCATAAAAATTTTAAGAAAGAAAAAACATGTAGATTCAAAACCTATTCTCTATCCTTTCCCCTGGTGGGGATGGATAGGGCTCACCACAGGTTTTATCGCATGGATTCTTGCATGGACTCGTTTTCCCTGGTTTGCAGGATTTCAGCCCCATACTTTTACACCCTTATGGCTCTCCTTTATACTTGTCATAAATGCGCTTACATATAAACGAACCGGAAACTGCATGATTGTCAATCGTCCGAAATATTTTATTATGCTTTTCCTGGTCAGTGCGGCCTTCTGGTGGTTTTTTGAATATTTGAACCGGTTTGTTCAAAACTGGCAGTATACTGGCGTGCATTTCAGCTCCTGGGAATATTTTCTTTATGCAACAATATCTTTTTCCACTGTTTTACCGGCCGTACTTGGAACCCGCGAATGGATACAAAGTTTTTCATGGGTTGAAAAATGTAATAATTTAATTTCCTTCGGCATTTTTCAGTCAAAGCCAACAGCCCTGTCTGTTTTAATGGCATCCAGTGCAGGGATAGCATTAATAGGTATCTGGCCGGATTATCTTTTCCCACTGCTGTGGATATCACCGCTTTTGGTTATAGTATCCCTTCAAATTCTGTCAGGAGAAAATCATGTTTTTTCGGATATTGCCGTAGGAGACTGGCGTCTGGTAATATCATCTGCTCTGGCAGCATTGTTCTGCGGGTGTTTCTGGGAAATGTGGAACTATTTCAGCCTGGCAAAATGGATATACAGCGTTCCATTTGTTCATAGATACGAAATCTTTGAAATGCCGGTTCTGGGCTTTGCAGGATATCTGCCTTTTGGCATAGAATGTGCGATTCTCGGAAAAATCTTAGCCCGAAATTTCGCAAGACAGGTTAGCATTCAATAAAATTTGAAAAAAATTCTGACAGGATAAACAGGATTTTTTGGACTTTTTATTTTTTTCAGTCTCCAGACGAGACTGAAAAAGTACAATCACGCCCAAAGGCGGGAAAAGGAAACCTGGCTTCCAAACTTTGCCATCTTTAAGCTAAACTCTTGCCGCTATTAGTCCAATTAGTTCCCTCGAAGAGGGGGGTGACACTTTTTGCCTTTCTTCAGGAAAGGCAAAAAATATCCTGAATATCCTGAATATCATGTTAATCCTGTCTAAAAAGTCTCTTTGAAATTGTAAAAGTTATTTTAAAACTTCATTCCATCTACTAATTAGTCTGTCAGGTGTAATTTGTCCAAGACCATTTTTATCAAAAAACTTAAAAATATCATTCTTGTTACCCTGAACCCACCATTTTTTCAAAATATTGCCAGTCTCTGATTTAAACATCCAGTCGCGGCCTAATTTTTCACTGAAATAACCTTCCATTATAGCCTCTGCCATCCATGCAAGAATGTAGTCTAAACAATAAAACTCTGGGACCAGATCAAAAAGATGGCTTTCAGGCTGATAGTAAAAACCGGTATATTGAGCCATTTTTCCTGCATATAATTCTCCATCTGAAATATCGCCATTTGAAAACATCTCAAATTCGACTATAAATTTTGCAGCATATCGCCTGAATACAGATAGATCCTTTAGGACTTTATGATAATATAAATTCTTTGAATCAGTTATCTTTAATCCCAGATACTTCTCCAGAAAGATATGCGACATGGAAAGATTCTGGAGGAGAAAAGCAAATGATTCAGAAAGACTGTGAGAAGTTGCCATATCTTTATCAACAATAGAAAGGCCGGAAGATGTAAACACTGCTGAAAAACCATGTCCCAATTCATGCCAGAGTGTTTCCAGATCAACCCATCCGCCTTCGGGCCGCATGAGAATGTATACTTCCTCAGGAACCTGAAGCATGAAGCACATAGCCTGTGAACTCTTCCCTTTTTCCCTTCCCAATTCCAAATTCAGGCCGGGTGTGTTATTAATATCTATCTGCCAGCAATTAAAAAATCCGGTCAATTTTTCCATTGTTTTATCAGGAAAAAGTTTGTCAAACTGTCCTAAGCTCAGCAGGTTGATGGCATCAAATCTGGTAAGCTGGTTAAGAGGCAGGCTGAAACTTTCTCTGGCCCAACGCTCCATTGCAGTAAAATACAGCTCATCGGTTTCTTTAAGAATGTTCTTCAACATCTTATAAAAACCAGGATAATCTATCCCCTTCTTCTGGCTGCAATAATCAAGATAATCTGAAAA
>Ga0180015_1000577_pt1 | contig 10284 bp, 10 predicted proteins | sample KR13_S2_MetaG_FD_116508 | JGI IMG/M metagenome (GOLD analysis project Ga0180015, IMG submission 116508) | Groundwater microbial communities from the Olkiluoto Island deep subsurface site, Finland - KR13_S2_MetaG | ecosystem: Environmental > Aquatic > Deep subsurface > Groundwater | place...
ACAATATCGGTTCTGGTAATGAGAAAACAAATATTGATATCACAAAACTAATTCTTAAAGAGTTAAAGAAACCGGAAAGTTTAGTACAACACGTAAATGACAGACCAGGGTATGATAGACGTTATAGTTTAGATGTTACTAAAATCAAAAATTTAGGCTGGAAGCAAAAACATGGTTTTAAAGAGGCAATGCATAAAACAATTAAATGGTATGTCAACAATAGATGGTGGTGGGAGTCGCTTGGGAGGAGAAAAAAATGAAGTATCCTAAAGTCTCTGTAATAATACTCAACTTTAATGGCGTAAAAGATACTATTGAATGTATAGAGTCTCTAAAAAAGATAACCTACCCAAATTATGAGATTATAGTTGTAGATAATAAGTCTGCAGGGGATGATGTAAATATTTTGAAGGAAAGGTTCAGTAACATACATGTAATTGCAAATGATAAGAATTACGGTTTTGCAGAAGGAAACAACATAGGTGTTAGATATGCAATGGAACACTCAAACCCAAAATATGTTTTTATTCTTAGTAATGATACTGTAGTTGCCAAAGACTTCTTGGAAGAATTGGTAAAAGTAGCAGAAAGCGATGATAGCATTAGTGCGGTTTGTCCACTTCCGTATTTTTATAATGACCCGGAGACCCCATTTCCTTTATATACCAAAAAGAGTTTATGGACAGCTGGATATGTCGAACATAGTTTATTATGGACAGGGGGGTATGCCAAATCGAGTTTATGGAGGGGGGAGAAGCCGGAGGCAACGGTAGAGGTGCGCACAACTAATAACTACATAGAATGTGCTTATACGGAGTTTGCTCTATTAGTAAAAACTGAAGTGATTAAAAAGGTAGGATTATATGATTCAAGATTCTTTTTTGGTGCAGAGGGACATGATTGGTGGTACAGAAATAAAAAGGCTGGCTATAAAATGGTTTGTTCGCTAAAATCAAAAGTAGGGCATAAAAGAGGAAGCGCAACATCATCAAAATTTCCGGAAGTACGAATGTACCATAATATTTGTGGACAGCTTTTGCTTGAAAAGAAGTACGGTAATTTCTTCCAATTTACTTTTTTTATACTTTATTATCTTATCGTCAAATTCGGTTATCTATGCAAAACCATTATAATAGGGGAGTATTGTAACACTGGACGAACAAAAAGTTATTTATTAAAAAGACTTATTCGAGGGATAATAGATGGACTCCTAATCAATAAAAAATGAGTATATCATCTATCTTTTTGAATAATCTCATCATAAAATTTTATCAATCTTTCTGCATAATTATTTATCGATAATTTTTCTCTTGCTCTAAAGACATTCTCCCTGAGCTCTTTATAGTTATATTTTTTAATCATATTCTGAATATCATCAATCTCATTATCTTTTACTGAAAAACCCGCCTTGTTTTCCTCTACAATCTTTTTCATGAATTCCATGCGATTGCTAAGGATGATGGGGAGACTGGCTTCGAAATATGTGAATATTCTATAACCACTTGCAATTTTCAGGTACTCTTGCCGATATTTATGCAAATCACCTGTCATATTTAATCCAAAATCGTATTTAGATATCTCCTGAGGAACCTTATCAAACGGCACCGCTTTCTCTAAATGGAAATATTTTTCAGTTTTATTTAGTTTGATCAACTCTTTAAATACAATGGGGCTTATTATGCTATGTGGCACAGGATATATGTGCATATGAATTTTTTGTTTTGTGATTTTCTTTGTAAAGATAATATTGTCATGTGAATAAAGACCACTCCCCGTATTCACTAGATGATATTCACGATCTTCATCTGAAAGTTTTTTTACATTGTGCTTCACAAAAAACTCTTTGTTGCATCCATCTACATAGTGAAATATCGGGCAGGTTATTTTGTACCCATGACTTCTGTAATAGTCCATTTCAAACTTAGGGCCTCTGTGAATGATACCGCTAGCATGTTCGAAACAGTATTTATCTCTCTCATATTCTTCTTTCGACAGGTTTTCAATGCCTTTTGAGATTGACCCATTATGAAAGTCTAAAATTACTGGGGATTTAGTATTTTTTATAACCTGAGCAGTTAACTCACATGTGCCAAGGCAGTTAAATACATCTACTTTTAGTTGCTTGAGAAGGGAGGGTAATCTTATTCGTTCACCCAGATGCCCTATGCGTGGATCTATATAATGAGCGATTACATATCTCATAAAATGTATCGGAAATGAACTTTTAACATTCTGTCTTAACCCATGTTTTTGTAAATCCAATGGTTGATAACATATAATTTTATCAAACACTTTATTAAATCTACTTAGAGTATATGAATCAAATGTTTTGCATACATGAATTAATCTATATTTATTGGTCTGCTTCAATGCAAACATCTGATTATACATCCTTGGATTTGCTGCGTTTCTTACAAACACAATTGTTTTCATATTTTTATCTCAGTGGTAAATGTGTTTTGGGTTATTTATGTTTGTCTCTATATTTTAGTCAAAGTGTGTGTGTAAATTCTACTACAATATCTTATAGTTCTCCCACGCCTTCACATACGCTTCTGCAATATTTTTGTAATCATTTTCTGTGTATATTAAATAATCTAATCCAAATTTCCCTTCAAGTCGTATTGTGTTTTTAAATACCTTATAAATAAAATCCTTTCTTTTATTTAAATCTACGCCATAATTTTGCCACATCATATAGAGTAGCATACCAAATTTTATTTGGGTATTCTTCATTTAAATAATCCAGTATTTCTCCTATATGATTTAAATTCTCTTCATCAATACCATTTTTTATGTATTTTGTTCCGTAGAGATAATGTCCTCTTAAAGAGATTAAACCGTTATATTTTATAATTCCATCGATAACCTTTACCATATTTCGAGGGTCTTCATCAATACTTAAATTAGATGGAATATTTAGCATGTTTTTGTAAAATTGGGGATAGATATTACTCACTCTTTTTGTTTGAAGATTTAGCCCTCTAGTCGGTGTCGAACATGCGCCATAGAAAAACAACTTACTTATTGCATTTATAAGAGCGAAATTTTTTCCCGGTGCCCAAGCAGGTGGTCTCATTCCATAAACTTCTATACCAACAGACTCTAACAAATTTTTTGCCTTAATTAAAGTCTCATAACATTCGCTTTCCCCTTTCCAAATGAATTCGGCACTTGGATATGTATATTTTAGATCTTCTTGATAGTGATATAGACCATGACAGGCTATTTCAATGTTTTTTTGGGATTTTACCCATTGTACCCATTTCTCATATTTTGGGTTAGTTATTATATATCCGTTTTCTTTATGCTTCTCATTATATAATCCAATATTTTTGAATATCGGGTTTGGAACCATGAACATAGTTACTTTTAGATAAGGGTATTTTTTTAGAAAACTAAAAAATATTTTATTTAACTCACTGTTCGGACCTCCAAAATCATATTCTCCATTACCTCCGTCCTTCGTGCAGAAGTCATCAAAATTTAAATTAAACGCCGCAATATAATTATTCCAAGGACATGTATGTTTTTCCTCCTTTTCAAATATATCTACATTTTTCAGGGATGTACCAATCAATTTATCTATTAATGGCACATTGTGAACATAATGGTTTTTCAGGGCAGATGCGTAATAAAATAATCCTCTGATTTTATTATATATTATTCCTGTCATCGCTTCTCACCTGCCGCAATAATTTCTTGATTTAAATTTCTTCCTCCTTTTCTAATCCTTTCCAATAATGGCTTTGCCCACGGAAAATAAAGAAATTTTATTACATCAAAGTCTGCTTCGTTCATCATTTTTTCAAAAAGTTTTTCATCGAGCATATATATTAAATTTGGTGGATGGATAAAGAAAAAATCTATTAATCTCTTAATTAGCGCCGAGTTCCAGCAACTTGCAAACAATATTCCATCATCTTTTAATATTCTGTGAATCTCAGCTAATGCCAGCATAGGATTCATTATCTTCCAACTACGCCACCCAATCATTCCGGAAAACACAATACAGTCAAATGATTCATCCTTGAAGGGAGCATTCTCAATATTCGCAACTGATAGGTTACACTTCTCGGGTTTTGGAACTGATAAATGAACATCGATACCATAATAGATTATTTTCTTATGAAGATTGTTAAATTTAAGTTGATCAAAAAATAACAAATCATAGCATCCAATATCTAATAGCTTTATAGGAAGTTCAAGTTTACAGGATAGCAGAAACTCTAAAATAACCGCATATTTAATACATTTCATATTATGACTGTTAGTTATTTTGATTTGAGAGAACTTCATTTTGTTCCTCTAAATTATCTTATAGTTTTTATATGCCTTCACATACGCTTCTGCAATGTTTTTGTAATCGTTTTCCGTGTATATTAAATAGTCCAGCCCAAATTTCCCTTCCAATCTTATCGTATTTTTGAATACCTTATAGATAAGCTCCTTTCTTTTATTGATATCTATGCCATAATTTGGATCTTTCATTATGTTAAAGATAATGTCTGGCAAATCTTTCAAATCCCTTACAATTATACTTACTCCCTCTTTTGCATATATCTCATGTCCAAAGGTTATCACAGGCTTGTTCAGGATTACTGCTTCAAAACCTGTTGTCGAATTTATTGTTATAGTTGCAAATGCATTATCTATCAAGCAGTATGGGCTTGTGGTAGGCGGAATAAATCGTATGTTTTGTATTTTGCTGAGCTGTTTTGCTCTTTTGTATTCTACATCGCTTCCGCCCCAGTGAGGATGCGCTTTCACATACAGCAAAGTCTCGTAAGGTAAGCAGTGGGATATTTGCTCTACCAGATCATACTGGTCAAAAAAAGGCTCCCTGTAGAGCATCTGGGCGTCAATTTGATAATGTAGAGGAAAGAAGAAGAATTTTCTACCTTTTTCTAATGGTTTGAATAAATTCCGAACAACAACCCTTCTAAAAACGCTCTTGAGATACTCTGAAATAAAATACTTGGTGCTCTCCAAACAGATCTCGGGCTTGTTACTCTCTTTATATCTCATATATTCTCTCAGTTGTCTTATTTTCTTTAAGGATATGCGTGGGCTGAGCATGGCTAAATTTCTTAAAACCTCTTCAGACATATATGGGTAGGAAATCTGTTTTCTAGCGATGTAATCACTTTTTATTCTATCGTAATATTCGTCAATTTCATCGCTATTATAATTCTCCTTGTTCCACCCTATTATGTTATATTCTACATCAGTGAGTGTATTGGAATTTGTGACCCTACCAGGAAACAGGTTTATTGCTTTTACATTTGCTTTCTTTGCGGCTATGAGTGGGATTGTTTCATGGAGTTCCGAGATTAAAGTTGTTGAGAAAATATCTGGTTTTTTTTCTTTAAAATATTTTTTCCAAAAAAGAATATGCTTAGCTGCGAACTCAAAAACATTTTTTTCCAGCTCTTTATCATGAACATCCTTTATGCTTCTGCTGTAATGCTTCAACGCCCTTAAAGGATGTCCAAGCCATTTCTCAGCATCCTCTATCTCTGATTTATCCAGTTTCCTTTTAAATATCTCATCATCATAGATGTACTCAAACTTTACCTTTTTCTCATCTTTAATATATTTTTTTGCTTCCTTTACCCGGGATACTATAATGACATCCCAGTCATCAGGAAGATATTTTCCAATACCGTACTTGAATTCGCAGTCCTCGCCCATTCTTCCTGTTCCGCCGAAGAATATAATATTTACCATTGTATCACCTAAACGTGTTTTTGATATTTTATGTTTTCTCCTCTCTTTCATACAATTTTTTATATTTCAGATAGAAACTTACTATGAATAATGCTAGGTACAGAAAACTGAGAATCATCAGAAGATATCTGTCTATTTTGAGCAAAACACATACGAGCAAAAGAAACCATAAATCCGTTGCATCAAAAAACAGTCTACCGAAATAATTGTAAAATTTTTGCATTCCCCCTTTGATGAATCGATTATATTCTTTATCCGATTCTCTCTCAAATTCATCTGTTTCAACCCCTTTTTTCAGGTTGATGTCTCTGAGGAAATGAAGATATGTTGAGTGCATGTACGTTTTCATAATCATTGCCCAGGCACAAATAAAACCAAGAAGCAGATAAACAGTTCCTCCAGTGTTTGTATAATTTGAAAAACCAAGGCCAAAGAGGGCAATAGAAGCAACTGTTACATGGTAGTTCCAGTCAAGGAATTTCCCTGTTTTGTTTGCTTTCCCAATCATTCTCGCAACCTTCCCATCCGTTAAATCAAGAAAATAGGAAAAAAGTATCAGAAAGCATCCTAAAACCCTGAACCAGTAAACATTGAAAAACAGTAAAGATGCACCTGAAACGCCAACTATTATCATTAGAATACTAAGTAGTGTCGGTCTTTTCAAACCTGCTTTCACAAGAAAATACGATACATAAAATGATGGATAAACAAGTGGTCTTCTCCATATAGGGTAACTTTTCGGCGCCCTGCCGTACTTCCATATGTTTTTTAACTCAATTTTTTTCATTTGATTACAGATATGTGTTTAATAATATAAATAATTGATTTGAGCCTGGTTATTGATGTTTCCATATCTCTGCGGGTAATGGCAGAGCTGAGATTCGTCTTATTTTTCTCATTTTCACTATTAGTGTCTCGCCGTATAGAAGCTCTTCTTTTGATAATTCATTTAAGTTGTCTTTATAATCTTTCTCGTCTTTTAATATTATTGCAGTAAAATCTAATTTTTTTGAGTTTAACTTCGCCACAAATCGTGATGATAGTCTACTTACTTTATGTATTGTTTTCAAAAGAGGATAGTGCTTCATCCTGTTTGTTGTTATTTTTTCTATTTTAAGACCGTTATCCATCGCAACATATTTTAGGATAATATAGTTTATTGAGTTTATATGCCGGTATCCTAAAACACCATACGGCCCGAAGCTACCATAGTAGCCATATAATAAGGCGTGTATACGTGATAGATAGCTAAAGTTATTGGGTGTTGAGATTACTATTATGCCATTCTCTTTAAGCACTCTTGCAAATTCTCCAAGCAGGTGATGTGTATCCCAAATATGTTCTATTCCTTCTGTAGACGTAATGCAGTTAAAAAAAGAAGATTGATAAGGTAATGATTTATTCAGATCCACTTCACGCCACTCAACTACATACTTGTCTGCTTTAAAAAATCCCCTTGTTATATCGCTGGCCCACACCTGAAAACCATGGTCATGCAACTCCTTAGCTAAATGCCCCCCCCCGCAAGGCGCATCTAATACTTTCATCTTTCCTGCGGTTAAATTTTTTTCTTCCAACAACAATTTGATTACTTTTTCGTAAGTCCCAGGATTGCCAGAACCGTACAATGGTGATTCCTCTGTTTCGGATACATTACGCTCTTGTTTTAATTTTTTCATTTGTTACAGATATATGTTTAATAATATAAATAATTGATTTAACAATTACTGTAAATATTTACTATCTTTCCTGCAATTTTCTCCCAGGTAAAATCAGTAGATCTTCTTTTTCCGTTTTCAGCAAGCTTTTTTCCAAGTTTTTCATTTTCCAACAGATTACTTATCTCCTTATATAGAGCGTTGAAGTTTGGTTCGGCTAATAAAGCAGCATCACTTACAACTCCAGGAACCGCACCAACATTTGTTGCCACAATAGGCACAGCACATGCCATTGCCTCCAAAAGAACTATACCAAACGATTCATCAAAAGAAGATAAAACAAATATGTCAGCAGCAGAGTAAACCTCAGGCATCCTTTCATAAGGAATACCCCCTGTAAATATTACCCTATCCTTTAGATTTAACTCTCCTACAAGTTCTTTTAACTCCTTTAACTCACCCCAGTCTTTTCCGACTATTACAAGTGTGGTATCAGGAAAATCTTTTATGATATTTGAAAATGCTTCTATCAAATTTTTTTGTCCTTTGATTTTTTCAAGCCTACCAACATTTAAAATCATTCTTCCTTTAATTTTATATTTGTCTCTAAAGATATCCCGGCTTGGCAGATTTTCAAACATGGCTATAGATATTCCATTTGGGATTACATAAACATTTTTTACATCTAAATCCTCAAAAACCCCTTTATCTCTCTCAGATAAGGCAATAGCTACATCAAGACTTTTTACGGTTTTTCTGCCGATAAATTTGGTGTACATCTTCTTTACAGGTCTAAAAATACCTCTCCCTGGGGGAAACCCGTGCGATGTCATCACAAGTTTCCATTCTGATTTCCTTTTAAGTCTTGCAAGCAGGTCTGAATGAAAATAACCGTAGGAATGTGTGTGAACAATATCAGGACTTATCTCATTCAGTAATTTTTTCAATCCAAAGAATACTGAACCGTAACCCCAAACAGGTAATCCAGTAGGATAAGTTTTCATCCTGATAACATTTATATCATTCATCACCTCTTTCGTTGGCAGAGTTTTATCAACCTCTCTGGGAACCTCTTTCATGAGATTGGTTGTTATAACATAAACCTCATTTTCCATTTTCACCTGCTGTTTTGCAAGGTTATAGACCACCTGTTCGCCTCCCCCCTCAGCAGGAGGAAAACGTATTGCAACATGAACTATTCTCATTAAATTCTATATTGAATTATGCTATTATAATCATTCCCAAAGATTATTAAGACACAGAACAATTTTGGAAATATGAAAATTACAATTATTGGTCATGACCGGGTTTATCCTCCTGTTTCTGCTGATGCGCAGCGCTTTTACCATTTATCCAAGCATTTAAGCAATGATTTTAGTGTTGTTCTGATAGGACACAGCGGTATGATTAAAAGATTTAAAAAATATAAGATAAATGAAAACTTTGATATTATGGAGATACCGGGGAGGACGCAGATGGGCATAGGTGCACTTGGGTATTTTCTAACAAAAAAGCCCTTATTTGACCTTGTTCTTGCCATGAGTTGCGAAATGTTCCCAAAAACGGTAAAAACATATTTCAGGCATGCAAATGAAAGTGATATTCTTGTTTTTGAAGGATGCTGGTATTACCCTCTGCTGAAGCACGTAAAAAACAGAGACAAGAAATTAGTTGTTTATGATGCAAGAAATGTTGAGTATTTATTGAAGAGACAGGCATACACAGGTGTCTACAGGAAACTTTTACCGAAACTTTTTGAGCTTGAAAATGGGCTGTGCAGCGAAAGTGACATTATTCTGGCAACGTGCGAAGCGGAGAAAGAAAAATTCACGAAACTTTACTCTTTAGACCAAAATAAAATCACTGTGACACAGCCAGGGATGATTCTGCCAAAGGAGGGAAGGGCTCCTGAAAAAAGAACGGTATTGTTCATTGGCGGTGCATACTTTGCAAACTTTGAAGCAGCAAGATTCATTAACGAAAAACTTGCAAAAACTTTGCCTGATTTTGTTTTCAGGGTTGTTGGCAGGGCTGGCATGGGAATAAAAAACAGGCAGAAAAACGTTAAAATTTACGGGATGGTTTCTGAGAAGGAAAAAGACAAACTGCTCAGGTCAAGTGAGATTGCGATTAACCCGATTCTTCATGGTGCGGGCATGAATGTGAAGATGCTTGAGTACATGGCATACGGACTGCCGGCTGTCACAACAAAGCTTGGTACAAGGGGTTTTGATGAGAAACCATTTGTTATCTCTGATTTAGAAACTTTTGCTGGAAACATAAAACAACTGTCAGAGAATCCTGAACTTAAACGGGAGATATCAGCAATAGCAAGGGATGTTATAAAAAAGAAGTATGAATGGAAGGCTGTAACTAAAGGCATATCAAAACTATTCATAAAAGAATTGGAGAAGAAAAGATTATAAACACAAAAAACTGTTCTAACTCTGTGAAAGTCAGTGTTGTTGTGATAACAAGGGATGCGGAGTTCTACATAAAGGATTTGTTGGACAGTCTGATTGCGCAGGCATCAAAACCCTATGAGATTATTGTCACGGATGCTGAAAGCAGGGATAAAACCATGGATATTGTGAAAGAATATATGAAGAAGCATGATTTTATAAGATTGTACACAAAACCGGGAACAAGGGCTATTGGAAGAAATTTTGGTGTATCAAAGACAAATGGGGATATTGTTGCATTTATTGATGCTGACTGCATAGCAAATGCCTTCTGGGTAAGTGAGATAGAGAAAAGCATGGAGAATGTGGATGTTGTTGCAGGTAAAACTATTAAGTTTGGATTTGGTGGATTTTCAAATCTTCCAAGAGTGGGGATGCAACACAAGAATACGGATGTGACGTATCCAAGTTGCAATCTTGCATACAGGAAGGAT
>Ga0180015_1000578_pt1 | contig 10284 bp, 7 predicted proteins | sample KR13_S2_MetaG_FD_116508 | JGI IMG/M metagenome (GOLD analysis project Ga0180015, IMG submission 116508) | Groundwater microbial communities from the Olkiluoto Island deep subsurface site, Finland - KR13_S2_MetaG | ecosystem: Environmental > Aquatic > Deep subsurface > Groundwater | place...
AGGCTTGCCATCCCTGAATGGATATTTAGGAAATGATCCCTCTTTTAAGTTCATGAAATTAAAATTCTCGTGATTAATATGATTTGCCATATTAATTATTGTGCCCATCTCATAGTTCGGAAAAATACCAGACGGTAAATCGTAACCCAACACTCTTTGAATAAAAGAGGCTAATCTGCTTGCTCCGGCAGACGGCGCATCCATATTCAGAGATATATCGGCTGCATAACTGGATTTTACAATTTCTAAATCCGTGCCGCCACCCCATACTATGGGATAAACAATAATTTTTCCCTCTTTTTTTACTTCGCTAACAAATTGCATTACTTCTTCTACATTCTGAGCAGGTGCCCCCGACAATATTAAAAATATTGCGACAAGATTTTCTGAACCTGTGAGCATCTCTTCGACGTGGCGCTTAACAGTATCCAAAACTTCGTTAAAATCAAGACACTTTTCGCCAGAATAATCAAAATACATTGGAGCATAGCCATTTGCGTTGTATTCATTACCAAATTCATCAAAGTCACGATGAACCATGGATCGCGAACCAAGCAATAAAGGCAATGCCAATACTTTCTCACTCTCACTATTTTCCATTTTTTCCTCCAAAGATCTTTATTATTGATAAAATGAGCAATGTTTTAATTAAATGAAATATACCCACTATATATCAAAAAGTCAAGCTATAGTCTGTCATTCTGGAAGGAGTGAAACGACTGATAGAATCTTCCGATGTTTAAAAGTAGAATATTTTATAATCTTTCTTTTTTTTAAACAGTTGAAGATTCTATCGCTTCGCTCCAGAATGACAAACAAAAAATCCCCATTCATTACAAACAGGGATTTTAAAATCTTCAATTATCTATTTCTTATTCCTCTTATACAACTCCACCACATTCCGAAACAACATCGCAATCGTCATCGGACCGACACCGCCCGGCACTGGCGTAATAAAACCGATCTTGTCCTGGACATCGATAAAGTCCACATCGCCGTAAACATGTTTCATTTTTTTCTCAATCCCGATATCAATCACCACCACATCCTCCTTAATCATTTCTTTCTTAATAAAATTCGCCCTGCCAATCGCCGTAATCAAAACATCGGCTTGAGTTGTCGCCGCTGACAAATCTGCATCATCTGCTTTTTTCACGACCACCTTCGCCCCAAGACGTTCTAAAATTTTCGCTAAATTATTACCAAAGATATCTGAATTACCAACGATGCAAACATTTTTACCATTCAAGTCATATTTAATACTTTCCAACATTTCTACAACCACCGCAAAAACTGGTGACACCACCTTTTGACTTTCCAAATTATCCGGATGAAAGCCGTCTACATCCTTAGCCGGGTCGATCGCCTTGATTATCTTATCTGCATCAAAACCATCAGGCAAAGGCAACTGCACCAAAATCGCATCCACCTCTTCATCTTTATTCAAAAACTCAATCATCTGCAAAATATCCGCCTCGGGCACACTCGCATCCATCTTGTATGTATGAGTATCAATCCCCACCTTCTTCGCCTCCTGCTCTTTCAAGCGCACATAAATCTTTGAATCTTCTCTTTCGCCCACCAAAATAATCGCCAAACTCGGTCGGCGTTCGACCAATTTAGAAGCCTGGCAAAGCGCCTCGATATCTAAAACGATCTGATCCTTAATTTTCTCAGCCAACACTCGGCCGTTTATTATTTTTGACATATATATAAATAATGTATTAATTACTGAAAATCGTACCAGTTAAAAGTGATTTTGTCAAAAACACAAAAAGCCACTCCTGCAGGGAATGGCTTTTTTAAATTTTCAGTTTGCACTTTTAAATTTTAAATTGTTCACACATCCCCTTCACTTCTTTCTTAATCTTACTCAAAACACTCTCATCTTCCCGATTCTCAATCGCTTTCACAATCAATCCCGCTACCACGCGCACATCATCCTCTTTCATGCCTCGTGTAGTAATCGCCGCTGTTCCAAAACGTACTCCCGATGGATTCATCGGCGGATTCGGATCATTAGGAATTGTTGAACGACTAACTGAGATACCAACTTTATCAAGCGCTACTTCCGCTTCTTTACCAGCTAAGCCCTTGCTCGTCATGTCAACGACGATCAAGTGATTATCGGTTCCACCAGACATTACGCGGAAGCCAGCTTTGATCATTTCTTCGGATAAGGTTTGTGCATTCACAATTACTTGCTTGGCATATTCTTTAAACTCTGGTTGTAGCGCCTCACCAAAAGCCACTGCCTTTGCTGCATTAATGTGATCATGGGGTCCGCCTTGCATACCTGGAAAAACTGCCTTATCAATTTGTTTCGCAAATTGTTCTTTACACATAATCATCGCCCCGCGTGGTCCACGCAAAGTTTTGTGAGTAGTAGTTGAGACTACATCGAAGATCGGCACTGGATTTTCCATCTGTCCACCCGCAATCAAACCAGCCGTATGGGCAATATCCGCAAAAGTAAAAGCGCCAACTTCGTCCGCAATCTCTTTAAACTTCTGCCATTCAATCTCGCGTGAATAAGCCGAGTAACCAGCGACAATCATTTTTGGTTTTTCCCGCAACGCAATCTCACGCACTGCTTCCATATCAATCTTACCAGTCGTCGCATCCACTTCATATTGCACAAAATTATAAAGCATGCCCGAGAAATTCACAGGATGACCATGAGACAAATGTCCGCCGTGATCCAATTTCAATCCCAAGACTTTATCGCCCGGTTTTAGAAAAGCAAAATACACTGCCGCATTCGCCGGCGACCCAGACAAAGCCTGCACATTCACATGCTCAGCGCCAAAAAGTTTCTTTGCTCGCTCAATCGCAATATTCTCCACCTCATCAATACACTTATTACCACCATAATATCTCTTACCCGGATAACCTTCACTATACTTATTCGTCAGCACTGTTCCCATCGCCTCCAAGACCGCCTGTGAGACATAATTCTCGCTAGCAATCATTTCCAATTCGTCCCGCTGACGCTCCGCTTCGTGCTCACACGCTGCAAAAACTTCTGGATCATTTTTTTGTAGATTTTGATAAGTTGGCATAAAATTAATTATTTTAAAAATTTATTTAAATCTAACTTAATCTTAACGATATTTCTAATATTAATCAAGTGAAATTAAATTGACAGACTTTTTGCCAAATTGAAAATAAAATTGTATAATAAAATCTCCATTTAATAAAATTTATACAAGTATAAACATCTATGACTAATAATGAGCAAAATTTTGATGAGAAGGCGACAAGTAGTGAACCGTCTCAAGAAAAAGTAATTAAAAAATCCAAAAAATTAAAAAATATTACCAAATTCTTCATCTACTTATCAGTTTTTTTTGTAACCGTTGGGATTGTTTTTTCCAGCCAAGTTTTGATGTCGGAAAAAGGCACTGGCTCTTGGTTTTCCAGCTTACCGATGGTTAAGCAAATCAAACAATTAGCCGAAAGCGCTAATCGTGAATTAAAAGGTGAAAAAAATGATCGTATCAATATCCTCCTCCTTGGCATCGGTGGCAAAAATCACAGTGGCGGTCTTTTAACTGACACAATCATGTTAAACAGCATCCAACCATCAACCAATAAAGTTTCCATGATTTCCATTCCTCGCGACCTGGTTGTACCGATTGAAAATATGGGTTGGAAAAAAATCAACTCCATTAATGCCTACGCCGAACAAGATAAAAAAGGTAGCGGTGGTTTGGCGACCTGTCAAGCTATTGGCGATATTTTAAACCTACCAATTGATTACTATGTCCGTGTTGACTTTCAAGGCTTTATTAATGTCGTTGACAAAATCGGAGGCGTCACTATTGACGTTGAGAATACTTTTGACGATTATTCTTATCCAGTTCTTGGTAATGAGGACGCAGCCAATTATGCTTCTCGCTATGAACACCTGCATTTTGACAAAGGCATCCAAACCATGGATGGCAGTCTTGCTTTGAAATATGCCCGTTCTCGTCACGGTTATGGCGTTGAAGGTTCTGATTTTGCCCGTGCTAAAAGACAACAAAAAATCATCGCTGCTGTCAAAGAAAAAGTTCTATCCAAAGACATGCTATTTAAACCAATGACCATTGTGGATATCATCAATGAACTAAGTGATCACATCGATACCAATTTAAAAGTCTGGGAAATTCTTAAATTCTGGGATATGGCCAAAGAGATTGACTCCAGCAATATGAAAAGCAGTGTCATTGATAACGGCCCTAACGGCCTACTGATTAACGGCCGAGGTGAAAGCGGCGCTTATATCCTTGAACCAAGAAGTGGCGACTTTAAAGAGATTCAATATTTTGCCAACAACATCTTCAATGACATGCCAACTGAAATAACTGATACAATTATCAAGGACAACGCCAAGGTGGAGGTTTACAACGGCACTTGGATCAACGGTCTCGCTTCTGAAAAAGCGCAAGACATTGAAAAATACGGCTTTAAGGTTATTAAACTCGGCAACAGTGGGAAACAAAATTTCCAAAAATCCGTTATCTACGATTTAACCTTTGGAGAAAAAGAAGAATCCCTAAAAATTCTTAAAGAAAAAACTGGCGCCAATGTCGCCCTTGGTTTGCCAGAGTGGCTAGTTGAAGACATCAACCAAAAAACCAAAGAAGAACAAGAACAACCAGACTTCATCCTCGTCATCGGTCAAGATGCTGACAAAACCAAATCTGGAACTGTTAACCCGGTACAATAAACTTCCTCCGTCATCCCCGCGAAGGCGGGGATCCAGGTTCCACGGTAGATGAATTAAAAAATTATAGTAATTTATCTCAAAAAAAGATTGTCTATACAAATAGACAATCTTTTTTTTATTTTAACTCGTTTAGTTCTAAAAAAGGAATTCGAGGTGCCTGGATTCCCGCCTTCGCGGGAATGACGAAAGTACTAAATATTTTTCACCATATAAGTATCTTTCAATTTATATCCCAACTTCCGATAATATCCACGCACTCCCACTCCGGAAATAATCGCCATTTTTTGACAACCACTCTCCTTGGCTATTTTCTCCGCCGTTAAAATCAATTGCTTACCCAAGCCGGTATGCTGAACTTTTGTTTCCGCTCCCACGGACACTAATTCTCCATACACATGCAGCTCTCGAATAATTGCCGCCTTGTCCAAAGTCGGAATCACGCCAATTGCTTCGGAAATATACAAACGACAAAAACCATAAAGTGTTTTTTTATCAAGCGAATCAATGCTTAAGAAATATTCTTGACCAGTTCCGGCTTCGTAATTAATAACTGATGATTGATATTTAGTTACTAGTGCGTCTTTTGCCTCGCGACAACGAATACAGTTGCACTGCAATCCCTTATCTTTCATAATCTGGCGCAAATTCGTAATACGATTTCCTGCAATAATTGATTCTCCAGGAATATCGCGAATCAAACGAATCACGCGCACGTATTTTGGTACCACTGCCTTGCAATCAATAATTAATTGTTGCAATTCTTCATCTTCATATGGCTTATATTTTCCTTGCTTCCACCAACGATACATCAGGCTACCTTTCGTCACGACGGTTGGATAAAATTTAATCTGATCTGGTTGAAAACGCGCATCGGTAAATAATTGTTTAAACATTTCCAAGTCGCGCTTTGAGGTCGCTCCCGGCAAACCAGGCATCAGGTGATAAGTAATCTTAAAACCGAAACCACGCAACAGCGCCGTTGCCTCCGCAATCGCCGCCACACCATGACCGCGTTTATTTTTTTTCAAAATTTCATCATCAATTGCCTGCACTCCCAACTCTACCCGCGTACAACCAAGCTCCCGCATTTCCAAAAGTTCTTTTTGATTAATATAATCTGGACGAGTTTCTAATGTAATGCCAATCAAATTATATTTCGCTTTTTCATTTCGTTTCTGTTCTCGATACAAATCCTCTTTAACCTTATCAATTTTTAAATTTTCTTTATACGTTTGTTTTTTATGCTTTTCAATTTTCAACTGAAAATCATTGGCCGCTCGAAAACATTCGGCAATATACCAAAACTTATAATTCGTCGGCAAGACTGACCACGTCCCTCCAATCACAATCAACTCAATCTTCGTCGGCTCATGTCCATTCGCTTCCAGGGCGCGCAAACGATCCTGTACTTGCACATAGGGATGGTAATCGCAGCGAATCGCCCGCATCACCGCCGGTTCATTTGAGAGATAACTCTGTGGCACATCTTTTTCAGTCGGACAAAAAGCACAATTACCAGGGCAAGGAAAAGGCTTGGTTAAAACCGCCACTGGCGCAATTCCCGACATAGTGCGCACACCCCGCTTCCGCAAAACCTTATCCAAAATATCTGATTTTTTTATTTTACCAGCCACTATCATTTCACGATAAACCTCCAAGACTTGTGAGTTCGCAAAAATCGGCAAACCATACTTAGTCGCCGCATCTCTTTTTGCCAACATCAAATCAGCCGCAGTTTTAATCGGCTTTTTTAAAATCTCAGTAATCGCTTTTCGTTGTTGCTCATTCATAACTCTAACTTACAATAAATATGTGATTTCTGCAAATATAAAAGCGGTTTCATCCAGAAACCGCTCGTTAATAATTCAAACATTAAACTCTGTCCACTTTTCTCGCCGTGAATTTTGCAATTCTTTTTTCAATATCACAATCTGCAAGGCGGAAACAATACTGCCAACTTCTTTTTTGTGCCCCCGTTGCAGGAATGTCCACAATGATATCCGTATTGCCCGTTGGCAAATACTTCATATAGGTATCGTTCTTGATATGAACGTCAATTGAACGACCTCTTCCCATAGCACCATTCGCCTTTATATAGCCTGCTAAAGCCGACCTGATTTTCTTGTAAACCTCATCGGCGGTTATTGCTCGCATAGTATCTTGAATCATTTTTCCCTCCTTATAATTATATTAAAATGAACAACTCACTTAATGCAACTATAGCACAGAAATAAATATTTGTCAATAAGCCGGTCAAAATGATATAATAAGGCTATAAATCACTAACAAAATTTTATGGAAATAAACCCAGGTATTTTTAAAGCCTACGACATTCGCGGTATCTATGGAACAGAACTAAGCGAAGAGGTAGCCTATCGTCTTGGCAAAGCCTATGTAGAATTACGTCGTGAAGATGGTCTTCAGAATGATTTACAAATTGTTGTCGGTGAAGATATGCGCCTATCTTCACCCCAATTAAAAGAATCCCTAATCAAAGGTCTTACGGAAGCTGGTGCTAATGTCATCGACATCGGTCTTGCCTCAACTCCGACATTTTATTTTGCCGTGGCCAATTATAATTACGATGGCGGTATTATTGTTTCTGCATCTCATAATCCAGGCGAATACAATGGTTTCAAAATAACCCGCTCCAAAGCTATTCCCGTTAGCGGCGAAACTGGCATGATGATTTTACGCGACAAAGTCATTGCTAACAATTTCACACCCAGTGACAAAATTGGCCAGGTTATCAAAAAGGACAATGTGCTTCAAGATCAAATCGCGCATGACCTACAATTCGGTAATCTACAAAATATCAAACCGATTAAAATCGCCATCGACACTGCTAATAGCATGGGCGCTCAATATTTAGACGAATTATTCAAACATTTGCCTTGCGAGTTAATAAAAATGAACTGGGAGCTCGACGGCACCTTCCCGGCGCACGAAGCCGACCCGCTTAAAGAAGAAAATTTAGAAGATTTAAAAAAGAAAGTTCTTGAGACAAGCTCTGATTTCGGCATCACCACTGACGGCGACGGCGACCGCATTTTCTTTGTTGATAACGAAGGCCAAGCCATCGACCAAGCTATCATCCGTGGCATTCTCTCGATGATTTTTCTTAAAGAAAAACCTGGCTCCAAGATTTGCTACGACATTCGTCCAGGCAAAATCACTCAAGACCTAATTGAAGAAAATGGCGGCATCCCGATTGTTACGCGCGTTGGTCATTCTCTCATCAAAGAACAAACATTAAAAGAAGGCGCTTACTTCGCTGGCGAATCCAGCGGCCACTTCTTCCTCAATATGCCGATTGGCTGTTTTGAAGTTCCTGTCATTGTTACTCTTAAATTATTAGAATACTTTTCTCAAAGTGGCCAAACCGTCGCCGAGACTGTCAAACCCTTCAAGAGATATTTTCATTCAGGTGAGATCAACTCCGTGGTTGCTGACAAAGATATTGTCATCGCTACTCTCATCGCCAAATATCCCGATGGTCAACTCAACCGCCTTGATGGCATTACCATAGAATACCCTGATTTCTGGTTCAATGTCCGTGGCTCTAATACTGAACCAAAATTACGCCTAAATCTTGAAGCTAGAACCAAAGAAATCATGGAAGTTAGACGAGATGAGGTATTAGGCATAATTCGCGCCTAATAACTCATTCTCCCTCGCCCCGCCAGGAGAGGGTTAACGTAATCCTCGTCCAACTAATAATAAAGGGGACGGGGTGAGGGAGCATTATTAAAGACATTTCCGCTTATTTTCATCACCCGTTCTACCTCACCCCAGCCCTCTCCTACAAAGGAGAGGGAGTTAATAGTTACCTCTTGACATTTTCTGGGAATAGTACATAATACTGATAAGGAATTGTTTTTCGCCTAAAAAAAGGCCCTCCCTCAGCCACCATTCTTCGGGCGACTCAAAGTCTCAAAAATTCAATTCCCCACCCTGGGAGGTATCTCACGAAGCTATGCTTTGTGAGATACCTCCCTCCCTTTTTTTAAAAAATACATTTATACAAAAAAACTCGTCCTGGATATTTAGGACGAGTTTTTTAATTTGAAATAATTTTTACATTCCCAAAACTTTCTTCGCTCGCGCCAAAACCTCCTGCGCCATCGGCCGCACCTTCGCCGCTCCTTCATCCAAAACTCGACGCACTTCTTCGTCGCTAATCTGATTATATTTTTCTTGAAAACTAATTAAGAAATTTTTCACCACTTCGGCTAAGTCTTTCTTAAACGGTCCGTAATTCATGCCTGCATATTTCTTTTCCAAGCTAGCAATCGTCTCGCCGGTCAAGGAAGAATAAATCGTCAACAAATTAGCAATTCCCGGCTTCTGCTCGACATTATAAACAACTTCCGCGCCCGAGTCTGTGGTTGCCTTCATAATTTTCTTTGCTGCCTTCTCCGGACTATCAAGCAGGGCAATATAACCAGCTTCACTCTCCGCACTCTTACTCATTTTCTTTTCCGGATTATCTAAAGCCATAATGCGTGCACCCTCCTTACGAATAAGCGCTTGTGGCACCACGAATGTTTGCTCAAAATGATGATTAAAGCGTCGCGCCAAATCACGCGCTAATTCCACGTGTTGCAACTGATCATCGCCCACTGGCACAATTTCTGTGTTATACAAAATTATATCCGCTGCCATTAAAACTGGGTAATCAAACAAACCAACACTCACATTCTCCTGGTTCTCGCCTGCCTTATCCTTAAACTGCGTCATCTTATTCATGTCACTCATGCGTGCCGCCGTACAATTCAATATCCAAGCCAATTCAGTATGCTCTGTCATCGTTGATTGCTGAAAAATTGTCGCCTTTTTTGGATCAATTCCAAAGGCTAAATAAATCTTCGCGATTTCAATAATCCGTCGTCGCAACAACTCCGGCTTTTGCATCACCGTAATCGCATGATAATCGACCACACAAAAAACCGCCTCATACTCATCCTGCATTGGCACCCACTGCGAAATCGCCCCAATATAATTACCAATATGCAAATCACCACTCGGCTTGATGCCGGAAAATATTCTTTTTTTAGACATATATTCAAAAATTACTTTTTAACCTAATATTATTATATAATACCCCCTCCCAGAACACAAGTATTGACATTTTGGCGAAAGTATGACACAATATCAGTATAATTCTCGTTTTCGTGTGAAAAAGAGAAAAAAAATTACAAATTGCCCTTTATAAATACTAAATATCTAAATAACTCAAGGAGGAGTAATAGATGACCATAAACAAATCAGTCCTCGTAAGGGCATATTTTATCAACTATTCCATCAAACTGCTTTTTCTGCTGATTGCACTTTGCTGTATAGCCATGTTATTCTGGATGACCTTAAACCGCCACGAGATTCCAGCTTCAGTCATCTTTCAGTCCGATACTGCAATTGCCGATTTGGCCAACAATATTGTCAATCAAAGTTTTAATAACTTTATAGTTGTTATTTTGACAATGTCTGCAATTCACTGTCTTCTTAAAAACAAGGAGTCATTAATTATGGAAGTACAATGTCTTTGTGGTCAGAAGTTCACGCTCGTGATA
>Ga0180015_1000580_pt1 | contig 10261 bp, 10 predicted proteins | sample KR13_S2_MetaG_FD_116508 | JGI IMG/M metagenome (GOLD analysis project Ga0180015, IMG submission 116508) | Groundwater microbial communities from the Olkiluoto Island deep subsurface site, Finland - KR13_S2_MetaG | ecosystem: Environmental > Aquatic > Deep subsurface > Groundwater | place...
TATCAATAATTTGCAAAACATCACTTTACATTCCGGCGCCTCAGAAAAGCAGGACTTGAATGGTATTTTTTCTTTAGCCAAAACTTTGGTAGTGGATCCGCCGCGCAGTGGCCTACATCCTAAGGTGACGAAGGCAATTTTGAAATCAAAAATAAAACAGTTTATATATATATCTTGCAATCCCTTGACGCAAGCCAAGGACATGCGCTTGTTAAAGCAGAAATATAAAGTAAAAAAATGGCGCTTGTTTGATCTGTATCCGCAGACACCGCACATGGAAAGCGTTTTAATTCTGAGACGGAAAATTTGGGGATGGTTTTAATTCCACCGTCATCCCCGCGAAGGCGGGGATCCAGGCGCCACAGATTTTGGATACATAATTATAGAGACTAATCTTGATAAAATTTTAATAACAATAAATACTTTTTTATATTTTTATTATTAAAATCTACGCGCTCTCGCTTGTGTCACTTTTGGAAGCAAAAGTAACCAAAACTTTTGGGGGTGTTCAATGCACTATCACAAGCAAAGGTTTTGTTATTTTAAGACTGGCGTTTAGTTCACACCCCCAAACCCCCGTGGTTATTTTAATTTTATTTTTTAATTGTAAATGATAAATCTATGAAAATAATCTTCGCCACTCATAATGAGGGCAAATTAATCGAAATGAAAAAAATCCTCCATGACTTCGAGGTGGTCGGTGCCGAAGAGGCTGGTGTTTTTGAAGATGTTGTCGAGGACGGCGCCACTTTTGCTGAAAATGCATTAAAGAAGGCGCGTTTTGTTGTGAGCAAAACTGGCGCGATGGCCATTGCTGATGATTCTGGCGCTTGCATCAAGGCGCTTGATGGTGCCCCGGGAATTTTTTCCGCTCGCTGGGCGGGTGATAATGATATTGCCGATTTTACTTTGGAAAAAATAAAAGACGTTCCCGAAAGTCAACGTCAAGCTTGGTTTGAAACCGCTGCCGCTCTCGTTTTACCAGACGGTCGCGAATTTGTTTTCACAGGTCAAATGCATGGTAATATGACTTTTGAGAAAAGAGGTGAGTCCTTGCCAAAATTACCCTATGACTCAATTTTTATTCCCGATGGACACACGCTAACTTGTGCTGAGATGGGCAATGAAGCGAAAAACAAAATCAGCCACCGTGGTCAGGCGTTTTTGGAGTTGCGGGAGTTTTTGTTAAATCATAAAAATGTCTAAGATTGAAAATTTGAAAAAAGATTTGCACGCTCTGGCTAGTTCTCATCAGGCTGCACTGTTGCAGCGATTTTTCAAAACCAGTCCGGGTGAATATGGCGAGGGAGATATATTTCTCGGTATTAAGGTGCCGGTGCAGAGAATTATCGTGAAAAAATATCGCGATTTACCCTTAGTAGATGTTTTGGATTTTTTGCAAAGCCAGATTCATGAACAGCGGATGGTGGCCTTATTGATTTTGGTGGAGAAATTCAAGCGCGGGAAAGATAATGAAAAAGAGCAAATATTTAAGGCTTATTTGGGTAACACGAAATGGATAAATAATTGGGATTTGGTAGATGTAACCTGCCATCATATTGTGGGGCAATATTTAGCCGATAAAGACCGTGGCGTCTTGTATGACTTGGCAAAATCAACAGATTTATGGCAAAAACGGATTGCCGTGGTGTCAACTTTTGCTTTTATACGTAATAATGATTTTTATGATATACTTAAGATAGCGGAAATATTGGTTAATGATAAACACGACTTGATTCAAAAAGCGGTGGGTTGGATGTTGCGAGAGGTGGGGAAGCGCGATCAAATGGTGGAGGAGGTTTTTTTGAAGAAATATTACCAGACAATGCCGCGGACGATGTTGCGGTATGCGATTGAAAAATTCAGCGAGAGCGAGAGAAGGTTTTATCTAGGAAAGAAATAAATCTTTTCTGTCATCCTGGAGCGGAGCGATAGGATCTTCGACTACGTAAAAAACGTACAAAGTGGAAGATTCTATCACTACACTTCGTTTCGTTCCAGAATGACAAGATAGATTAATAACTGTAAATAAAAAATATGAAAATATTACAAATCAATTGTGTCTATCCTCCCTACAAAAGCGGCATGAGTAATTCGGTCGCTCGTTTTGGTGAGCAACTAGTTGCGGCCGGTGATGAGGCGACTGTTATGACGCTTGATTTTGGTCATAAGGCGGAAGAGGTTATTGGTGGTGTGAAGGTCATTCGCCTGAAGCCGTGGTTGCGCTTGGGTTTGGCGGGATTTTTGCCACAGTTACTTTGGAAATTGCGCGGTTATGACGCGGTGGTCTTGCACTATCCCTTTTTTGGTGCGGCCGAGGTGGTTTGGTTGGCGAAGTTACTTTATGGCAAGAAAATAAAGTTGTTTATTTATTATCACATGGATACGGGCGAGTTGGTGGGCTTAGCGCGAGCATTGAGCTTGCCGGCGCGAATGATTAAGACAATGCTGTTTAGACAGGCGGAAAAGATTATGGTCTCGAGTTTAGACTATGCTGAGCATGGGGCGATTGGAGATTATTATTTAAGGAACAAGGAGCAATTTGTCGAGATTCCCTTTGGAGTTGATATTGAGAAATTTAAATGTGTAAAATGTTCATCAAAAACTGATCCATCTCAAGATGGCGAATTAAACTTTGTCCTGGATATTCTTTTTGTGGCCGCTTTGGATCGTGCTCATTATTTCAAGGGCGTCGATATTCTATTGCACGCCGTGGGTCGTTTGCGTGAGCGAGGGATAAGTAATTGGCGCTTGAATATTGTTGGCGATGGCGATATGCGCCGTGAATACGAGTTGTTGGCGAAATCTCTAAATATTGGCGACCGAGTCGTTTTTCGCGGTCGTTTAAGCGATGAAGAATTAGTTAACATTTACAAAACGGTTAATTTATTTATTCTGTCATCAATAAATAACCACGAAGCCTTTGGTATCGTCTTGATTGAAGCGATGGCGTCTGGCAATCCCGTGGTTGCTTCTAATTTGCCGGGCGTGCGTAGTGTTTTTGTTGATGGAGAGCAAGGTTTCTTGTCGCGACCAGGTGATATTGAAGATTTGAAAAAGAAAATCGCGCTTTTTGTTCAAGATGAAAATTTGAGTCGAACAATGGGTAATAGGGCACGACGTCTAGTTGAAGAAAAGTACTCCTTGGGCGTGATGGGGAAGAAATTTAGGGAAATATTGCAATTATAAAGTTATATTCTATGAAAACATTTTGGGCAGGTGGATTTTTGTATAATCCAAAAATTAATTCTGTATTATTGCATAAGCGAGATGCAAATACAAAGTTTAATCCAAATGCTTGGGCTTTTTTTGGAGGATTGAATGAAGATTTAGAAACACCAATTAATTGTTTCATTAGAGAACTTAATGAGGAGATTGGGGTTAAAGTCGCTCCAGTAGATGTTGTCGAGGTATGTGATTATTTTAATGAAGAATTTCAAACGCATCGGTATGTATTTTATGTTTTAAATAAAATGGAAAAATCAGAATTTGTTTTAGGGGAAGGTGCAGATTTTGATTGGGTTGCTGTTGATAAAATCAATGAATTAAATCTAACTGAAAAAACTTTGAGAGATTTGAAATTATTTATTTTGATAAAAAGTGAAATGCAGAACATTGTTAACGAATTAAAAAAGGCACAGAGTCAAGAAAGATGCCTACGAAAGGCTTATGACGTTTTGATTGCCAAATATCACGGCGAACGAATTAAAACCATTACTAAATTGTTTAATATTCTTGAGAGTGATATTGAGGCTTTATGGCGTAAGAATGGTTTTTTGCACTGTACTAATATTAATTATATACTAAAATCATTATTAGTAGGGAGTGGTTTTTTTAAGAAAGAGGATGTGAGAACCCGTTGGGCCTTGATTTGGTATGTTTCACCACATCAATATGTTCAAGTTAGAATTAATGATAAATGGATTAATGTCGATGTCTGGGCGCATACTTTCGGAATAGAGCTTGGGGACCATGCGCACGGATTTCACTAATTTGATTTATTTAATTGTTTTAAAAAATACACGGCCTCGCCCAAGGCAGGCAGGCGCGTAAAATTAACAAGGAAAAAGACTTAAGTTGATAAAAAAGTATAATAATATGATCGATTTACAAAAATTACAAAAAGATGTTTTTGCCAATAAAGTTACTAAGGGATTTAATGTCACTGATGTCAATTTTGAATTTGGATTGACGCATGGCGAATTGGCCGAGGCGTTTACCGCATACCATAAGAAGCTTCCTGATTTGGGAGAAGAATTGGCTGATGTGGTAATTTATTTACTCGGTCTAGCGGAGATTTTGAATATTGATTTAGAAGAAGAGCTTTTGAAAAAAGTTGAAAAAAATAAGAATCGTGTTTATAAGATTATCGATGGAGTTAATACTAGAATTAAAGATTAAATATGACGACTGACAATAATATTAAAACTAAAAAAATCGCCGTTGTCCACGACCATCTCAGTTGGCCCGGCGGTGGCGAGCGGACGGCTTTGATTATGGCAGAGGAATTGGGCGCGGACTTTATTACCGCCTATGCTATTGACGGCGTTTATGCGGATTATCGTGAGCGCTTGGGCAAGCGCTTTATCGTGTTGTCTGGTGGTATAATCGATTTGCGCATTATTCGCTTTTTTCATACTCGTCTGATTTTTTGGCTAGCGCGTAAGCGCTTGAAGTCTTATGACACCCTGATTGCGTCCGGACAGCCGGCGACTGAAGCGGTGGCTTTTTATAGTCGCAAAGATGCCAGAAAAATAGTCTATACGCACACACCGCCGCGACGGATTTATGATATGCGCGAGTTTAGTCGAAAGACGTATCCGTTTTTTTTGCGACCTTTGTTTGATATTTTTGTGTGGATGTGGCGCCGTTCTTATGAATATGCCGTGCGTCAGTTTGATGTCAATATTGCCAACTCACAAAATATCGCCAATCGTCTCTTGCGTTATGCTGATCTCAAGGCTGACGCGATTGTTTGGCCGCCGATTGCGACTGATAAATTCCAGTGGATTAAGCAAGGGGATTATTTTTTGTCTTGGGGGCGCGTGGATGAGGCGAAGCGGATTGATGTCATTGTGGAGGCGTTTAAAAAAATGCCACAACAAAAATTAATCGTGGCCTCGAGCGGACCCTGTTTCGAGCGAGTACAAAAATTGGCCGAAGGTTGCGCTAATATCGAAATGTTGGGCTATGTGCCGGATGAAAAATTGCGCGAGCTAGTTGGTTCTTGCCGCGCCGCGATTTATATTCCCATGGACGAAGATGCGGGTATGACGCAACTTGAGGCGAATGCGGCTGGTAAGCCCGTGCTAGGCGTGGCTGAAGGGGGATTGCTTGAGACAATCGAAGATGGTGAGACGGGGATTTTGATTCGTTCCAATCCAGACAAGGATAATGTGTCCGAAGCTGTGCAAAAAATGAGCGCGGAATGGTGCCTGGCTCGACGAATTCAATGCGAAGAGCAAGCGCAAAAATATGGAAAAGAAGTTTTTGTGAAGAGGATTAAAGAGTTGCTATAAAAAATATTTTACCAAAAAAACATTTTCCTGTATAATGTCAGCATAAGAATAAATTGAAATTTTGTGAATATATTAAAAAAGATAGTTTTTGTTTTTTTGTTATTTGTTTTAAGCTTGGTGTCGGTTTTTGTTTTCTTGAGTGATTACGAACAAGTTGGAGAGGCTCTTGTTTTGTTTTTAGCTTTTTTGGCCTTCGGCGTTGTTTATTTTTCGGTCAAGAATTTATTAGCAAAAAACAGAGATATTGCCTTGGCAATTGGCGAAATGGCGGCCGGTAATCTTAACAAGCAGATTAAAATCGAAAAAAGGGATGAACTTAGCCAGATTGCAGATTCTTTAAATAATTTAATGGAGCGCTTAAAGTCTGGAGTGGCAATGGATACTTCTGTAAGTCGAGAATTAGAGCAGGCTAAAGCTGATTTTGTGTCCTTGGCTTCGCATCAGCTGCGAACGCCATTATCAATTGTAAAGTGGTATTCAGATTATATTTTGTGTGGCGATGCTGGCGAAATAAATGCGGAACAAAAAAAATATCTAGGCGAAATTTTTAAAACTAATCAACGTATGATTGATTTGGTAAATGCCTTACTGGATGTTTCTCGGATTGACTTGGGAACTTTCTCGATTGAACCTGAACCGACAGATATTATTAAGAAAGCCAATGAAGCGGTGAAGAAATACGAAAGCATTATCAAACTTAAGAAAGTTATCTTTGAGAAAAATTTTGAAAAAATGCCCTTATTAAATCTTGATCCGCGCTTAATTTTGATTGTTTTGGAAAATATTTTATCTAATGCGGTGAAATATACTCCAGACGGAGGCAGAGTTCGTTTTACAATCAAGAAGACTGATGTCAACATCTTGATTAAAGTTTCTGATACTGGTGTTGGCGTATCTCGCGAACTTCGATCTAAAATGTTTTCTAAAATGTTTCGCGCGGCTGATGCCAAGAAAATGGTTGCTGGTGGTAATGGTCTTGGTCTTTATGTGGCCAAGGCAGTAATTGAAAAATCTGGCGGTAAGATTTGGTTTGAATCGCCGAGTATGGAGTTTTTTATTGAAGAAGGTGGTAAGAAGGCCTGGAAGAACCTGATGAAAAGCGGATTAGGAACAACTTTTTTTATTACTATTCCTTTAAAAGGAATGAAGAAACGGGCGGGAACGAAGCAACTAGAGAATATTGAATAAGCTTATCACAGGACAATTATATTTTAATTGATGTGTTATTTAGATGTTATAATTTTATGTCAGAAAAAAAAACAGTATTAATTGCTGAAGATGAGATGGCAATACTTGATGCTTTATCAAACAAATTTAAAAAAGCCGGTTTTAATGTTTTGCGAGCTGGCGACGGAGAAGAGGCTTACGAAATTGCCGTGGATAAAAAACCGGACTTGATTATGTTGGATATTCTAATGCCAAAATTTGATGGCATAACGGTGATGAAGAAAATAAGAGCTGAACAGACTTGGGGCAACAAGGTGCCAATAATTATTTTGACTAATTTAAACGACCACGAGAGCATGATGGAAGCGGCGGAAAATAATGCTTTCTTTTTGGTGAAAACAGAGTGGAAATTAGACGATGTAGTTGAATTAGCTAATAAAAAAATAGCTGGATTATAAAAACATGATAATAGATACTGACAAAATTGGCATAACGATTTTTAAAGTGCTTTCAATAGAATTTGCGCTTTTAATTGTTATATATGTTTTGTTAAAAATTTTGTAATGGAGACTGGTATTACTTTTTAAATCTTTAGGATGGTAAGAGAAATTTTTTCTTTTACTTTTTTTACGTTTTAATGTTTGTTAAATTTGTTAAACGAAACAAATATTTTGTTCTTATATATTTTTATGTTATAATAATTTTATGTCATTAATTAAGGGGAAAAAACAGACTGTTATCCAAAAAATTAGTTTTGGATTTTTTATTATCTTCGTTTTTACCGCCCTCATGGGGGGTATTTTTTTAATTGTCTTGTCAGTGGTCAGGGATAATGTCGAATCAACTATTAATAATATTATTTATTCCAATTCTTATGTTGAGGAGTTGGGTATGAAAATTGCACAGATAAAAGACGTTAGTCATTTATACCAGATCGGCTATTTAGTGTCCTCTAATGGTTTGGCTACTATTTCTGCCGGGGAAGTAAAAAAACAAGAAGAGGGGTACTATGATAAGGGAAATGAGCTATTTTTGAAGATTATGGCTGATGTTTCGGGCAGCTTGAGCAATATTGAAAATATCCCCAAGATTGATGGCGATGTTGTCTTGTCTGCTCAGCGACTTAAAGAAAAATCAGTCCTCTTGCAAGAAGTAAATGATAAGTTACTAAGCTCTTACCATGAGCATGATAATGACATTCAGGAAAATTTGAATAATTTTGACAATATCTATAATGAGGCATTGGGTGATATATCGCGCCTAAGTCGTAAATTAAATGAAAAATATAGCGTTAATGCAATAACTATCGGTAATTTTTTGAAAATCCTAATGCTTCTCAATGTTTTTATGATTGTCTTTATTGTCATAGTGGGTATATTTTTTTCGCGACATTTTTCTAAAACAATTAGGGCAATATTAGTATCACCAATTAGGGATGTAAAGAAAATGGCTTCAAATATTATTAGCTTTCTTAGTAAAAATAAGGAAATATCAGAGAATGTGTCTAATATTTCTAGCGAAGTGGCCGAGGGAGCTATAATGCAATCCAGAAAATCAGGAGAAATATCATTATTAGTAAGAGAGATGGCAGAGTCAGCTGAGCAAATTTCAAGTGTTATTAAAGAGGCTAATGATTCAGTATCACTGGCCTCGCAAATGGCCAAACGAGCTGAGGGTAATAGCCGTAATTCACAAAAAAGTTTGAGCGATATTAGGAATATTGTCATGAACACTCTGGAAATTGCACAAGGAATGTCTTACAAATCAAAAAGTATTTATAATATTGTTGGAGTCATTGATAATATTTCCGAACAAACAAATTTATTAGCTCTTAACGCTTCAATTGAGGCAGCTGCCGCCGGTGAAGCTGGTCGCGGTTTCGCGATTGTTGCAGAGGAAGTGCGAAAATTAGCCGATGAGACAAATAAAGCCACGGAGGATATTAGAAAATTGATCGATGATCTAACAATGGGTATTAGCGAGACTGTGGAGTCGGCTGATACTGGTGAAAAAATAATGACTAAGGGCATGAACGATGTTGATAATATGATTGTTGAATTAGCTCAAATAACAGAATCAATTGAAGTAGTTGTTGCCAGAACCGCGGAATTATTTATCGGTGTGCGAAAGCAAACGGAGAGCGTGCAGGAAATAACCAATGCCTTTGACTCTGTGTCAAGCGTTACTGAGCAAAATTCGATGAATGCTAGTAAATTATTAGATATTATTAAAGAGCTTAATTTATCCAACAAGGGTATTTCCAAAATATCCTCCCAGGTTGCTGGTTTATCTGATTTGTTAAGAGATTTGGTTTATAGAACTAGGAAGTAGAATATTTATCCACAGAAGAAGATTAGTCGCTTCTGTAAAATTATGTTATAATTAATTTGTAAAATAATAACTTTGGCAAATTGATATTTTCTTATGATTAATAATCGTATCAATATCAATTGCTCTATATAAAAAAATGATGGATTTTAAAAATTTAACAATCGGCAAAAGAATTATTTTGGGCTTTGCTTCCATTTTTGTTGTTTTTCTGATTTTCTTGGGAATTATCTTTTTTAGCATGAAGATAATTCAAACAGATATTAATCAGGCAATTATCTCTAACGAGATTGTGGTTAGCTTGAACAAGATGGACATAGCTGTGGAAAAAATGTATTCGTCGCATGCTTCATTTGTGGAAGGAATGGCGGATTATCTATTCGCCATAAAAAATGGTGAGACCGACTATTCCGGAAATATGAAAATGGAAGATGCTATTATGAAGGGCGAAGGCTTGTTTAATGAAAATAAAAAAATTTTTCTGGAACAGTTGGGCGAACTAACAACCACGGATGCTAGTTTTTTTAACAAGGAGGATTTGGCAAGTTTAAAAGCAATGGATGCTAGCATGACTTCTCAGGAGGAATACAAGAATGGTATTTTAGCGGCTTATCGGGCTAAAGATCAGGCAATGATTGCAGGGAAAATGGATTTATTTGATAGACATTATGCGGAAATGACAGCTGGAATAAAAGTTATTAACGCTAACGTAGAAAAAATATTTCAAGACGACATGGATAATTCCGCAAGCAGGCTTAATTTCCTATTATTAATGATATACGCTTTGTCAGTCCTGGGTGTAGTTATCGGCGGATTGGCTATTTATATTATCACCAAGTCGGTCAATTATCGTTTGAATAGCTCAATTTCTCAAATGATTTCCTCGGCTAATGCTTTGGCAGCGACTGCACAACAGAACTCTGCAGCCGCACAACAGACATCGTCAATTTCACAGCAAGTGGCAGCTGGTGCCACTGAACAATCAAGACAGGCTGGAGATGTCGGTAAAGCGATTTCTGCTATGGCGAGCTCAGTGCAGCAAATGTCCGCTTCGGCCCAAGAGGCAGCTTCGACGGCAGAAAAGTCTTCCGATTTAGCGCAAGAGGCTGGACAAGCTAGTGAAAAATCAAGATCAAGTTTAGATGCTATTAAGAGTATTGTTTCAAATACAGCGACAATGACTAAGGGTGTATCTGGAAAATCAAAAAAGATTGGCGACATTGTGGAAACAATAACCGGTATTGCCA
>Ga0180015_1000581_pt1 | contig 10255 bp, 8 predicted proteins | sample KR13_S2_MetaG_FD_116508 | JGI IMG/M metagenome (GOLD analysis project Ga0180015, IMG submission 116508) | Groundwater microbial communities from the Olkiluoto Island deep subsurface site, Finland - KR13_S2_MetaG | ecosystem: Environmental > Aquatic > Deep subsurface > Groundwater | place...
TGAAGTTTTTCTTGCAATTCTTTTGACACTGTGAGCATCGGTGCTACACAGAAGCTATCTCCGGTATGCACGCCCATAGGGTCAACATTTTCAATAAAACAAACTGTGATCTTGTTCCCCTTTGTGTCCCTAACCACTTCAAGCTCAAGTTCCTCCCAACCTAATACCGATTCCTCTACAAGCACCTGACCTATTGGACTTACTGATAATCCCCTGGCAACAATTATTCTCAATTCTTCTACGTTATAAGCTATGCCTCCGCCTGTTCCTCCCATAGTATATGCAGGCCTTAGAACCACAGGATATTGAAGCTCTTGAGCTATTCTTTCTGCCTCCTCAACAGAATATGCAGGTGAACTTTTAGGTACAGGAATATCGAGTTTAGCCATTGTCTCTTTAAAGGTAATCCTGTCTTCACCTCGTTGTATAGCGTCTTGCTTTACACCAATCAACTCCACATTATATTTATCTAATATCCCCCTTTTGCTAAGTTCAGATGAAAGATTAAGCCCGGTCTGGCCGCCAAGGTTGGGAAGTAATGCATCTGGCCTTTCCTTGATAATTATCTTTTCCATATTCTCAATGGTAAGCGGTTCAATATAGGTTTTGTCAGCCATTTGAGGGTCAGTCATGATAGTTGCAGGATTGGAATTCACCAGCACCACCCCATATCCTTCCTCTTTAAGAGCCTTGCAGGCCTGGGTTCCTGAATAATCAAATTCACACGCCTGGCCAATAATAATAGGTCCAGAGCCAATAACCATTATCTTTTTAATGTCATCTCTTTTAGGCATTTTACCCCCCCTCTTTTATCTAGCTCATTGGCACCATACATTCGGTACTATATAATCTCCATGTTTTACTTTTGCATCTTCTAGTCTTTGTTTCTGTTCTTCGAGAACCTTAAGCAGAATATCTGGCGCATCAGACACCTTTGTTTTATAGATTTTAGTGATCCTTTCTATTTTTGCAAGATTCTCTGGAATCCTTAATGTAAATTGTCTTACATAATCTTCTTCAGTGTAATCCTTGTCAAGAACCTTCTTAAACAATCTCTTAAGGTCTTCAAAGTTGGGAATATAACCTGTTGGTGTTTTGATTGCCTCTACATCATCATGGACACGAAGCTCCATCCACTTAAGCCAGACACGTTTATCCTCCATCCCGGTTATGTAGCCTCCATCTTTATCTTTTAAAAAATAGTTGACAGCAAAGATAGAGGGGGAATTATCTAAATCTTCACCAAACTCAAGATGGTTATTGATATATCTGCCCATAGGAATTGATAGAAAATCGAGGTTTGACATGGGGTTGAACATTCTTACTCCCTCCTGCCCCGGGGTCGCTGCTGTGGTTTCTGATTCCAATGCTGCGCCCATCGTCAATACCCCATGATTCCAATCAAATGCCTGTTGAACAGGAACCCAGGTATCTGAGTCCCTCCCCCCATAGACTATTCCATTTATCTCTACGCCCTGAGGATCGTCTAATTTAGGGTCACAATTTTTAAGAGTATAAAGGCTAACTGTATATCCTGCGTTCTTATGGGTATGGAGTATCTCATTACCCTCTGAATCCTTTTCCCCTTTAAACCACTCTCCAGAGTAGTTAATTCCTTTTTCTGGTATCTTTCTTCCGTCTCCAAGCCAGTAAGGAATTCCGTATCCAGTTACAAGGACATTAGAAAAGATTACCTCTCCTGGGAAAATGAGGGCCTTCCAGATTAAGGGGTCATCCCCTGAATTCACATCTTTAATAATTCCAAATATCCCACATTCTGTATTGGCTGCATAAACCTTTCCATCACTCTTTCTCAAATAGGCTATATCATCTCCAATAACGGTTTCGTCTTTCACCATACAAGTTGAGGTCTTGCCACAGAAACTGGGAAAGGCACCTGTAAAATAAGTTTTCCTTCCATTTGGGCCGTGAACACCCAGGATAAACATATGTTCAGCCAGCCAGCCCTCCTGGGAAGCCTTATGAATGGCCAACTGAAGAGAAAGCTTCTTAAACCCCACTGTATTTCCAGCATACTGGGTATTTGTGCTGTAAACAACATAACCCTCTAAGTCTATGTATATTCTGCGTTTATCAATGTTTTTACTTACTCCATTTTCCAGAACACCTGCACTATGAACAACCTTGAAGACTCTCTCGCTCTTTTCAATTCTTTTGAATTCTTCATACCCACTTCTATAAAGAATACCCTCTGAGTGGGCGACATAAGCCGAATCAGTTAACTGAACAGCAGGAATGGAGAATTCAGAGTTCGTTGGTCCAAGGCAGAAGAAGCAAACATACATCTCTTTTCCTTCCATAATGTTTTTCGAATATTCATGCACTTCTCTAAGACCTTCTTCTCTATCTATAGCATTGACATTAGGACCTAAATTTACATCAGGAGGAAGGAGGTACTTGGTATTCTCTTTATCTCTTGCCTGATCGTAATAGCCATCAAAATGGGCTGTATGGCCTTCAGTTGCGAGTTTTTTCTCCTCTCCATTTTCCAGTGCCTTATTTCTGATATATCGAGCATCCTCGAGAGAATCAGTCCGGACAAAAACAGAGGCAGGATTACAATGTTTCACATATTCTACCACAAATTCATTAAGCGCCGGATTGTTTAGCGCCATCAACTTTTCGTAGTTTTCTATTCCACACTTGCTTTTAAGCAATTTCACATATTCTTCCCCCATTGTATTCCCCCCACCATTTTATCATAAATTAATGTTGCCATTTCTCAAGCGCTATTTTTAGTTCCTCATGATTTCTGGCGTATTCTCCCAAATCGATGCCATCAAGCACGCTTTCTACTGCTTGTCTTACTGCAATGGCTCCGGTTCGTGTTCCATGTGGATGTGCATGGATACCACCACCAAACTGCATGATAATATCCTTGCCAAGAATCCTTACTAAGTCTGGGACATGGCCTGGATGCAGTCCACCAGATGCTACAGGAAACACTGGGTTAATGCCGTGCCACTTCTGATGGAGGATGCATGTTCTCTTGCTTTCCTCTACTTCCCGCAGAATGATTTCATCTTTTATGGAAACCACTTCTTCTATGCTTCCGTGCATCTTTCCCACAACTGTTCCAATGTGTAACTGGTCCAGTCCTATAAGCCTGACGAGTTTGGCAATAACCAGCATTGAGACACCATGTCTCGGGTTCCTCGTTAATGCTGAGTGCATGCACCGGTGTGCATGTAAAATAAGGTTCAATGATTCATTAGCCTCCCTCAAAGTCTGCAGAGCAGTCCAGCCCACAGGGATGATGTCTATCATAATGTATTCTCCACCAAGTTTCTTAATAAATTTCGCCCTCCGTAGCATCTCCTGGCAGGTTGGTGCTGTTATGTTGCACATGTACACCTTCTTTTCTCCGGTTTCTTTCTCTGCCTTATCTCTTGCCTCTAACGTTAATTTTGCTCTCTTCTCAAATTGGTTGAATTTCTGGTTGGTCAGATTTTCATCATCCTTCACTATGTCACAGCCACCAATCCAAGCGTTATATGCGACCTCAGCGTGTTTTTCCGTTACTAAACCAACCTTTGGCTTCACTATTGTTCCGACCAACGGCCTGTCCCTGATTTTCAGCAGTTTCCTCACACCTTGTAAACCAAACTTCGGACCCTTAAACTGGCTTACAACTTCTTTTGGAAATGAAATATCCTGCAATCTCAGGTTGTTCAGCAATTTCATGCTGAATATGTTTCCTGCAATACTGCTCAATATCTGGGGAATGCTTCCCACCTCAAATAGTTCAGAAGAGTATGCGATCTTGATTTCACCAGTTTTTTCGTTTATTTCGAAGACATGCGGCTTCAGTCTTTCAGCGATTTCCGGGCTCAAAGTCGAAATGTCAGACCACGTGTCGATAGATGATTCTCCAGCAATGTTCGTGCATGCCTTCTTAAAACTAACCCCTTTGCTCGGCTCAATATAGTATAAACACACTAATTCATCCTCGTTTGGCTCATATTCCAAATCAATGTATTCCAGCATTTTAACCTCCTTTCTCAGACAGGTTCTCCCATATTAAATCGAATAGGTCTTCTTGGAATTTGGCGTATCTGCCTCCGAGCATGATTCCTGTGTCATTGCCTTCCAGTTCAGTGTCGTCTGGTACAGGTTCAAATAATAAAACCTGTTTTCTGTCGAAAGACATCATCCTCACATTTATCTTGTCTCCATCCAGGTGTCGCACATCCATGTACTTCCTGAACTCTTGTATATACTCGCTTGTAAGTTTCGTGATTGGAACTATCAGCCTTATCCTAACACCTCTTTCATGGGATTTCTTGCATAACTCTCTGTGCGTCTTCCAGAGACGTATTGCACCGTTTTCTGTCTTTATGATGTAGATATGTTTTTTCGCTGATTGCATCATACGCTCGAGTTCAGTGTACACATTTCCTCGTCCCTCAACAGACCAAATCAATTCTGTTGGTTTCGGGTATTTCCCCCCGCTATCCTCTAACTTATGTATTAACTTGCTCTCTGTTGTCTGTAGCTCGTCTGTTTTGTGTTTTACAAATTTTTTTATTGCTTGCTTTGGCTTTGTTGATTTGTAGAATACAGGCCTTCCGGGTTTTTCCAAGACAAACCCTTTTCTCTCCAGATTATCGAGTACAGAATATATTTTTGGTGTTGGGATGTTGCTGTACTTGGCGACTTGTTTTGCATTCAACATCCCCCACTTAACCAGCGAGAAATAGGCCGCAGCTTCGTACGAGTTTAATCCAATCTTCTTGAAGTACTCTACAGTTTCACTGTCCATGATTATTTATACAGCTAATCATATAAATATTAACTACTAGTAGTAGTTAAAAAATGGTGAGGGTGTTGAAATGGCAAATAATATGGTAGAGGAAATATTGCAAGAACATCTCGTTGAAGGAGAATATGGAGAAGGTAAAGAGATAGGGGGTATTCCAAGGCCTTGGGATGATATACTCCATATGATGTCTGATAAGCCCGAGGAGGTGAAATAAAATGACGGAAAATAATGAGGCGATTGAAAAAGCAAAGGAACATTTTGGAGAAATTGTTAAGGAACAACTTGAGCGTGTTGAAGTTATGAAGTCTTGGCAAGATTGGATAGATTATAAAGAATTGGACCCGATTATAATCGGTGTTGTGGGTGGTGATGGTATCGGACCTATGATCTGTGAGCATGCAAAAAATGTACTTGAATTCTTACTTAAAGATGAGGTGGAAAAGGGGAGGATAGAATTCAGGGTGATAGAGGGTTTAACCATAGAGAACCGTGCTAAGGTAGTAAAGGCGATCCCTGATGATGTTCTTGAAGAAATAAAGAAATGTCATGTAATACTCAAGGGACCGACCACCACTCCTAAAACAGGAGATCCTTGGCCGAATATTGAGAGTGCTAATGTATCAATGAGACGTGAACTTGATTTATTTGCTTGCGTGCGTCCTGTGAAAGTGCCTGAAAAAGGCATAGATTGGATGTTTTTCAGAGAGAACACAGAAGGGGCTTATGTTCTTGGAAGCAAAGGTGTTGATGTTACCGATGATCTAGCAATTGATTTCAAGGTGATCACGACCCAGGGCTCTGATAGGATTATTCGCCTTGCTTTTGATTATGCAAAGAAAAACAACATAAACCGGGTTACTGTCGTGACTAAAGCAAATGTTGTTAAAACAACAGACGGTAAATTCCTTCAAGTTGCTGAAAAAGTGGCAAAAGATTACCCTGAGGTTGAATGGGATGACTGGTTCATTGATATTATGGCCGCTAAACTTATTGATCCTGCAAGAGCAAGTCAATTCAGGGTGGTTGTAATGCCAAACCTTTATGGCGATATTCTAACGGACGAAGCAGCTCAGATACAGGGCGGTGTTGGAACAGCCGGAAGTGCAAACATTGGAAAACGCTACGCCATGTTTGAGGCTATCCACGGCACTGCGCCTAGAATGGTCGAGGAAGGAAGATCTCAGTACGCTGATCCCTCGAGTATGATCAAGTGTGGAGCCATGCTTTTGAACCATATAGGTTACAATGAGGAATCCAAGAGGTTGGATATGGCACTTGAAATATGCAGCCAGTACGAGCGCAAAATCAAACTAACTGGAAGATCAGATGGAGCGACCGGGGAGGAATACGCTCAATATATTATGGATAGAGTGAAAGACCCAGATCTGGAAAATAAATGGCAAAAATATCAAGAGTAGATAATTACTCTTGAATTTTATTAATTATTTTTTGAATTTAGTTTTTTATTGTATGGTGAATAAATAAGAATATTAAAATATAATCAACAGTTGTTATAAAAATATGAGAATTATGAAAAAGAAAAAGAACTCAAAGGACGCCCAAAAAATAATGAACAAACAAGCCCTTTCATATCATTCACAGGGAAAACCAGGAAAAATAGAAATAAACCCAACTAAACCAATCAAAAACCAAAACGATCTAAGCCTTGCATACACGCCTGGAGTGGCTGCGCCATGCAAAGAAATAGCTAAAAAAGAAAACAAAATCTTTGATTACACAGCTAAAGGAAATATGGTAGCTGTGGTAACCGACGGCAGCGCAGTCCTAGGATTAGGAAATATAGGGGCAAAAGCTGCCTTACCTGTTATGGAAGGAAAAGCCGTCTTGTTCAAAAAATTTGCAGACGTTGATGCATTCCCGATATGTTTGGATTCCCAGAAAACAGAGGAAATAATAAAAACAACAAAACTCATATCGCCCGGATTTGGAGGAATAAACCTGGAAGATATTTCAGCTCCCCGATGCTTCGAGGTCGAAAAAAGACTGAAGAAGGAGCTAGACATACCTGTTTTTCACGATGATCAAGACGGAACAGCGATCATTACCCTAGCAGGATTATATAACTGCCTGGAATTAATTGGAAAAAAAATAGATAAAATAAAAATAGTATTCAATGGAGCCGGAGCAGCAGGCATAGCATGCGCAAAAATCTGTCGAACAGCCGGAGCAAAAAATTTAATAATGTGCGACAGTTCAGGCACCATCTACAAAGGAAGAAAAGAAAACATGAATCCCTATAAAAAAAGGTATGCGACAGAGACGCAAGACAGAACTTTAGCAGAGGCTATGCAGAACGCTGATGTTTTTATCGGAGTAAGTGTGGGCAAATGTGTCACCCAAAAAATGGTCAAGTCAATGGCTTCCAATCCCGTTATTTTTGCTATGTCCAATCCCATACCTGAGATATTGCCGGAGGATGCCTTTAAGGCAAGAGATGATGTGGTTATGGCTACTGGAAGATCAGATTACCCAAACCAAGTAAATAACGTGCTTGGATTTCCATTCATATTCCGAGGGGCTTTAGACGTCAAAGCAACCGAAATAAACGAAGAAATGAAATTAGCAGCATCCAAGGCATTAGCGGCCTTAACTAAGGAACCGGTGCCTGATTATGTTCTGAAAGCATACAATTTGAAAAAGCTGGAATTCGGCAGAGAATATATCCTACCTAAACCAATTGATAAGCGGCTAAAAAAATGGGTTTCAGGTGCAGTGGCCGAAGCGGCCATCAAATCAGGGGTGGCTAGAAAATGAAAAAATGATCGATACTGTCGCATTAACGTATAAAAAGGTAGCTTGCAAGAAATATGCCGCAAAATTTCAGAAGAGAAATTATTTCATATATTCATCAATAAAAAGCATCTTATCTCTCTATGCACTACCCAATCATCTAGAGGAGCTAGTTACGGATTTTCTTGTTTCGGAGGCAGTCACAGAATACAAAAACATCAAAGATATCTGGAGAGCTAATTGTGAACTATGGGTTGAATTAGAAGAATATGCGTGTGACTTGAAGGCAGAACTTCGAAGCTCGGGCTGTAGTGGCATCACTGTCCAAAAAATTGCTGAAGTTGTTGATTCAAAACAAGAATTCAACAAAGAGGCGATACTAGAATCATTGAATTATTTTTCCAGCGTAACTACCCTATGATGTTAAATTCAAGAACAAGGAGGAGGCGCAGGAGATACTTGAGCCTATCAGGTACTCAAATGTTCACACACAGAAGCCCGTTACAGAAGACGAATTACTTTTCATAGCTAAATATCCCAAGCAGGCTAAGAAGATTATGACAGTACAACCGCCGTAATGTAGACTAAGAAAGAGTAAAAATGGATTTGAAATTCGCAAGCAGGATGTTGAATGTGAAGCCTTCAGCAACATTTAAATATAATGCTCTGGCTAAAAAACCAGGCGTAATAAATTTAACAATAGGTCGACCAGACTTTGACACACCTCAAGTGATCAAGAATGCTGCTAAGAAAGCATTAGATGGGGGGAAAGTACACTATACGCCAACAAAAGGTATACCTGAGCTAAGGGAGCAGATTGCCAACAAGCTTGTTAGTGAAAACGGCATCAATGGTTTGGATGCTGATGATGTCATACTCAGTGGTGGCGGAAAACAAATCCTGTATGAGGCATTGCAGGCGTTAATCGGTCCAGGAGATACTGTGGCATTGCAAAACCCCTGCTGGGTTAGCTATGAACCAATGGCGTATCTAGCCGGCGGTGAAGTCGACTGGTTTCCCCTTAAGCCAGAAAAGGGGTTCATACCAGGCACGGAATACATGAACCGTTTTGAAAAAACAAGTGCGAAGGTACTGATACTCAATTCCCCGAGCAACCCAACCGGTGCGGTAATCTCCAAGAAGCTTATCCGAGAGATAATGGATATCTGTTTGAGAAAAAATATTTTCGTGATATCAGACGAAGTGTACGAACGTTTCGTATACGATGGCAAGTTCTACAGTCCTGCTAGAGACTATGAAAACGTTTTAACGGTTAACGCCTTCAGCAAGACATACAGTATGACTGGCTGGCGGCTCGGCTACGCAGCCTGCTACAACAGGGAATTAGTGGATAAAATGAATCTAATACAAGGGCAGTCGCTGAGCTGCTGCACATCATTCGCCCAGTATGGGGCGCTTACTGCTTTCACGAATGAAGCCCGGAAAGAATCCGACAGAATGGTCTCTGAATTTAAGAGGCGTCGTGACTACGTAATGGAACGTATCAGGGAGTTGGATTGTGTATGCGTTAAGCCGTCAGGAGCATTCTATGTTTTCCCATATTTTGGTGTCGACGACTTGGCATTTAGTGAAAAACTGCTTGAGGCAGGAGTCGGAGTGGTCCCTGGAAGTCCGTTTGGTTCATGCGGTAAAGGGTGTGTTAGAATAAGCTACGGTAGTGCTAACGTTGAATTGCTTTCTCAAGCCTTTGACAGGATAGAGGATGCAATGTGAGAACTCTGAAATAAATAAGGATGGATGGAAATGGTAAAAAATCGGCTCTGTAGAAAACCGCTTTGTTGAATAATTCGATTCAACAATAATTATTAAGCTCTTTAGTCTATTATCTCAGCATCATTGAGCCCAGATTCTTTACTATTCAGTTTTCTGAATACATCCGCGATATCGAGAGAATGCCAATTATCGTCATTCATAGTACTATTCTAGTTAGATTCTCCTTCCCGGCATCCTTTATCTCCCTCGCAATCCTCCTGCCGGTGCTCATTGGTTCATCGTAGAGTAGCTGTGAATATTGCGAGCCCTGCATGTAGAGGTTCGTCCCGGCGACAATCCTCGCAGATATCTCAAATACGATGAACTCCAGGTTCTCGGTACAGATACTCTCGATGCAGAAAGGCCCGACCATGCCCGGCTTGAACAGGTCCTTTGATGCCTTTACCAGGTTCTCGGCTATGTCCATCATCCTGGGAAGGAGAGACTCCCTCGCAACGACGGGTATATTTCCTGCAACGACAAAACTCGGATTGGGATGCTCACCAAGGAGGTGGGAGATTCTCGCAACGCCATCTACATTAGTCTCGTACCTTATGTCGATGCCGAGCAGCTCGACCCTGTTCTTCAGGGGCGAGTAGAAGTAGTGCGGATAAAACCGTGTCCCGATTATGTACTCCTGGATTGTGAAATTCTCCCTATCCTCCAGTTTCATCCCCCTTATATTCTCCTCGAATTCTACCGCATTTTTGGCCAGGAAGTAATTCCTTCCACCCCTGGCGCCGGGGAATTTTACTATCGAGAGGCAGTCGATATCCTCTGGTCTGTCGAATTCTCTAGGAACTCTAACCCCTGCCTTTATGAGCCATTCCCTCTCCCTGCCCCGGTCAGACTCCCAGCCCAGAACGGCCCTGTTGCCAAAGACCGGAACCCTCAATTTATCCTCTATATTTTTTGCCCCCACATATTCAACGAACGAACCGTGGGGAA
>Ga0180015_1000583_pt1 | contig 10225 bp, 8 predicted proteins | sample KR13_S2_MetaG_FD_116508 | JGI IMG/M metagenome (GOLD analysis project Ga0180015, IMG submission 116508) | Groundwater microbial communities from the Olkiluoto Island deep subsurface site, Finland - KR13_S2_MetaG | ecosystem: Environmental > Aquatic > Deep subsurface > Groundwater | place...
CCGTAACGGCTCTATCGACCCCGCGAAGAGCGTGAAAAAGTCACAATCCGAAACTGGTCCGCGCATGATGCCCACTCTTTGGGGGCAAACACGGCGTTCTTGGAACAAGATGCGGAATCGCTGAAGATGGGGGGGGCTGATTGTATCGCTTAGGTGCCTCTGGTATCATAAGCTTAATAGCATATTGGTCTTCGGGAAAGGGTGGAAAGCCCTACCGGCGGTATAGCCCGCGAGCTCGAGAGAGCAGACCCGGTGAGATTCCGGGGCCGACGGTGAGAGTCCGGATGGGAGAAGATGTTTCAAACGCTTTGCGTTGTTGCGCTGGATTCTCCCGGCGCTTAATTTATTCCGATGACCCCTTGTACATGATCCAGATTGATTATGGGAGGACGATGGCAGCCGGTGCGAAGAAAACGTCAGAACCGGGCCGGGACGAGCGGTACATGGCCCGAGCCCTCGAGCTAGCCGAGATGGGAAGGGGGCGGACCAGCCCCAACCCGATGGTGGGCGCCGTCATCGTGAACGAAGACCGGGTGGTGGGGGAGGGGTACCACGAGATGGCAGGAGGTCCCCACGCCGAGGTGAACGGAATAGAGGACGCCGGTGGCGGCGCCCCCGGCGCCACCATGTACGTGACCCTCGAGCCGTGCACGCACACCGGCCGCACGCCATCCTGCGCGGCCCGGCTGGTCGAAGCGGGCATCAAAAGGGTGGTGATAGCACTCCGAGACCCGAACCCGAACGTCAGCGGGGGAGGGGAGAGGTTCCTGGAGGAGCACGGCGTGGAGGTGGAGGACGGGGTTCTGGAGGATGCCGCCCGCCGGCAGAACGAGGCGTACCTGAAATGGGTAACGGCGGGCCGGCCGTTTGTAACGTTGAAGATGGCGATGAGGTTGGACGGAAAGGTGGCCACGCGGACCGGTGACTCGATGTGGATAAGCTCCGAGGAGTCAAGAGAGGACGTTCACGGGATGAGGTCGGAGAGCGACGCGGTGATGGTAGGCGTGGGGACGGTGCTAGCAGACGACCCCCGGCTCACGGTGAGGATGGGGGGGAATGTAGGGGGGGTGCTCCGGGTGGTGGCGGACAGCAGGGCCAGGACCCCGGTGGGAAGCCGGGTGGCCGACGTGAGTGAGGTACCGACGCTGGTGGCTGTCGCCGGGAACGCGCCCGGGGAGCGAGTGAAGGCGCTGGAGGACAGGGGCGTGGAGGTGGTACGCTCCGGGGAGGGCGGGAGCGTCGACCTGGGAGCGTTGCTGGAACTCCTGGCGGGCCGTGACATCACCAGCGTGATGCTCGAGGGCGGCCCGACGATGGCGGCAGCCATGTGGGAACGCGGCCTGGTGGACAGGCTGGTGTTCTACTACGCCCCCATGATAATCGGGGGGAGCGAGGCGCCCGGGCCTATCGGGGGGGAAGGCCACGTTACGATCGCGGAAGCGAACCGCTTGACGATTGATACGGTATCGGAGAGTGGCTCAGACATGAAGGTCGTTGCCTATCCGGCGGAGGTGTAGAAGGTGTTCACCGGGATCATCGAGGAGAAAGGTACGGTTCGGAGGCTCACCGGGGGCGGCGTGCTCGAGCTGGAGGCCGGCAGGGTGCTCGAGGGCACAGCGGTTGGGGACTCGATATCGGTGTCCGGGGTCTGTTTGACCGTGGTTGACCTGCGACAGGACGGGTTCTCGGTGGACGTCATGCCGGAGACGTTACAGCGGAGCACCCTGGGTGCGCTTGTACCCGGGTCGAAAGTGAACCTGGAGCGAGCGCTACGTGCGGGTGGCCGCATGGGCGGGCACATAGTCAACGGGCACCTCGAAGGGGTGGGGACGGTCATCGGCCGCCGCGCCGAGTCGAACGCGGTCCTGCTCGAGATAAGTGCCCCGGAGGGCACCGGTAGGTACGTGGTGCCCAAGGGCTCGGTGGCTATAGACGGGATAAGTCTCACCGTGGCGGATGCTGGCGGGGATGATTTCGTAGTGTCTGTCGTCCCGCACACCCTCGAGGAGACAACCCTGGTGGACGCGCGGCCGGGAACCCGCGTCAACATGGAGGTGGATATAATCGCGAAGTACGTGGAATCTTTCCTTGCCCGCACCGGTGGGCGTAGGGGGCTGGACGAGGCCCTGCTTGACGGGGGGTTCGCGGAACCCGGGCAGTTGTAGTGGAAAACGGAGGTGAGGGGATGCCTTTCAGTGGCATTGAGGAAGCGGTCAGGGAGCTCAAGGACGGACACCTGATAATCGTCGTGGATGACGAGGAAAGGGAGAACGAGGGTGACCTGGTCTGCTCGGCGCAGATGGTAACACCCGAGACGATCAATTTCATGAGCAAGCATGGCCGGGGGCTCATCTGCATGCCTTGCGTCGCGGTCCGCCTGGACGAGCTGGAGATACCGGCGATGGTGGACCAGAACACCAGCGCCCAGGGTACCGCGTTCACGGTGTCCATCGGAGCCAAGGACAAGATAACCACCGGCATCTCTGCCTACGACCGTGCGGCGACGGTGCAGGCCGTAATAAACCCGGCGACCCGCCCGGAGGATATAAGCAAGCCGGGTCACGTGTTCCCCTTGAGAGCCAGGGAGGGAGGCGTTCTGACCCGTGCCGGGCATACCGAGGCAGCGGTGGACCTGGCCCGCCTGTCCGGGCATTTCCCCGCCGGGGTTATATGCGAGATCATGCACGAGGACGGGACCATGGCCCGGGTGCCCGAGCTCGAGAAGTTCGCTTGCAAGTTTGGCCTGAAGATAATAACCGTGGCCGGACTCATACGGTACCGGGTCAAGGAGGAGCAACTGGTCAAGAAGGTCTCGGAGGCGGAACTGCCCACCGACTACGGGGATTTCAAGGCCATCGGTTACGAGAGCCTGGTGGACGGGTCGTTTCACCTGGCGCTGGTCAAGGGAGATGTCAGGGGCAAGAAGGACGTTCTGGTCAGGGTGCACTCCGAGTGCCTGACCGGAGATGTCTTCGGCTCGAAGAGGTGTGACTGCGGGACCCAGGTAAAGGACGCGCTGCGGGCGATCGAAGAGGAAGGCCGGGGTGTGTTCCTGTACATGATCGGCCACGAGGGGAGGGGCATAGGCCTTGCCCACAAGTTGCAGGCGTACCAGCTCCAGGACGAGGGACTGGACACGGTGGAGGCGAACCTCGAGCTCGGCCTGCCGGCGGACGCGCGCGACTACGGTACCGGGGCGCAGATACTGAGGAGCCTGGGGATTACCTCCATGAGGCTGCTCACCAATAACCCGGCGAAGAGAGTCGGGCTGGAGGGGTACGGGCTATCGGTTACCGCGCGGGTGTCCATACAGACCGAGCCCTGTAAGGAGAACCTGAGGTACCTGCAGGCCAAGAAGGAAAAGATGAACCACGTACTGGACCTGGAGGAAGTCAAGGAATAGAGCTCGCCGGATAACTAGGAGGTAAGAAAGATGGGTACGTTCGAGGGTCAATTGGTCGGCCGGGACCTCAAGTTCGCGATAGTCGTAAGCCGCTTTAACGAGTTTATAAGCAAGAACCTTCTCTCCGGGGCGGTTGACTCGCTCAAGCGCCACGAGGTGGCCGACGAGAACGTGGACGTCGCCTGGGTTCCCGGGTCGTTCGAGATACCGCTGGTTGCGGGGAAGATGGCTTCCTCCGGCAACTACGACGCCGTCATCTGCCTGGGGGCGGTGATCAGGGGGAACACACCTCACTTCGACTACGTGGCGGCGGAGGTGTCAAAGGGAATCGCACGGGTTGGGCTGGATAGCGGCCTGCCGGTGGCCTTCGGCGTCATCACCGCCGACAACCTGGAGCAGGCGGTTGACCGTGCGGGGGCCAAAGCTGGCAACAAGGGCTGTCAGGCGGCGCTTACCGCCATCGAGATGGCTAACCTGGTGTCCTCGCTTCCGCAGGGGTAAATAGCAGTTCGCTACCGTGGTGATGTTACAATAGGACTGAAATGACGCCTTTCTAGCGAGGTGGTTAGGTGAGGTTGAGCGCCGAGAGGCGCGAGGGAAAAAAGCTCGCGCTGAATGCCATTAAGAGAAAGCACTCCGAGGTCATTGCCCGGATAACCGAGCAAGACCCGCCTCCCTCGTCTTTCTACGCTTTTCTGAAGCTGACCCGCAAGAAGTACTTCAACGGCTACCTCGATTCGATAAGAGTGGCCCTGGAAACCGGGGACAACACCGATTTCCTGGGCAACGAGACGTTCCAGAGCTACTCCCACGCGCGCAACGGCTACGCTCTCAAGGACGTCTTGAACGTACCACGGTCGGTCAGGAACGCGGTAACCGGCGTGATCGAGGAGATGGTGGAGAACGGCGAGGCACAGGCGGGCGCGGCGCTGGGCGCAATCACCCTTCTGGATGAACTTCTGCAGGATGCCGAGCTGATAAGGGCCCAGGCGTACACACAGACCCGTGACGAGGTCATCAGGTTTTATCACTCCTACCAGGAGGAGATAGACAAGTTCCCCAGCAACCTGGCCGCCACACTGGACTTCAGCACTCTCATGCTATCGGCGGTAAAGAAGGCGCTGGAGTTGATTGGAGCGGGAAGGTGTGCCTTTTTCTCCAGGGACCTCATGACCAACGTACTGCACCTGGAAGCCTCCAACTTCGTGCACGAGCGGGTCTTCAGTGACTCCATGTTAATGCTCGACGACAACCTGATCGAGCAACTGGTACACAAGAGGGAGACGGTCATCGTCGAGGGGCATCCGAGGTCGATGCCTTCCATCTCGTCGATAATGAGGAAGATGAAGAGCAGGGCGGTACTGCTGGTACCCCTGATGGTCAGGGACCGTAACCTGGGGGTAATGCTCCTGGACAACGTGGAGAGGCCCGAGATGTTCACCCCGGAAACAGTGAACCTGGCGGTGAGGTTCGCAAACAAGGTGGCCGGTGCCATGGAGAACGCGCGGCTTCACGGGAGCGAGCAGCAGAAGATAAAGGAGACCATGGCCCTGCTGGAGGTATCCCGGTTGGTGATGTCCACCCTGGATATCGAGGTCCTGCTGTCCCGGCTGGTACAGATCACCGCCGACGTGTGCGAGGTGGGCAAGTGCACGGTCTATACCTGCCGCGGGGAGGAGAACTGCTACTATCCGACTGCGACCTTCGGGCTTTTCCCCGACTCCGAGTGGGAGACCGAGTTGAGGGAGGGAGTGCTGTCGGGAGACCTGGTGGACGAGGAGGCGGAGGTGCTCCTGGAGCAGCACCAAGTGGTCATATCCGATCCCCGGTTGTGCCCGTTCATTCCCGACGACCGGATAGAGGAGACCGGTATCAGGTCGGTGTTGCTGGTTCCGTTGTACACGCGGGATCGCGTGTTGGGCATTATGGTCCTGTTCTACACAAAGGACCGCCACGAGGTGGAGTCCGAGGACCTGAACCTGGTGGAGGCGATTGCCGGACAGGCCGCGGTTGCGCTGGAGAACGCGTCCCTGTACGAGGACCTGGAGATGAGCTATTTCTCCACGGTGAAGGCGCTTGCTCGCGCTATAGAGGTGAAGGACCCCTACACCTACGGCCACAGCGAGAAAGTCACCGAGTACTCCATGGCGATCGCCAGGCGGATGGACCTCTCCGAGTGGGACAGGCGAAACATCAAGTACGCCGCCGCCCTTCACGATATCGGCAAGATCGGAATCGCCCGCAAGGTGCTCAACAAGCCGGGGGCCCTGAGCGAGGAGGAGTTCCTCCACGTAAAGACGCACCCCCAGCTTGGCGACTCCATAATAGAGCCGGTGGCGTTTCTCCAGGAGCCTCGCCTGATAATACTGCACCACCATGAACGTTACGACGGCAAAGGGTACCCCGACGGCCTGCGGGGGGTCGAGATCCCGCTGGGGGCCAGGATACTCTCGGTGGCGGACTCCTACGAGGCGATGATGTCGGACAGGCCGTACAGGAAGGCGCTGCCGATATCGGAGGCGATAAAGGAGCTTGACATCAATGCGGGGACCCAGTTCGACCCCGAGGTGGTGAAAGCCTTCCTGGAGGTCCTGAGGAAGGGCGAACTGCCGGAGATCAAGGAGCCCGCAGGTCAGGATGTGCCGTCGGGCTCCACCGGGTTAAGGATCTGACTGTTTTAACGGCCTTGGGCCGCGCCTTCAGGCGCGGTTCCAGCCCTGGTAGCGCCGGCATCTTGCCGGCATCGGATGTCCCGGGACAGTTGAGACGGGTTGGGAACCCGGTCCCGGATGCGGGCTGAAGTCCGCACTCAAGAACGAGGGGTGTCGGTGTAAACCGGCACCGTGAAGCAGAAGGTGCTTCCCCGCCCCGGATCGCTCTCCACCCAGATTCTACCCCCGTGGAATTCCACGATCTCCCTGCAGATGGCAAGCCCCAGACCGAACCCCTCCTGCTCGTCGCTATCACCGGAGCGCGCCTGGTAGAACCTGTCGAATATATGCAGTTGGGCCGACGGGGGGATCCCGGTACCGTTATCGGCGACCTGGACCTGGACGAAAGACTCATACTGGAGGGCGGATATCTCGATGTAACCCCGCCCCGGAGTGAACTTGATGGCGTTACCCACCAGGTTGGAGATTACCTGGGAGATGCGGGACTCGTTGGCGGCGATCGTGGGCGTACCCCCCGGTATCTTCGCCTCCAGGCGTATGCCCTTTTCTTCGGCCGTCTTGAGGTAGTGCGTTTCAACTGAACGGACAACAGCGTAAAGATCGACTTCGTCAATGCTGGCGCGAATCCCCCTGGCCTGTATACGCGAGAGGTCAAGCAGGTTCTCGATCATTGCGGAGAGGTTTTCCGCCTGTTTCTTGACCACGTCCAGGTACTCCTTCTGCTGGAAGGTAAGGGGACCGGCCCTACCCGCCAGCATGAGGCTGGCGAAGCCGAGGATACTCGTCAGGGGGGTTCGAAGCTCATGTGACACGTTGGAAACGAAGTTGGACTTCATCTCGTCCACCCGTTTCAAATCGGTGATGTCATGGAGGAAGAGCACCACCCCGGAGACTACGTCGAGATGGTTCTTCAAAGGGGTGAACTGCGACTGCACTGTCGAGGGGTCGTTGCCGCCGACGGTCATCTCACCGAAGATCGTCTTTCCATCAAGCGCCGCTTCGAGGGCCTCAGCCACCGTGTACTTGCCGAGATCCGCGTCTTTCACCGAGGAGTCCAGGGCCTCCAGAAGCCCCTTACCTATAACCGGTTCGTTGAAGTCCAGTATCCGCTCCGCCACCGGGTTAGCCTGGACCAGCACTCCCCGGGAGTCTGTCACCAGGAGTCCGTCGCGAAGGGTGGAGAGGATCGTTTCCACCTTCATCTTGTCGGACAGCGTCCGCGTATACAGGCGGGCTTTCTCCATGGCAACCGCGGCCTGGCTGGCAAGCGTCGAGAGTATATCCAAGTGGAACTCCCGGAACCCCCTGGTGGCGGAGGAGAAGCACATGAGGTAGCCGGCAATATTACCGCCGATGAAGAGCGGTACAGCGGCCACGCTGTACTGCTTGCCTGATTCTCTCTTTGGCAACGGAAGCCAGTCGAGATCGTCCTTCTCCGCGATTACATTATTGCCATCGGCCAGTTGCCTGGGCCATTCACCCTCGGTGGGGAACTCGACCGCTCCGATATCAGTGAACGGAAGAGTGCCTATCGTCGCCTTCAGGACCGCCTCGCCGTCCTCGATGAGATAAACCAGGGTTCCTTCCGAGGAGAGCATCTTGCGGGCGAGGGCCGTGGTGGTCTTGAGGACGGTATCAAGGTCCAGCGTGTAGGAGAATCTCCTGCTGAGTTCGTAGATTATGGTGATGTACCGCTCCTTGTCTCGTGAGATCTCCAGTAGTTGGCGGTACTCGCTGGAATCGCGCGCGTACATCTTTTCGCCTTCAACTATGTAGCAGGAAAGAAACCCCACCAGCAGAAGGGCGATGGTGTAGATCGAGAGGGACACGATCTGGAGGGAGTACATGCCACCGCCCATGAACGGGACGAAGAGCGCGACCGCGGTAAGCGTGGATATCATCAACGTACCGGGATAACTGTAGTAGGCGGCGGCGAAGATGGGCACGGTGAAGAAGAGGAATAACAGGAGGCTATCCCTGTTGCCGGTAAGATAGACGATGCCGGAGATCAACACCAGGTTGGTGCACATCAACAGGAAGAAAGCATAAGGGCGGTACCCCTGGAAAGGGAAGAAGTGATAGCCGACCAGCACCACCAGGAAGCAGGCCGCCACCAGGCAAAGCACCCACAGGTCGGCAATCCCGTTGCGGGAGAGCCAGTAGGTGAGCGTGGCGATAACCGTCAACGACATGAGCACCTGGAGGCCCGGCTTGGCGCTTACGAACAGCAGGCGGACCACTTCGCCTCTTGCCAGATCATCGTGGGGCTTTGACGGCCCCCACTTACCTGGAACAAGCCGGTGGTAAACCATCACGCGAAACCAGGGTTGAGACTACGGTAGCGTGTGTTTTCTTCCTCAAGCTTTCCTTCGATCGAAGACGTAGACGCTTCCCTCGAGTTCCTTGGCGTACTTTTTTAACTCCGCGGCGATCTTTCCTATCTGGGGTGGACCGGCGAACGTGCGGTTCTGGTTATGTACTATAGATATGGAGATGCTCATTATCGGGAACTTCATCACGTAGCCGCGCCGGTCCACCGAGACGATATACCGTTTCTCGAGGTCCTTCTCCTGGTAGTAGGACGGTATCCGCTTATCGAAAACCCGGATAATCTCCTTGGCGATAGGTCCCGAGTTCTCGATTGAGGTAAGGACAATAAAATCGTCTCCCCCGATGTGCCCGATGAAGTCGCTTTCGCCCCCATAGGTGTTCACCGCGTCCCGGATTATCTCACCGGTGGCCCGGATGACTTCGCTACCGGAGAGGAAACCGTAGTAGTCGTTGTAGGCCTTGAAGTCGTCCAGATCCACGTAGCAAAAGGCGAACTTATCACCCGACTCGACCCTGGTGAGTAGAGCCTCATCGATCGCCTTGTTGCCGGGAAGTTCGGTGATGGGACTCATATCGCTTTCCCTCAGGTAACGCCGCAGGTGCATTTCAACGCGTGCCTGAAGCTCGAGGGGGTCGAACGGCTTGGTTATGTAGTCGTCGGCTCCGGAGTCGATTCCTTCCAGCTTGTCCTCGAGCTGGACCTTGGCGGTTAACATTATTACCGGTATGTTCCGGGTCTGGGGGTTCTCGCGCATCATCTTGCAGATATCTATACCGTCTATACCGGGCATCATGGTATCCAGTAGAACGATGTCGGGCCTCAGGTTTCTAACCGTCTCCCAGGCCTCCTCTCCGTCCGCGGCCTGGTAGACCTCGTACTTGTGCTTGGGCAGTATTTCCACGAGCAACTGCCTCAGGTTATGGTCGTCATCGGCCACCAGGACCTTGGGCCTTGGTTGTAGCATAATCCCTTCCGCTTTTTCCCATAGGTTATCATAACTGCCCAACCCGAGGTTACATCTAAGTGCCCAGGGGTCTGACCCCGGCTTCTCGGTCAGCCCTCACTTACGAGTAGAAGCGCGTGTGACATGGACAGAAATTGACCGTTTCGCTATACTTATCGGAAATTACAGAAGAAGGAGCGTACGGAATGCCGTTCCTCACCCCGGGGTGCCGCCTGTGTGCGGGGTCAACTGATGGCGGTTACCGGCAGGGTTATCCATACGGATAGTAAGGGTGGCATTATGCCACCCGTTTTTTCTGGTGTCTCTACAAAAGGAGGGGTAGCTATAGCGGGAAAGCTGAGAATAAACGAGAGGATACGGTGCCCGGAGGTGAGGCTTATATCAGATGACGGACAGCAACTGGGTATTAAGCCGATAGACGAAGCCCAGGGAATCGCGCTGGACCTGGACCTGGACCTGGTGGAGGTGGCACCACAGGCCGCTCCGCCGGTATGCAAGATAATGGATTACGGCAAGTTCTGCTATGAGCAGGAGCAAAAGCAGAAAGCGGCCCGCAAGAAGCAGAGTGTGATAGTCGTAAAAGAGATGAAGATGAGGCCGAAGATCGATATTCATGACTATGAGACTAAAAAGAAACACGTTGTGAGGTTCCTGAAACAGGGGAACAAGGTCAAGGTGACAATCATGTTCAGGGGCCGAGAGATGACCCACACAGAGCTAGGACTGAAGCTCCTGAACCGGCTTGCGGGGGACGTTGAAGACCTGGCCGAGGTCGAGTCGAAGCCGAGGCTTGACGGGCGCAACATGACGATGGTGTTCAATCCCATCGCCGCCTGCTCCAGGAAGGAGTGATA
>Ga0180015_1000586_pt1 | contig 10171 bp, 12 predicted proteins | sample KR13_S2_MetaG_FD_116508 | JGI IMG/M metagenome (GOLD analysis project Ga0180015, IMG submission 116508) | Groundwater microbial communities from the Olkiluoto Island deep subsurface site, Finland - KR13_S2_MetaG | ecosystem: Environmental > Aquatic > Deep subsurface > Groundwater | place...
CTCCCTGTTTCCACAGGTTATGTACGCAAGACAGAACATTTTATATTATTTTCAGCGAGAAGTCCTTCGCTTTTGCTGAGTGAGTTAACATTCCGAGCGAGATTACATCAACGCCGGTCTTTGCATAGTCCTTGATGTTTTCCTTTCTTATGCCGCCGGAGGCCTCAAGGACAGCGCCCGTCCTCAGGCCGCTTTTCTCCAGCAGTGCTATTGCTTTCTCTATCCTCTTCGGTGTGAAGTTGTCGAGCAGGATTATGTCTGCCCCTGCCTTTGCCGCTTCCAGTGCCCCCTCCGGAGCTGTGACCTCTATCTCTATCTGGATGCCGTTGGGCGTCTTCTCTTTTGCCTTCTTCACTGCCTGAGTTATACTGCTGAAGAGTTTGAGGTGGTTGTCCTTGATAAGAACCATGTCCCACAGGCCCATGCGGTGTGTTTCTCCCCCGGCAACCTTTACTGCTTTCTTCTCGAAATATCCGAAGAGGGGGGTTGTCTTTCTTGTCGCCGCAATCCTTATCTTCGGGCTGCTCTTCCTTGCCTCTTTTAGAATCTCCGATGTCAGGGTGGCTATTCCGCTCATTCTTGATAGAATATTGAGTGCCGTTCTTTCAACAACAAGGATGTCGTGGGAGTTTCCGGAAAGAGAAAGAGTTCTCTGGTTCTTCTTTACCGCCGTGCCATCTCGGGCAGAATTCGTAATTTTTATGTTAAATAAAGAAAATAATGAATCCAGTTCCTTGATTCCTGCCACCGTGCAGGGCTCCTTTGCTATAATCTCTGCCCTGACTTTCTTGTTGGGGGTGAGTGCCGTTGTTATGTCCTTTGCCCCCACATCCTCGCGGACCATCTCCCGAAGTCGTTTCTTCAGAGCAGCGTGGTTCATTTTCAGACCCCGAGGTCTTCTTTTGTGAATATTGCCTCAAGGCAGTGGCCTTCTTCGGCCAGCTTCTCTTTCGCCCCCTCCCCCCGGTCCACCAGAACAATGACTCTCGCTACCTTGCAGCCCATCCCCTCTACTGCCTTTATCGCCTTCAGTAGGGAGCCGCCGCTTGTTGCAACGTCGTCGAAGATTGCGACTATAGTGCCGGGTTTCAGCGGGCCCTCAATCCATTTACCCTTGCCGTGGGCCTTCGGCTCTTTCCGTATAATGAATGAGGGAAGCGGTTTTCCTTTCTGCTGGCTTACTGCTGCCAGAGAGCCACATATTGGGTCCGCTCCAAGCGTCGGGCCCCCAAAGGCATCAATCTCGTCGTCCTTTAGCATGTCGAAAAGAATCTCAGTAATCGCCAGCGAGCCTGCCGGACTCAAAGTAACGAGCCGGCAGTCGATATAGTAGCTGCTCTCTTTTCCAGAAGAAAGTTTGACTGGTTGTTTGGAGAGGGCCTCTTTCTTAATCAGATTTAGAAGGTTTTCTCTCAAGGAGGTTATATTCATCCTGATTTGGCGGGGTTATTCTGCCGCCTCTAGGGTTGGAATCTTCTCCCTCTTCTTTGACTTCCGGGGGTCTTTTTTGCATATTATTATGTCAGCGACCCGCTCTATATCGGGATATCCAATGCTCTCTTCCTGGAGAATCTTCCTCACGTCCTCGCTCGGTAGCCTTCTCGTCTTGAAGGACCGAAGCGTGAGACGCATAATCTCGCCCTTGTCCAGATTTAGAATAACATCCTCCACCTTACCCACGTACTCTGCCTGTTCCGTATATATGTCCATCCCATAGAATTGTGATAGTCTCCTGCTCATTTTATCCCTCCAATTAGTTGATTTTATCCAACCATTTAAATTTCGTGTATTTAATTATGTAAGGATGAATATAAAAATCGTCGGGACGGGGCACATTCTGGAGAGGAGTGTTGAGGGCGTTAGGGAGGCCGTCTTTGATGAGAGGCCGGATATCGTTGCTCTTGAGCTGTGTGAGAAGAGATTCCGTGTAATGGAATCGCAGGGTGCCGATTTTTACCAGGGCGGGGCACAGAAAAGCGCAGGTAGCACCCTCTCCGAGGCGGTGAGGGGGGGGTCGTTTCTTGTATTCCTGGGGGGAATTCTCGCTTTGATTCAGCAGAACCTTGGAAAGAGGTATGGGCTTCCGCCGGGCTCAGACATGTTCGCAGCCACTCAGTTCTCCAAGGAAACCGGTGCAGGGATAGCACTGATTGATAGGGACATCGAGGTTACCATCAGCCGGCTTGTCAATATTCCATTTAGGGAGATTCTAAGGATGTTGCGTCTCGGTAAGGAGGATGCCCTGGTTTTTGGTGACCTATTCGGGAATGATTTGAGCAGCATCCTTGAGGAGGAGAATATTGACAAGATTATGGGTGTTGTTAGAAAACGGCTGCCCTGCCTTTACAGCGCGCTGGTTGATGAAAGAGATAGATATATGGCCCTCTCACTCCATAATCTCCAGGCGAATAACCCAGAGAAGAATATCCTGGCTGTTGTTGGTGCAGGACATAAGAAGGGAATTCTCAGGTATGTCGAGGATATTGAAAAGGGGAAGTTTTTTGATGTTGGTGGTTTGACTCGTGCGCGGCCGGTGTCCAAACTACGTGTCCTGGCGCTCTCTTTTATCTTTTTCCTCTTGTATATTCTAATCAGGGTGCAATTATGGGTAAGAAGATGAGTGGAGGTAAGAAAAGGGGAGAGGGTAAGAAAATGAGAATTGGTCTCCTGGGGTGCGGGAACATCGGCAGAATTCTGGCCGATGCAATTGATAGGGAGGAGGTTGATTGCAGCCTGGTTGCTGTCTTTGACCAGGACATTGAACGGGCCAGAGAACTGGCCACCCAACTACGTAGGAAACCAGACGTCGCAGATTCCATTGAAGGCCTGCTTCAAGACACAGATTTGGTGGTGGAGGCCGCGTCGCAGGACGCAGTAAGGGACTATGGGGTTAAGGTCCTGGACTCTGGAAAGGACATCCTTATAATGAGTGTTGGTGCCCTCGCTGATGAGGCCCTCTTTAACGAATTAACGCAACTCATTAATAAAACCGGCCGCAGGATTTACGTTCCGTCCGGAGCGATTGCGGGTTTGGATGGAATAAAGGCGGCCAAGACCAAAGGAATCGACTCGGTTGAATTGACAACAAGGAAGCCCCCGGCAGAGTTAGGCACTACGACAGATAAAGAAACCATAGTCTATGAAGGCACTGCAAGAGAAGGAATCAAAAAATTCCCAAAAAACGTCAATGTTGCCGCCACCCTCTCTTTGGTAGGTATGGGATTTGATAAAACGAAACTAAGAATAATTGCAGATCCCGATGTAAATAGAAATGTGCATGAGATTCGTGTTGTTGGGATGTTTGGGGAATTTAATATTAAAATGGAGAACCTTCCATCTCCCAACAACCCAAAAACAAGCTATCTTGCTGCCATGTCCACCATTGCTACTCTAAAGGAGATTAATAGCGCCATTCAATTGGGGACTTAATCTTCCCCATTTATATAGTTCCCCATCTAAATCATAAACTATCATTTCATGAGGTATATAAAATGCAGATAAAAGACGTTCAGCCAAATAAGTCAGTTGATGTACTTGAAGTGGAGGTAGTTGAGGTTGAGGAACCCAGGGAGTTTACCAATTTTAGAGGCACCGGCCGAGTAGCAAACGCCAAGGCAAAGGATGAAACTGGCGAGATAAACCTAACCCTCTGGAACGAGCAGGCAGACCAGGTAAAGGCAAACGATAAGATAGTGATAGAGAACGGATGGGCTAAAGAATATCGTGGTGAGATGCAGGTAAGCACAGGAAAATTCGGTAAATTGATAGTGGCTGGTAGCGAGGAAGCCGTGGCTGATGATGAGGAAATAGTAGTTGAGGAATAATTGAGTTAGTGTATGTAGTGCCTAACCATTTAATACCTCCATACAACACTCCATCTATTATGTTTTTATATAATTTTCTCTTTCTGCGTAGTGCCTAACTCCTTCTACTCTTAGTTCTCATAATGTCCAACAATTTACTGATGCATTGTAGTGCCTAACCCTTACTCATAACAAAGACATAGTAGAATACCGGAAATGACCCCCCTCACCCATAACCCTCAAGCCGGGAGTCTTGGGTGGACTCAATATAACTATCGCGCTCCAACCCCTTCCAAACAGAGCCGTATTTGTCCTTTAACTGGTGTTCTATGGGCCGCGTTTCCTTGATACCCTTCTTAACGTGCTTTCCTTCTATAAATTCCGCGCCCTCAGACACGGCAATGTCTCCCGCAAGCCGTATCAGGCCCCCGAGCTCTCTAAGGCGAAGGGTGAGGGAATTTCTCGCACCGTCTATCTCTAGTGCCCGCTTTCTAGCAACCTTTATTGCCTCCTCAACGGCCCCCCTACTGGCGTGGGGGATTTTACCATCGAGTTCAATTTCCTGTGCAATAAACCTGATTAACGCCATTTGGTTCTCCTCACAATCAGGCATTGTTGTTTCCAATAAAATCTCATAACCCGAACCAACAATCCTGGAGCGCAGGGCCGGAAGCATCCCGGCAAGCTCCCGCGTGTTACATGCACCCACAAAAACAAAATCGCAGGGCACGTCCTCGACCTTTACTGAGGCCCCGGAGGAGTGCGGGTTTCTACCAATAATTGGAAACTTCTTTTCCTGCATCGCGGTCAGGATGAAGCTTTGTAGGTGTTCCATGGAGGGCAGCTCGTCTATGAAGAGAACGCCCTCATGGGCATCATGTATCGCACCCGGAATAACTCTCTGATATGCTGGGGCCCCAATCTCTGGGTGGCCCCCATACGGGTCGTGCCTTACATCTCCCAAAAGCTCGGTCTCTGAGGCGCCGGTGGCGCGAACGAACGGGATCCTGCCAAGTGGAACTAACACCTTCATTGCCTGGGGGGCCTTTTCTTGAGCCGGTTCCTCTAAACCACCCTTCTGCAGAACCACAATCCTCCCGTCATCTATCCTGCGGTAGACCACAACACGCTCCTCCCCAGAGGGCTCAGTAGTTACTGTCTTCACCTCCAGTTCGGGGCCCTCCCCCCCAATCCCAAAGACCTCAGTTATTATCTCCCCTAGGGGCGAGCTCTGCTGGTCCCATGCGAATTTCTTGTATTTGTTTGCCCCGCAGGAGGGACACGCCCGCTCCCGTGCGCCGCTTATTGCCCCACAAACAAAGCACCGGAAGCCAAGGCGCTCCGCAACAAAGGACGGAACAGACCGCGGGCTAACGACTCCGTCATCAACAGACGGCGGCGCCTCTTTCTCTTCGACCTCCTCCCGAGATACAACCTTAAGAACCGGCCTCTCCGGGTTCTCTGGGTTATGGAGAACGCGAATCTCCTTCCCCGGCTCTGGAAGTGAAAGGGCAATCGCCTGAGCAACCATAGACTTCCCGATTCCGGGGGGACCAACAAGAAGCAGATGTCTCCTCTGTTTTATGGCAACCTTGACCCGCTCTATAGCACCACCCTGCCCAATAATCCTGGCCATTGGGTCTCTTACAATTTCAATGTCTCTAGTGCTATCTATGCTCTCAAGGCGCATGTTTGAACCCACTATTAAGTTAGATTCAGACGGATAAAAATAGAAAAAAAGAAGAGGGATTATTTATCCCTCTCGGTAACAATCTGAACTCCCCGTGTGTTGGAGATTGAGGACTTGTTTATACCTACAACACACGTAACCTTGCTTGATGCAGCAGCATCTATGAGTCTTTGGGTAACAATACCATCAAAGACGACACAATATGGCTGCACCCCGCCAAGGGAGTCTATAAGGTCCTTAATCTCAATCTCCGTAATCTGGGTCAGGTTGTTGTCATATAACCTTGCGGTTAATTTTCCCTTTACGTCCTCCAAAAGAGACAGGAACCCGTTGTCTTTATCGTCTTTCGATTTTACTTGGGCCCTTTCGGGTGCTCTATTATTGCTCCCCCTTTCGGGTGCTCTATTATTGCTCCCCTTTACCTGGCTTAGGGGGGTCTTCCTTCTCAGAGCCATTATTATCTCTTTCTTACCCAGCTCTTCCACCTCTTTCCCCCTCGGCGCCCTAGCTACAAAATCAATCTCCGCAACCTGTGACAGCTCCTTCAATATCATTTCACCGCCACGGTCACCATCTAGAAAGGCAATGGTCGTTTTTTCCTTACTTAGGTCCACAACTGTCTTTGGAATGTTTGTTCCGCCAACAGCAACGGCATTCTTTATCCCTGCCTTTAACAGAGTTATCACGTCTGCTCTGCCCTCGACAAGAATGATGCTCTCAGCACCGCTTATCGCCGGCCCCGCAGGAAGCCCCCTATAATCACCAATTTCACTCAACTGAACCGCCTTCTTGACCTCTTCAGTCAGCGCACCGCTTTCAGGTATCTCCTCATCCATCAACTTTTTCAGGAGCTCCTTTGCTCTATCAATTACAGACTTCCTCTTTGCGGTTCGTGCGTCCTCAACGTCCTTTACTGTTATTTTCGCGTTACAGGGGCCCACTCTATCGACCCCCTCTATTGCAGCAGCGATAATTGACGTCTCGACCATATCCAGGCTGGAGGGCACAGTAACCTTCCCTGTCGACTTTCCTGCCTTTGTTGAAACATCAACCTCTATCCGACCTATCCTCCCGGTCTTCTGCAAGTCTCTCAGTTCAAGCTCTTCTCCGAGCAGGCCTTCGGACTGTCCGAAAATCGCTCCGACAACGTCTGGTTTCTCAACCACGCCGTCTATGATAATGTCCGCGTATATGTTGTATTTTACCGTATCTGCTGGCGCTTTTGCCATATCAATCACCTCAAAATTTAATTGTGTTTGGAATTATTCAGGCATCACAGCCAAGAAATAGTGCTAACCCTCGGTATCCTTCTCATTAAGGCAAACAACTATGAGCGTGAACGCGTTATATTCTTGACGAGTGAATCTGAAACAATTCTCATATTTCTTGGAATTCAATCAATAAATATGCTTAATTCACCAGAGAACCCAGAATTTCACTTACCTCCTCCATGTTCTTGCCCCTAACCAACAAACTCTTCTTTCTAGATTTCGCCCCCGAAACGAGTTCACAATTACCAAACCGATTGGAGAAGATAGCAACAACCCCCCGGGTTGCCTTTCCATTAACGGCGGGGGAAGAAACCCTTACTTTCAGTCGTTTTTCCCAGGAGTCATAGGAAAACCCGTCGCTCTTAGAACCGGGAACCACATGGATTTCTATAATGACTCCGTCTTTGCTCTCTCTCATGCACTCGAACATCTTAACTTGAATGTGGTCTAAGTCCTCTCCCCCTTAGGGAGGGAAATGACGTTGCTTTGCCAGGTGATTTATTTCGACGCAAAGCCGAATATACGGATCACCACATCAAAATATACGAAATAAACAAAATAAACACCGCGTCTGTATAACTTCCTCTGCCCCCAAATATCTAACGCAAAGGAGAAAATGCAAAGAAATCTAAGGTTTAGGCTCTATCCAAGCAAGGCCCAGGAGATGGGGATGCTGGAAGTCCTTGATAGTTGCAGGAAACTCTACAACTACTTCCTCAGAAAGTGGAAGGAATCAGATAAAGTTCCTCCAAAATATGATTTACAGGCCCAGATACCTTATCTTGTCCGGCAGTGGCCTGAGTTGGAAAACAGCCACTCTAAAACAAGGCAGTATGTTTTATGGCAACTATATTCCAACCTGCGGGGGCTCAGGGGATTGAAAGCAAAAGGAAGGAAGGTCGGCAGACTCAGGTTCAAGAAATACACTCGGATGAAATCCTTTGTCTACAATCAGACAGGTTTCGCAATCATCGACAACAGACTACGTTTGTCTAAGATAGGACCAATTCCGATAAAACTGCACAGGAAGATAAAGGGGAGTATAAAGCAAGTCCACATCAAGAGAGAGCAATCAGGGAGGTGGTTCGCAATCTTTTCTGTAGAAACCAAAGCAGAAAAATTAGGCACTACAGGGAAAGCAATCGGACTGGACCTGAACATAGAGAACTACCTGACCGACAGCAATGGGGAGTGGATAGAACACCCTCATAATCTTCTTAAACTGGAAGAGAAACTTGCCAGAGAGCAGAGAAACCTGGCAAAGAAAGAGAAGGGTTCAAAGAACAGACTGAAGCAGAGGATAAAGACGGCGAGAGTATATGAAAGAATAACTGATGGGCGAAGGGACTTCCTGCACAAGCTTTCACGCTACTACATAAATAACTACGACATTATAGGTGTAGAGGACCTGGCGGTAAAGGAGATGATGGAATCCTCTTATAATGCCCAGAATACAGCAGACTCTTCATGGTCAACCTTCATTCAGATGCTGTCCTACAAGGCGGAGGGAGCTGGTAGGACGCTTGCGAAGGTAGATCCAAAAAACACAACACAAAACTGCAGCAACCCAGAATGTGGAAAATATGTCTACAAGCCAATTTGGGTAAGAGAACATAGGTGTCCGCATTGCGGCTTGGTAATGGACAGAGACCCTAATGCTGCGATAAACATATTGAATAAGGCTCTCAAAGAGGTAGGGTCGGTGCGACCCGAACCAACGCCTGCGGAGATGAAACCTCTACTTCAGGACTTCGGTTCTGCTGCAAGTCTCGTCAATGAAACAGGAAGCTCCTTCCAAAAACCGTAGGTTTTTGGTGGGAGTAGTTCACAGCGTACTGTTCTCTATAATCCCATTAAGAACATCAGCAAACCTCTTGCACTCGGCCTTTGTCAGCTTTATTGCTCCGCCCTCCTCTATCCTGATGTCGTTGTTGTCCGCAACAATAACCAGGGATTCAGAGACCGGAGAACCAAAAATTTTCTGCAGTTCGTGGTTCCTGTTAATGTCCTCTATGACGTTCTTTATCACATCAAGCCTGATGCTGACCCTTCCCTCCTCAGAGTTACTCGTCATTTTTAATCTTTTGGTTTTTCTAAAAGAAAAACCGAACGGACCCGACGGGATTCGAACCCGTGGTCTCCGGATTAGAAGTCCGGTGCCCTATCCAGGCTAGGCTACGGGCCCAACTAATGATTGAATAATCACATTAGATTCAACCTAATTATGTTCGAAGCCAGGACATAAAAAACGCTCAGGCTCAGGGGGATTAAAAGGTTATCGTCTATAAAGGAGAGGAACTCCATCACTGCTCCCAGAAAGGCAAACATAAGGGCCAGTTCCGGGCTTACAAACACCGCGGCAGCAAGGAAGCCGAAGACGAAAAAGGACAGGAAGCCCTCGACGCTCTTATGGCCGTATCTTCTCTTACCCAGGAATTTCCCGACTATTGTTGACATGGAATCCCCTGCAGACAGAACAGCAATCACTGCACAGGCGGGATTCAGCGGCAGGAACAGAATCGGGGGAATTATCCCCACCCCGTACCAGAACGCGCCCCTGAACGGGAAATTCATTATGTCGTCCTCCCTCTCGAAGTGCAGGAAGAGGTGATTGAACAGCCATATGTCCGTTATCAGCCTTGGTAGGGTAAAGATGAACAACAGCATAACGATTAATGGCAGGAGCACCCACCTACCCATAAACGGATCTAAAAAGTAGACTGAGAGAGAAATCAATATGCCCATAAATAGATGGACAAGCTGCCTCTTCAGCTCCAGCAAAAAATCCGGGTGCTCCTTCGTTGTCATTTTATTTATTCTTTTCCCAGACATTGGCGCTTCCTGGTTTTAACAGCTCATAGAAGAGCGGGACCACATGAAGCGACAATACGAATAAAGAATATGGAAAGAGGAAAAAAATAACAAAGAGGAAGCGAACCGACGGTTTTCCTATCTTTGTTATCACAAGGGCATCATATAGGATGTAGAGGCAGAACATCACAAGTGTCAGAACAAAGACCAGGGACATCTCATACTCTCCGATGAAGGTCTTGTAGGTGAAATCAACCATCCCATAAAACGAGAACCACCTGAAGAAGTACGCCGCTGCCTCCAGGGAGAGGGAATTATCAGATGCGACAAAATACTTCAGATAACCGCTTAATATCTGGTAAAAAACGACAGGCAGATAGGTCAGGCCGTGAATGAACCAGTACATCTGTGTTGGAATCCCATAGAAGCCAATAGCACCGTACTTCTTGTTGAATGGCACATCAAAGTGCTTCCTTATCACTTGAATAGTGCCTCGTCCCCAGCGAATTCTCTGTTTCATCAGGCCGGAAAACGTCTCAGGAACCTTCGTATAGATTGTCGCCCACGACATAACCAAAACATGGCCCTCTTTCCTC
>Ga0180015_1000588_pt1 | contig 10157 bp, 7 predicted proteins | sample KR13_S2_MetaG_FD_116508 | JGI IMG/M metagenome (GOLD analysis project Ga0180015, IMG submission 116508) | Groundwater microbial communities from the Olkiluoto Island deep subsurface site, Finland - KR13_S2_MetaG | ecosystem: Environmental > Aquatic > Deep subsurface > Groundwater | place...
AGGAAGTAACGAAAGAGGCTTGGCAGCGACGGTCGGTTGATGTGATACGTAACCGTAATTATGGATTGGAGTACTAAGTACATGAAGCGCGGAATCACCGCCCCGCGCGAGGTGCTCTCGGAGCTGAGAGAGGACTTCTCGCTGTGCGGTAAGTGCAAACTGTGCCAGGCGGTTATGGCCCAGCAGTGCGAGGAGCCCCGCTTCTGGCGGAACTGCCCGTCCGGCACTCGCTTCCGTTACGAGGCGTACTACGCACCGGGCAAGCTGGAGATAGCCCGCTGCCTCGACCTGGTGGAGATCGAGCCGGACGACCGGATGCGGCACGCCCTGTACACCTGCATGCTGTGCGGTTCCTGCGACGACCGCTGCTACCCCGTCAAGCAGCTCCACCCGATGTGGGTGATCCAACTGCTACGGGAGCAGGCGGTCCAGGACGAGTGGGCCCCGATGGAGCATTTCAGGGAGATGCTAGGCAATATAGAGAAGACCGACAACCCTTACGGGGTTCCCGCGGAGAAGAGGGTCCAGTGGGAAGAAGGCCTGGACATCAAGAACGCCCTGGATGAAAAGGTCGAGTACCTTCTCTTCGTGGGTGACGATTACGGCAGCTTCCCGGAGCTTGCGCACCGCATGAAAGCGGTGGCGAAGGTCCTGGAGGCGGGAGGCGTTGACTTCGGGACACTGGGCGCCGGGGAGGTCGGGAGCGGCAGCGCTCTCCTCATGATAGGCGACCGGGACTACTTCGAGACACTGGCCGCCGCCAACGTAGAGAAGATCGAGGAATCCGGCACGGGCAAGGTTATAACCGCCGACCCCCACGCCTACACTGTCCTCAAGGAGGAGTACACCAAGGCAATTGACATCGAGGTCTACCACTTTTCCGAGATCGCCGCCGGGCTCATAAGCGAAGGCAAGCTGAAGCCCTCGAGCGAGGTTAAAGCCAAGGCCGACTACCACGACCCCTGCCGGCTGGGCCGCCGCCGGGGGGTATTCGACGCGCCGCGCAAGGTGCTCGAGGCCATACCGGGACTAGAACTGCTGGAGTTCGAGCGGAACCTCAAGAACTCCCTGTGCTGCGGCGGAGGCGGCTCGGTGTTCTTCTGGGAGCCGGAGTACACCCGATTGGTAACAAACGAGCGTCTGTTCGAGGCCGATTTTGTCGGCGCGGACGCGATCGTCACCTCCTGTCCTATCTGCGTCAGGATGTTCGAGAGCGCCGCGGGTGAAGGCAAGTACAAGTTGGACATCTACGACCTCGCCCAGTTGGTCGAGAAATCACTCGAAACGGGAGGCTTCTCATGTCAAAGAGCAGGATAAGGGAGGAACGGAGGGAAAGGCGGGTCGTACACAGGCCCCAGGTGATGGAGAAGGACCCGGTCCACAACCGGGTAGAAAACCTCGGAAAGGCCCTCTCCGCCCTGCAGGAGGCGCTTGGCTGTGAGTGGGCCACCGACGCCCCTTCAATCCTGTGCGGCTACGCCCGCGACCAGAGCTTCACCCCCGCTTCCTACCCGCATATCGTCTGCCTGCCCGCTTCCATCGAGGACGTCCAGGCGATCTATAAGGTCGCCAACGAGTACCTCATCGACGTTATGCCGTTCGGCACCGGCCTGACCACCGCCGGCATGGCGCTTCCTACCTTCGGCGGCATCATCTGCGACCTGCGCCGGATGGACAAGATAGTTGAGGTGGACGGCGAGAACATGTTCGCGGTGATCGAACCGGGGGTGAACTACCTGGTGCTGCAGGTCGCCGCCCAGAAAGCGGGCTGCCGGGTGCTCAACCCGTCCACCAGCGCTACCGCCGGGGTTATCAGCAACCACGCTTTCTGCAACATCAACACCATGGCCTCCAAGTATGGGTTCGGGATGGACAATATCATCGACGCCCTGATGTTGCTTCCAAACGGGGACATCCTGAAGACGGGGCCGAACTCATACGGGGCTGTCAAGGGGCACGTACCCGGCCCCGGGCCTGACATCTCCACCATGTTCCGCTACGCGTTCGGCACCCTGGGGATAGTCGTCCGGATGACCGTCCGTCTCTACCCCGAGGCGAAGTTCCACCAGCAGATATTCCCGTCCTACGAGGAAGACAAGCTGGAGGTAATAGCCGAGGCCCTTGAGCTGGTGGCCCAGGACAACCTCTGCCTCGAGCTGGCCCACATGATGGACTCATTCTTCGGGATATTCATGGGCGAGACGAACAAGGAAGCCAGCAAGGTCACCGAGCTGATGCCCAGGCATAACCTGGTCACCATCTACGGCGGAGAGACCCAGGAGGAGGCGGACCTCAAGGCGGAGGTCACCCAGAGGATGCTGGAGGAAGGCTTCCCGTTGTTCGATTTCCTCCCCAAGGAGGCGCTCCTCGACCTCACCGAGGAGAACGAGTACGTGAACTTCGACACCTGGGTCAAGTACTTCAACGTTACCGTCAGGGTGCAGAGGGTGCGCGGCTCGTTCATGATAGGCGCGCTTATAGACAAGCTGGAGAACATGGTGGGGATAGAGAAGACGATGAGGGAGGCGTGCACCAACCAGGTGGGCACCACCGACGACGCCTTCCCCCCCGACGACGCCTCGACCTACCTCCAGCCGTACCACATGGGACGCTCCGCCTACATGGAGTACGACATGTACACCAACCAGAGCGACAAGGACGACCTCATCAGGATACTCATGGGCTACGGGAGGGCGACCATAACCGCCATGAGCCAGGGCATGATAATCGCCGCCGGCGCCGGCGCTCTCATTAAGGGAATGCCGATGATGGACATGGTGATGCCGACGGCACAGCCGAACCTGGTGCAGTTCATGGACGCGTTCACCAAGATGAAGATGGCACTCGACCCCAACAACATATCCAACCGCCGCTGGGAGTACGATACCGGCACCATGAAGAAGGTCCTTTTCTAGACCTTTTCCACCGGGGAGAGGTACTGGATAACGATGCAACTGGGGGCAGAATGCTCAGGCTGATAAGGTTCGCGTGGTGGCACCGCAGGGGTCTCGCCGCGCTTATCGTTTTACTCACAGGCGTGCTGGCCGGACTCTACCGGGCATCGAGCCTGGACGAGGGTCGCGTCAAGCACCTGAAAAAGCAGTTGAACGAGGCCCGGCGGATGCCGCGCCGCTTGCTAACCTAGCTCAGGGGATCGCTTCCCCCCCCTCCCCCTCGTAGGGGGAGGGTTAGGGTGGGGGAGCTCAAAAGTTCGATACACCGACGGAGGTGCGCAAGATGGCAAAAGAATCCTCGGAAGTCATAGTGGTGGGAGCGGGCCTGGCCGGGCTCGTCGCGGCGCTGAACCTGGCGCACGACGGGCACGATGTCCTGGTCCTGGAGAAGTACGACCGTGTCGGTGGCATGCCCGAGATCCATCCCGCGGTGGACGTCACCCCGATGGAGCCCGGCCCGCTGGGCAGGTTCATAGGGGTCGAGCTGGGAGAGCCACAGGTCACGCCCGCCGAGAACTGGAACATGTACACCTACGGCCGGCGGGTCACCATGGACCTGACCCACGTCAACCTGCACTGCGTGGAGAGGGGCTCCCGGGACACCGCCCTGGACAGGCTCCTGTACGACCGGTGCCTGGAGGCGGGGGTCAAGTTCGAGTTCGGCAAGGAACTGGTGAGCCAGGGGGACTTCGCCCGGTTGCCGCCAGGCTCCATCATCGCCACCGGTCTCTACTTCGAGGCGTTCGAGGCGTTCAACATACCTTACCAGCGGGTCTACGGTTACATGGGGCGGGGCAAGACCGACAAGGGCGCGATATGCGCGGTCTGGTTCCACGATTACATCCTGGACTACGCCTACTACGGCGCCGCCAACGGCGTGGTGTTCTCCCTTTACTTCGCAAGAGAGCCTATAAGGGATAGCGAGTGGGAGGCATACAGGGAGAGACAGCTCGAGGGCCAGGAGGGAATGAGCTGCGCCAGCTGGAACTACCTCGAGGGCCTGGTCCCCACCGGCGCCTACGACACCCCGCAGTTGTTCGTGGGAGACAAGATCCTGGCGGGGACGCTGGGCGGCATGATGGACCCGTTCGCCCTGTTCGGCGTGCACGGCTCGCTGGTCTCGGGGAAGATAGCGGCGATGGCGCATCGGGACAAGCGGGAGGCGTTCGAGCTCTACACGCGCTACAACAGGTTCTACAAGCGGAACCTGTTAATGAGAAGGTTCTTTGACAGCGTGCCGGTCGGGCTCAAGAAGAAGATACTACCGGCTCAGTTCCAGTTCCTCCAGGACCACGCCGACATCTTCAAGGGCTTCATGGACAACTTCTTCAAGGCGCTGCCCGGGTACAAACAGCTTCCATAGTAACGTACGACCCGGAGGTGGGATTATGTCGAAAGTCACGATCGTAGGCGCCGGGCTGTCGGGCCTGGTGGCGGCAATAAACCTCGCGCGAAGCGGCCATGAGGTCAAGGTCCTGGAGCGGGAGAACCGCATCGGCGGGATGCCGGAGTTCCGGCCCGACCCGGCGGGAAGCCCGTTCGACCTCGAGGGCATCAAGCGCTTCACCGGGGTTGACATCGCTCCGGCGGCGAAGCTGTTGGACGAGGCCACGTTGTGGGCCTGGGGCAAGCCGTACCATCTGCCGATGCAGGCTCCCATCGGCATGTACATGGTGGAGAGGGGGTCCCGCTCATCGTCGGTGGACAGCCTGCTCCTCGCCGAAGCGGAGAAACTGGGGGTGGACGTGGAGTTCGACCACCCGGTCATCACCCAGGGCGACTACGCGCGGCTGCCCGCCGACACCATCGTAGCCACCGGCCTCAAGATCGAGCCGTACGAGGCGCTGAACATCCCATACTCCCCCCTGTACGGTTACTTCGCCAAGGGGACGGCGGACCACGACCGCACGACCGTATCCCTGTGGATGGACACGTTCACCAAGGATTACGCGTTCAACTGCGCGGTCAACGGGGTGTCGTTCGCCCTGCTGTTCCAGAGGGACGTGCCCCTGACCCGGGAGAGCAAGGAAAGGTTCACTACGATGTTGGCCGAGCTGGAAGGCCTCGAGTTCAACCAGTGGAACGACCTCATGGGTGGCGCCTGCCCGGTGGGCAGCTTCAGGAACCCCCGCCTCTTCCACGGCAACAAGATACTGGCCGGAACGTTTGCCGGCGTGATCGACCCGTTCCTGTTCTTCGGGATGCTGGGGGCCCTTGTCACCGGCCGCGTCGCCGCCAAGGCGATCGAGGACAAGGCGGAGGCGTACGACGACTTCCGTAGGGCGGTGATGACGTTCTACCCGTCGTACTTGATGAAGAAGGTCTGGAACCTGCTGCCCACCGTCGTCAAGCGGCCCCTGGTGCGCGCCGGTATTTCCACGATGCCCCGGATCGAGAACTTCGCGATGCGGCGCTTCGCCAACAACGTCCCCGGCTGGCGCCTCACGCAGTAACAGCCCTCGCCGTAGACCGGGAGAGGTGACGCATTGTACGACGTGATTGTGATCGGGTCGGGGATCGGGGGGCTTACCTGCGCGGACCTCCTCTCGAAAAGGGGCAAGAGAGTCCTCCTCCTGGAACAGAGCGAACGCCTGGGAGGCTGCTGCGCCTCCTACGACCTGAACGGGCACAAGTTCGACGTAGGCGCGATCTTCATCCTCTACAAGGAGCTCTACCACCGCTTCTTCGAGATGATGGGGCTAACCTTTGAGGATTACATAAGGATGGACCTCCTGGACCCTGTCTACGATATGCGCTTCCGGGATGGGAGCAGCGTGCTGGTGCCCATGGACCCGGTCCAGACGGCCGACGTAATAGCGGAGTTCGCCCCCGGCGACCGCGAGGGGTGGCTGGAGTTCTGCCGGGATATGAAGACGGTGTGGGACGCCGGTAAGGTCATGGTTGACAAGCCGTTCCCGCCGCTTGAGCAGTTCGGCACGCCGGGTCACCTGCTGAAGATGGCGGCCAGCCTTAAGCTGATGAGGGCCATCCCCACCATCCTCCGGGTGATCACCAACACACAGGACGCCGTGAACCGGCGTTACATGAGGGACCGCGGGGCGCTCACCATAGTGTCGTTCGAGAACCTGTTCGCGGGCATCCCGGCCGACCGGATAAACGGGATATTCGCGGTGATGAGCTACCTCTCCCACGAGGGCTACTGGTATCCACGAGGGGGGATGGGCGCAATCCCCGAGGCGATGGCCCGTATCGCCCGGGACAACGGGACGGAAATACGCATGAACACCCCGGTTACCCGGATACTCATCGAGAACGGGCGCGCGGTGGGTGTCGAGACAGGTGAAGGTGAGATTATCCGCGCCCGGGTGATCCTGTCCAACGCCAGCGCTATCCCCACCTACCTTGACCTGGTCGGCCGCGAGCACCTGCCCGCCCGTTTCGCCCGGGCCATTGAGAATTACACCCTCTCCATCCCGGCGCCGATGGTCTACTTCGGGCTTTCGGAGAAGCCGGAGGAGATAAGGTGCCATTTCACGGTAATGGTCCCGCCCCCCGACCAGTTAAACGCCTACTGGGACGAGTACTACGCGGAGGGGCTCATGCCCCGCATGGAGGACCTCCCCCAGGGGATAGTATGCCCCAGCGTCACCGACCCTACTCTCGCGCCGCCGGGGAAGTTCTCCCTGGGCCTCCTCACGTGCGGCCCGTACCGGCTCAAGTACCACACCTGGGACGATTACAAGCCGGAGTTCATCGAGGAGTCCGCCTCCCACATCGAGCGTGCCGTGATCCCCGGTTTTCGTGAGATGGTGCAGGACAGGGACATGAGAACCCCGGTGGACTTCGAGAGGGAACTGCTCCTGCCGGAGGGGTCGATATACGGGCTGGAGATGAGCATCCCCAACCTGGGGCCGTTCCGCCCGTCGTGGCGATCACCGGTCATAAGTAACCTCTACCTTGCCGGCGCCAGCACAAACCCCGGCGGGGGAGTTCCGCTGGTGATGGTGTCGGGCATCAACGCGTCCGCCTGCATCGTAAGGGACCACGGCTGGTAACGAGGTGAGGTCGGCGGGCGACGTGGACATGACCGGGGAGATCGAGACGCTCTGTGCCTTCGAGGACCGCGGCCCCACCACCGGTGGTGAACGCAGGGCGGCCGTTCACCTCCGGAGGCGCATGGAGGACATCGGGCTCGAGACCTCCGTGGATGAGTTCAAGGTCAACCCGCACTACTACTGGGTGTACCTGGCCCACATGCTGCTTGCCCTGGGCGTGGGGGTGGCGGCGATCTGGACTTCCCCACGCTGGATACCGTGGGTGGCCGCGGGGGTCATCGCGCTGGTGGTCACCTCCTTCTGGGGCGACCTCACCACCAGGTTCCACCTTATCCGGAACACCATCCCCCGGTACCCCTCGCAGAACGTCATGGGAAAGATACCCCGGCCAGGGGCGAAGAAACACATAATCGTGAGCGCCCACTACGACGCGGCCAAGGCGGGGACTATCGTTTTCAACCCCAATCTCGACGAGAAGGTCGCCAGGTTCTACAAGGAGAAGTTCAACAGGACGCCGAACGTCATGATGCCCATGATAATAGCCATGCTGGCGCTTGTCGCGGTATGCGTGACCAGGGGAATAGTTCCAGGCGGCACGGGAATGTGGATCCCCACCGGTGTAGTTCAGGGGTTCAAGGCCATAACCATAATCGCCGTCAACGAGAACAACATCGTTCCCCACTATCACACCGATGAAGACGCCCCCGAAAACGTGGACATCTCGGTTACGATGAGGGCCCGCGACCTCGTGCTGGCGATGATCCGGGAGCTCGACAAGGAATAACAGTGAATTTAACTCAGTTCTCCACTATTGTTACCTTTATGCTTCAAATGGTAACAATACCGCTCATTCTCTGTGTTTTACTGTGATTCCAAAGAACCATCTGAAACCTGGCAAAAGACCCATACCGGTATGATGAATTAACAGCCCTGGTTATGAACAGGTCTTATGAAAGGAACCAGGATCCACCGGGATTTGCTTGCTTTAAGAGGGGTGCTTAACTGTGCGCCACCGGCCGCCAGGCCCTCATGAGTGCTCTGCGGGACTCGGATCTCCGAGTTCTTTCCTTATACCTGGGACAAGCGCGGTTTGGACATAGAATTACTCTCAGGTCGTGAGGACCCTTTTTCGCTTGAGTCTCTATCCTCATTTACCGGGGGATATCACCCGGATGTGATCAGAAGCCCTGAACAAGACGCCGTGGAACTCGCCTGATATGAAGAGCTCCACTTCATCAGCGACGGGGAGGATCGCGGACACCGCCTGGCGGTCAAACTTGACCATCAAGCGTCCGTCCTCTTCCACGTTACCCCACTGGGCGTCTATCACATGTTCACCGTATCTCAGTTGCACGGTTTCCACATCGATGCCGCCGGCATCATAGCCTTCCGGCAGACCGATGTAGGTGGTGATCCACCGCCCCTGGGAGTTCAGGTTCAGGGTCTCGGGATGGACCTCTACCGTTACCGGCACCGCCACGCAGAATATTCCGGTACTACCGGAGGTCCCCTTGACCACTTTCCTTTCAGGGTCGACTCCCGTGGTTATGTCGGACCATGTTCCCGTATCCTCGTTGTAGAACAAGAGACGTATGTACTCGGTTGGTACACCGTCGGGCAGTCCGAAGTAGTTCAGTTCTATGTCAATATTCCCGCTGTGTTCCGCCGTCGTGGCCAGGTGGTAGTAGGTCCCCTCGCATACCCGTAAGTATCCAAGTGGAGGGCCGTCTGAACGATGCTCGGAGCCCTCGACGATGACGGTTGTTCCGTGAGAGGACACTTCCTCGAAGGTGACCTCCCCCTCGGAGAGAATCACCCAGACGTCGTTTCCTGTTTGTGTGTCCCAGACAGGTATCTCAGGCATACCCACCGAATCTGTGCCACCCTTAAGGCCTTCTGTGTTAATCCAGTACATGGCCCGCTCCGCCACTACACGCACATCCGCGGTAATCAGTGTTGAAACGTCACTGTTCGGCGCCTGCTCAGGATCGTTCAGGTGAATGGTCTTTCTTGAATTCGCTGGCATTATGAAGGGTTCCATTATATTCTCCCCGGATGGGGTCATGTAGGTTACGTTAACTGTCGCTTCCTTTTCGTTGGGGTTCTGTATAAGAACGTATGTGTCGAAGCCCCAGTCGGTGGAGCCTTCGGCGAGATACCATTTCTTTGCCGCAACTGGTACACCTTCCGAGGAATGACCCGGACCAAGGATGCCTGTTTCGGGGTCGCTGTCCCAATACATGGCCCTCTCTGCTACGACGGGCGGGTTTGACGGGCTTGCCGGGCTTGACTCCACCATTGTTGAAACGTCACTGTCCGGTGTCTGGTCATGATCGTTCAGGTGGATGGTCTTTCTGGACTTGGCCGCTATTGTTAAGCGTTTAATTATCTTTGCACCAGATGATTTCATGTAGGTTACGTTAACTGTCGCTTCCTTATTGTTAGGGTTCTGTATAAGAACATATGTGTCGAATCCCCAGTTGGTGGAGCCTTCGGCGAGGTACCACTCCGTGTTACCGCTCGTAACGCCTGGGGAACAGTGCCCTCCGTAGGCATCAGAAGGTTTGCCCGGGATGCCTGGGGCTTCATCAGGGATGTTCCAGTACGTGGAACGCTCGGCTAAAATCCCCAGTCCTTCGTTGCAAGTAACTTTCGTGGACACGTCTGCCCTGCCTGGCATTCCTGGTGCTTTGTTCAACCAAATCGTACCACGGGACCTTGCCGGAAGCGTCAGGGGATAATCATCAACCTCTCCCTGTTCAGGTCCAAGCTGGAACTCCGCCGTGATCGTTACCTCCTGGTCGTTTGGGTTCTGGACTAATACGAACGTCTGGAATTCATTTGTTGTTCCTGTGGCGCCCTCTGCCATGTACCAGGTAGAGCTCGGTTTTAGTGGGTCGTGCTTCAAGCCGTGGCAGGTATGCCCTTCCCTCCTGTCGGCCCAGTAGAGGGATCGTTCGGCATATACTTTAGAATCTGACAATAACCTGACTGATACGTCGCCTGTGAGGATATCATTTATACGTATGCTCGTTCGGCTGTACTTGGGAACTATTCGGACTTCATCGAAGGTACTTGAGGTCGGGGTCATTAACTCGAGACATATCTCTGCGTCGTGGCCATTCGGATTCTGAACGCATATCCACTCTTCGAACCCCGGACGGGTGGTGCCTTCGGGGAAGTACCA
>Ga0180015_1000589_pt1 | contig 10146 bp, 13 predicted proteins | sample KR13_S2_MetaG_FD_116508 | JGI IMG/M metagenome (GOLD analysis project Ga0180015, IMG submission 116508) | Groundwater microbial communities from the Olkiluoto Island deep subsurface site, Finland - KR13_S2_MetaG | ecosystem: Environmental > Aquatic > Deep subsurface > Groundwater | place...
CATGAACTGGGTGAGCGGGTTTTCGATGTGCTTGGAACTCTTCTTCAGGATGTAAATATCACAAACCTCATTATGAACGTGCTATCGAAAAAGCCCAATCAGATAGAAAACATCATTGAAAAAGGTATAGATTTGAAGGTAGATGAAAAAAAAGGGCACTTATAGAAAAAGTAGATAAAGAAGCTCTAATCCGTCAAAATATCCATATAGATCCACAAATTCAAAAAGAAGTACTCTCAAAAGAATCGTCCATAGACCATACTGATATGGAGAGATTTATGGGCATGGCTATCGAAAAATGGGAAACCGGGTCATTGAAACCCCAATCACAAGGACTTTTTTCATTGAAAGTACCCCTGGAATTTGTAGATAATTCCATCATACATCCCCGGTATGACAAAATAACATTTGATAGACAGGTTGCCATAGATTTAGGACGGGGCAAAGTAACTTTCATGGCAGTTGGTCATCCCTTTGTTGATAGGTTAATTGATTATATCTTAAAACCACAATGGGGAGGGAAAATAGCAATTAAAATTGATGCAGGTGGGAGAAATGGAATAGTTTTCAATTATCTTACTCAGTCGAAGGATTATGGTCAGTCTATAGTATCGGAGCAGATCCAAACTTATTGGTGGGAATCAGGTAAAGAAGGCATGAATAAGGTAAGCCCACAATTCCACTGGGATTTTGAAAGCCACAGCGGCATCGTGGATGACCTGGAAAAAGAAATGTTAGCTGAAATAATTACTCATCTAAATGAAATAGAACCTAAAGCATACCAGTTAGCGATTCAAGATACAGTCAATTTTACAAAAGAACTCGCAGATAAACGATATGTAGAGGTTGATATTAAAGAGAAGGATGCGGATCGTTTTTTTAATAGCAAAATCAAACGTCTGGAAGAAAAACTAGAATCTCAAAAAGCTCAGGCACAATATCGAGATATGGCGATTGCAATAAGAACTACTGAAGGGGATTTAGAGCGCACACGATTTGAATATAAAACCAGAAAGCAAAAATTACAGCAGGAAAAGAACCTTGCATTTCATATTCCTGTTCTTCAAAATATTTGCTTGATCATCCCGAAACAAGGAGCAACTCTGAGCCCTAAAGACGCTGAAACTAAAAAGAAAATAGAGTTAGCAGGGATGAAAGCTGTAATTCAATATGAAACTGAACAGCTAAGAACCCCAACAGATGTATCTTTGGAGTTCGTGGGATATAATCTTAAATCTACATCGAACGAAGAAATTAGATATATTGAAGTTAAAGCATTTGAAAATACTGGAATTGTGGAAATGACAGAAAATGAGTGGAAAACTGCTCAAAAACTTAAGGATAATTACTGGCTTTATGTTGTTGAGAACGCATTGAATGAACCCAAAAAGAAGATTTTCACAATAAGAAATCCAAGTGAAAGATTTAAAGAAGTTAAGATAATTCGCCAGGAAACACGTTATTTGATCTCAGATTGGAAAAAGTAAAAATAATTTTATGATATGTGATAATATAAATTAAAAAAAGGAGAGAATTAAATGGGATTTTTTAAAGAAATATTTGAAGATATTACTGGTATAAGTAAAAGACCTGAAATTAAAGGCAGTAGATTTGAAAAATTTGTTATGGATGAAATATTTATTGATAAATTATTTGATTTGGTTGAAATGACTCGGGATTTCAATTCTAATTCTGAAAGATTTGAAGAAAGAAGCATGAATCCAGATTTTCGCTTTCGAGATAAAAGAACTGGGGAAGAATTTTGGATTGAAGCAAAATACCGGGCAGGTCTTTTTAAAAATGAAAAAGGGCAGGTTGTTTGCGAAATATGTAAATCTGGGCAATTAAATAGATATAAAGAAGTTGAAAAATCAACTGGGAAAAAAGTATACATATGTTTAGGGATGGGCGATGATCCATTATTTCCTAAAACGGTCCACTTGATTCCTGTTAATAATGCCTATCCTCAATTATTCCCAAGTCGTCTTAGAGAGACGCTGATATGGACAAATCCTGATATAATGGAAGATGATTCAGATGAGGATTAATATGATTATTAATTTAATTAAAATTGTGCTATCCAATTACCTTAGATTCCCTTCTCTCAACCCTGTAACCCCGCCATCTTGAATCTATAGTAGCACAGGAAAAGGATTTATGCCAAAATGAAATAACACGAAAATTTATTTTATTCTAAATCTTCTATATACTTTCGACCCATATATTTTGTCAAATCTTTTTTTATCATCTCTTCTCTCTTTTCAAGAAATTTCTCATATTTTTCATTGATATCCCCTTCTGTTAAAACACATTTATCATTAGGAATAACATGACTTGCTAAAACTTTCTCAAAATTATCATTCGATTTATATTCTTTTAAATAAACCCATGGAGGTTTATTTTTTATTTTTATGTTTTCACCAAATTTTAAAAAACAAATATTCCCTAAAATGTTTATCTTATCAGAATGAAAATCGTATTTAAGAATGTCTTTTGGGAAGATGTGGTGATCATTTTTAGAGTTGAATATAGATGAAACATCATCTTTTATATTAATCAGCTCCCCGTTATAAAATTCTCTCGGTTGCTTTGAAATCAAATAACAAAAGAAAGTATTCCTTAAAGTACCTCTATTAGTATATTTTACTTTAAGTAAATGTTTTACAGAAACTTCAATTAATCTTTGTTTGCCTTCCAGATCTAATTCGTAATCTTCAGATCTTGCCAATTTTTTCATTTCCTCTGAGTCATTTATTAAGTTGTCTCTCTGTTTTGAACCAGAATATCTTTGTGCGAATCCCGTGACCCAAAACCATCTTTCAATTTCTTTGATCTGTTTATCACTTGCGGAATAATTATCATTCTCAAAAAAAAAGATGGATAATATCGATAACATCGCAGGATATGGAATATAAGATGCATTTGTAAATTTACCCGTTAATAAATCAGCTGCCCGTTGAATAGATCTTTCGATTTCCATGCGTTTCTTTTTATAATCATCGTGATACTTTTCTCGTGGATTTGATATTTTTTTGGCAAAACTGTTTAGATTCGATCCGACAAAATCTCTTTGACCTATATTCGCTGCTATCGATTTAACGATATGAATCTTATCTATATATTGAAATCCATCTTTCAGACCATGTGCCATTAAATTATTAATATGAGCTCTTAGATCTGTATCTTTATGATAAGCTTTTGTAAAAAGTTTATCAACAGTATCTAATGTGGTTCCTCCCGTATTAAGTCGAATGAAAGCCTCTTCCATCATTTCTTTATCAAAACCATCAATAAAGATAAATGGAAAGGAATAACTTTCAAAAGCTGATATACAATCTCTAATTCGCCTTTCTTTTAATTTTGAATGGTTAAAATAGTTTGCTTTTTCCTTTAAAATATCATGAAGTTTGATGTAATTTCTTTTCTCAGTATCATAAAATTCAAACTCTGATTCCTTGTTCTGTCTTTGAGAAAGACATATAGAATTAAAATCGAGTGGAATTTGATACCTATTTGTTTTTATCCTATTTCCGTAGATTAAATTATATAAAACTGAAAGTCTTTGCTGCCCATCAATAACTAAATAACATGTGTCATTTATTGGATCAAATGAAGGAAGTGCAGTACCTTCTCTGATATTCTTGTGTTTTCTAGAGGGGATTTCACAAATCAAAAAACTGCCGATAGGATAGTGTTTTTTAATACTATCTAATAGGTTGACTATCTTTTTCTTAGTCCAGACAAAATCTCTTTGTATCTTAGGTATAGCAAAAATTCTTTTGTCAAAAAACTTCTTTAATTCTTCAAATGATATTGGTTGAACTCTAATTGGTTTATCTTTCATGTAACCAAACTATAATAATATTTAAACATATTAAATTTAACTATAAATTTTTCCAATTCTGGCCACATCAGACTACACCATGTTTTATAGGATATCCCGTTTTCCGGTGCCGGGTGCAGGACGCCCCCCAACCTCCCACACTAAAGACGCCCGCAAGCGGATGCGGACTTTGCCCGAACCCTCTGGCGGCGTGCCTGGGGTGGCTGGGGCACGCATACACAAGATGCCTAATCTTGCAAAGCGAGACCGCAGCTTAAAGATGCATTTTTATCTGGCGAGGTTTTTGATGTGAGGGGGTTGCCTGGTCCACAGTGCTTCGATCGATGTAGGATCATAGCCCTTTACATCCAAGGAAATAATTCTTGCAAAGTATTATTATTCCAGACGTATTCCTTTAACCAACATAAAACGGTGGTACTATTACATTAGATTCGACCCTCTCAACCCTAAAATCCCGTCAGCTTGAAGCCATAAAACACACCCAGGCCCCCAACTGATCCTCGCAGGCGCAGGCACGGGCAAGACCACGACCATCACCGCGAAGATAGCGCACATGGTTGAATGCGGTATCTTCGATAATAGCAGGGTCGGAACGATGCACTTTGTGGCTGTTCGGGGGCATATCGGGCGCCGGAATATAAATATACACAAAGTGATAAATGTGTGGCGCATCCCACGGAAAACTGATTTCACAGATGAATGTGATACACACTGATTTCGTATTAGCGTGCATCCGCGTCATCCGCGCGATCCGTGTTCTCTCGTAGTCCATCTGTGTTCATCCGCGTTCATCTGCGGTTTCGCATATCGTTATTTAAAGACTGGACAAAAGAATGGCTGAGATTCAGCAGCAAGTGGGTTCGTAATAGATGGGCGCGCAGAACTGGCGCCAAACTCCCGCACCCAGGGACGCGCGCAGGCGGATTCGGGCTGAACACTATGGGCGGCGGGGGCACGAATGGCTAAGAACGGAATATTGACCACGGAGCACAAGGAGAGCACAGAGCGTTGCGGTTTTTCTCTGTGTCCTCTGTGCCATCTTTGGTGTTTCAATTTTATTATGAAGAGGCTGCCCGGGGGCATATTGGCGCCGGGGGATTAATATTTTAAAAGTTATAATAGTATGGCACAACTGATTTACGATTCTAATAACAGCATCTGTTGATCTTCGAATGCCCTGCTTTTGAAAAGTTTTTTTGTTGAAAGTATATAAGGATGTTGCATTTCGTTCGAATTAAGATTCGTTGTATCTAATGCTGGGATCATTAAACAATCTTTATATTAGTTAGAGCTTATTTGAGTAAGAGCATACTGAATAAGGTGGTCGAATGAGTCAATTGGCAATATTAGAGGGAAGCATCTCAAGGAAAAAAGAGGAGCCAAAATCATGAATGAAATTGAAGAGCTGCTTTTTGAAGAGATCACACCCATTGGGTTTAAGGTTTCAGTCACAAAAAGCTACTGGGAGTACATTACAACAGTCAAGCATCCTCATATAAAAGGTATGGAATCCGATGTTATTATTACCCTGAAAAATCCTGAATTCATTCGTCAGAGCAGGATTGATAGGAATGTATATCTATTTTACAGAGAAATAGAATACAATGATAAAAACTATCATATGTGTGTTGTGACAAATAAGAGTGAAGGATTCATAATTACAGCTTATATAACTGACAGAATAAAAGAAGGTGTCCAGATATGGAAAAAATCAAAGTGATCCTGAACCGCGAATCAAACACCCTTGATGTATGGTTTGATGATGCTGAAAAGGAATTCATCTGTGAAGAATCAGGAGATGAAGTAATCCTCAAAAAAGATAAAGATAACAGAGTTATCGGGTTTGAAAAGCTGAATATTTTCACTGATAAGAAGGTGAATGTTCCGATAGAAGTTATGACAACATAAAATATATGAATAATTATCGGGAGAATAAATCCGGAAAAGCCATAAGGAAATACACCGATGGTTCTGTTTCTCTAGGAAAAGCATCCGAAATAGCAGGCATGCCCAAAAGACTGCTCATGTATAAACTTCAGGAGATCGGAATTCCGCTGAATCTGTCGGAAAGCGATTTCAATAAAGGTATGGAAACTCTTACGAAAGCCAGAAAACCGAAGAAATCTTCCTGATGTTGAAGATAATGTTAGTATCCCAACGAAGGTAATTCAATCAAAGCAGGATCACAGCCATTCACGTCCAATAGCTCCATCACCTTATTCCTCTCCCCAGCCATCTTGGATCTATAGCACCCGGGCGCGCAGGACTATCGCCTCCCGCACCCAGGGACGCGCGCAGACGGATAAAGCTATAAATGAATACTATGGGTGTCGTGGGGCGGAGGGGGCATGCATACATAAGATGGCTGAGCTTGCGGCTTATCAGAAAAATGAGCGAGGATGAGGGGAAGTTCTATCGGGATATTTCTATAGCAGAGAGGAATTATACGCAGAGATTCTTGAAACAGTATAATGTTTACATTTTACATTATAATCCCCAACTGAAAACATAATGCATCGATTATTTCTTCCTGTAAACTAAAATCCTCAATTTTACCTAAATCCCTGATAAGGCGCCTTTTATCAAGAGTCCTTATTTGATAACAGAGAACAATTGAATCCTTTTCAAGCCCTCCAATAGAGGCGGGGAGTAAAACCTCATTAGGATAAATCCTCCTGTCTTCTTTTCTCGAAGTTATCGGAAGAACATTCAAGACCGGCAAGATCTGATTTATCTCTTCCTCGCTTATTACAAGGACAGGACGTGTCTTCCCCTGTTCAGAACCAATAACGGGGTCAAGATTTGCCAGGAATATATGCCATTTATACTGCATCATCCAATCCTTCTAGGTCAATCGATCTGAAATCTTCAGATATTTCTTCCAGATCTTCGAGGAACAGGTGGTCTTTTGCAGCGTTCTTTAATTCACGTATTCTCTCTCTAAAGCTATCCTGCTTTTTCTTCATGATCAAAATTACCTCAACTGTCTCATTTTCAGGGAATTCCCTTGGGACTTTTATCTTTATTTCATGGTTTTTTGGTATCTTGAAAATCTGTTTGACTGCTTCCATGGTTTAGTCCTCTTTATTTGCATCTCAGGTGCTTTCTCGTATCTTAAACTGATCTCTTGGTATATGATACTCACTTAATACACTTAAACTTACTTTTATAGGATATATAATCTGATGAGATACCGTGCCGAATCTTAACACGAGCCTGAGACTCTCTCAGGGGAAGACTGCAAAGGAACTCTTTCTTTTTGGATGAAATTTATAATGCGCGGTTTGTGATGTGGGTGGTTGCCCGGGGGCATATCGGCGCCGGAATTGAATATTTTGGAGGTTATATATGCTTCTCCACAGTGAACAGGATCTCGATCAAAGCAGGGTCATAGCCCTTCTCATCCAGCCGCCCCATCACCTTATTCCTCTTCCCCAGCCATCTTTAATCTATAGCACCCCCGGGCGCGCATTACTGCCGCCTCCCGCACCCCAGGGACGCGCGCAGGCGGGCTATGAACGAACACTATGGGCGGCGGGGGCACTCATGGCAAATAATGGAATATTAACCACGGAGCACACAGAGAGAACAGAGCTTTGCCGCTTTTCTCTGTGTCCTCTGTGCCCTCTGTGGTTTTTCAATGGATATTCTGGTTATTTTCGAACTTCACCATGGAAAAAGATAGTGTTTTAAATTACGGCAAATATTGCCTAAACTCTTCAAAGTTTGTCTGTATCTTAACGATTAATACCCTTAAGAAATATATTGGTGCTCATGGCAAAAGACAGGCATGTTATGGAAGCGCTCGGAAAAACGCGCGTAGTTGTAGAGGATGGAAAGGTCGTTGAAGTTGGCGAACCGCAGACAGAATATTGCCCGATCTTCGATAAGGTGCGCGGGATAAAGAAATTTTCTGGAAAGACCGCGAAAGAGAATATCGAGTTCAGGATAAAGGATTTCGGTTTGTTCACAGGGGACAGGGCTATCGAAATGGAGATATTCGTGGGTTTTGGCGCGAGCGAGACCTTTATGACAGGACTGCGCCGCGGGCTCCTGGATGCCTGCGTAACAGCATGTGACGGTGCAGGGACTGTGATCACAAGCAACCCGAAACGGGCACAGGGCATGGGTTCCCGTATCTCAGGACTTGTTGAGACAACCCCGATACCAAAACTCATAGAGAGGATACAGGAAGTGGGAGGCATAGTGCTTGACCCAGAGACCGCGGCTCTTGACCAGGTCGAAGGCGTGAAGAGAGCCATCGAGACGGGTTTTAAGAAGATAGGAGTCTCGGTCACTAATCCAAAGGACATGCGCGCCATCCGCGATCTTGAGAAAAAACACAGGGTTCAGGTTGTGGCTTTTGGCGTCCATACTACAGGCATATCTGAGAGCGAGGCAAAAGAGTTCATCGATCTTGTGGACATGACCACAGGATGTACTTCAAAATGGATACGCGGCTGCATCGCAGGGAAAACCATAGCGCAGTTCGGGACAGCGATACCCATATTCGCGATTACCCAGTGCGGGAAGGAACTGCTGCTTGAGAGAGCGAAAGAGGTTACTGACCCGATACTCATCAATACCATGAAACTGCCAGTGCAGCCTGATGAGAAGCAGCCAAGACCGCTTATATGAAGTGGACAGGTTCTTATCCATTTTGTGAACTTTCATGTTGACGGTTGAAGAATACACATCAGGGGAGATTTTTGAATTCATGAAACAAATCGACATCGCAGTGGAATTATTGCGTGTCCCGTTAATAAAAAATGTCATTAGAAAAAAAATGACAGGTAAACTGGAAAAATATCGTGATGATTTTGTCCTTGCATCCCTGGAGGATGAAGAGTGACATTTTTAAACCATGGAATGACTATCTATGCCTCTATGTGCGGCATCGCAGGCGCGGCAGGAAAAGATCCCGAAGCATCAGTTCAAAAGATGCTTGAAGCAATAAGACACAGGGGACCTGATGGCACAGGAATGTTCTCTCTGGGCGATATCACTCTGGGCAGCGTACTCCTTAAAATAACAGGCGACAAGAGCCAGCCTATCCACAACAGGGGCTCTCTAACGTACAACGGCGAGATCTACAACTTCAGGGAGATCGCCCAAAAACACGGTCTGAAAACAGGATCTGACAGTGAAGCGCTTTTTAACTTGATCGAATCGGAAGGTGTCGAGGCAGCGCCTTTAGCTCTTGATGGCGACTATGCGTTCGCCTACGCGTATAATGATACAATATACCTGGCGCGCGACCCCGCTGGTGTGAAGCCGCTGTACTATGGTAAAACAGGCGAACTGTTCGCTTTCGCGTCTGAGAAAAAAGCCCTTTCTGCGATTGGAATAAAGGATATACTTTCACTCAAACCCGGGCACATGCTCATGTACAGCGGCGGCGTGCTTAATGAAAAATCAGTGACAGGTTTTGTCAAAGGGGAACAGATCACCGATGAAAACATCGCTTCTGAAGCGCTGTTCAATGCAATAGAAAAGGCTGTGAAAAAACGCACATACTCGCCATGCGCCATAGCGTTCTCTGGTGGTCTTGACAGCTCGCTTATCGCGGCTCTGTACCCCGAAGCTGAACTGTATTCGGTGGGTATGGCAGGATCGCACGACATTATGCAGACGAAAAAGGCAGCCCAACTCCTTGGTCTTGATGATAAACTGCATCTTCATGAGCTTACTATGGATGAGGTCGAGTCTGCTATTCCTGATGTTATAAGAGCCGTCGAATCAGCAGACCCGCTGAAAGTCAGCATCGCTTTGCCGCTGTTATTCGCTTCAAGAGATGCCCACATGGACGGTATCCGCGTGATGCTTTCTGGTCAGGGCGCTGACGAGCTTTTCGCAGGTTACAAGCGATATGAATCCATGCCCCCCCCAGAACTTGAAAGCGCGCTGAAACACGACCTTGAGAACATAGCAGAAAATAACCTTGAGCGGGACGACGCTGCGACCATGGCAAATTCCGTTGAACTTCGCGTACCTTACCTTGACAGGGAAGTAGTTGAACTGGCTCTCAGGATCGCGCCTGAACTTAAGATAAAAAGCGGCATGCGAAAATACATTCTGCGCCTTGCCGCAGGCAGGCTGCTTCCAGATGAACTTGCATTGAAAGAAAAGAAAGCTGCCCAATACAGCAGCGGCATTTACTCTGCGATCGAGAAGCTCGCCAGGAAAAATGGGTTTAAGGGAGTTAAAGATTATTTTGAAAATGCGGCATTACTTTAATTACTTTAGATACAGGAAATTACCCCCATTTAATCCGATCACTGAATGATAATTGATCTTCTGGC
>Ga0180015_1000590_pt1 | contig 10131 bp, 5 predicted proteins | sample KR13_S2_MetaG_FD_116508 | JGI IMG/M metagenome (GOLD analysis project Ga0180015, IMG submission 116508) | Groundwater microbial communities from the Olkiluoto Island deep subsurface site, Finland - KR13_S2_MetaG | ecosystem: Environmental > Aquatic > Deep subsurface > Groundwater | place...
GTTGACAAAATTAAAATTTATATTTAAAAATACTGCTTTTTAAGGGCCGTTAACTCAGTCGGTAGAGTATCTGCCTTTTAAGCAGAGAGTCGCGCGTTCGAGTCGCGCACGGCCCACTTTAAGGCGCTGTTTTTACTTACGTCCCCATCGTCTAGCCTGGTCCAGGACACCGGCCTTTCACGCCGGCAACAGGGGTTCAAATCCCCTTGGGGACGCCACCAATAATATCAAGGGTTTAGTATCGTTATCTAAACCCTTTTCTTTTCTGATAGATTAATTTCCCCGCACCATACCCCGCAATCTCAAAGGAAAAATATCTATTCATTCATTTTCTTTTTTTGGATAATAATAGAATGCCCGTTCCAAACAGAATAAGCAAAACCGACAAGGAAAATGGATATTTCAGCGGGATAGCAACCCTCCCTTTTATAACGTACTTTTCTTCATATTCTACATACTTTTCTGGTACATCCTCCTTTGGATAGTTTTCAAAAAACTTCAGGAACTCAGACATATCCTTCGTTCCCTTCTTTTTCTTTTCTCTCCAGGCCTCCATGGCCCCAGGCTTATACATATAACGATACTTTTCTTTAGCTTTCCTGATTTTGGTCTTGCGTCCTTCATAAAGCTCAATCTCCATTTTATAGATATTGGTTATAAGATCACTGTAAGAGCTGTATCCAGATGCAAATAAAATACTTATGAATATAACACCAACCCCAACAAGAATTGCGATGATGCCTTTATTCTTCATGTTATCCACATGGTGCCTAACATTAATTAATAATCTTCTTTTTTGTCAGAATCTTATTTAACTCACTTAATACAGCAATTTCCTCTTCAGTACAACCAAATCCAATTATTTTTAAATAAATTATACGGTTATCTGTTTTGTCCTATATATAACAAATTGAAACACTCTAAAATTTGTGATATGCAAATGCAATCTCCAAAAACATTATTGGATTCTTGAATTGCAGTGGCAAGAGATCACAACTCCGCAATTCAAGGGAATAGCAGCCGTATCTCGCAAGCATTGAATCCCGAAAAAGATAATAAATTGACTTGCATATTCACTTAATCTATATTGCTTGAGATTAATTTCGGTCTGTTTTTTGAACCTCAAACAGGAGGATCACGTAACCAGTCATAGTATTACAAAAAAAATAAAGCCCCATTTCTTCAGCCATATGAAGGATGGGGCTTTATACTTTACAGGCCTGTATCTGAGACTATGAACTAAAAACAGATTTAGCTGTTTTATTCTTGAGTATACGAATTTATAAACTGAAAAGAGTTCCATAAATAGTCCAGGCGAAATATTTACTTTAGTTTAAATTAATATCCGAATACATGGAAAAGCAATTTACGTTTATTAACACTGTTATGCATGTAACTTTATGGACAAAATTTCATTGTTATTAATCATTTGACTACTGAGAGGATGTTAACATGAATCATTTTAAGTCCATGATAGGTTGTGTTTTAGCTATAGTCTTAGTATGCGGTGTAACATTTTCTCAAGAAAGACGGGAATATGGACGACAATGGCAACAATTGGATCTGTCCCAAAGGACTCTCTATTTATCTGGCCTTCAAGAGGGGGCATATAATATGATGTTCTTTGCTAAGAATATTACAGGAGACTTACCATCTGAGGATGAGTTATCAAATAGGCTCGTTAAAGAATTAAATCTCAATCAGTCTCAAAAGCATAAGATTGATACTCTGATGGAAAAGCGTCTTAAAGAAATAAACATCTCTTCACTAGGGACAGGTGTGGTTGCGGACGTAATGGTAAACCTATACAAAGACCCCGCAAATATTTACATTCCTTGGGACGAAATATCGAAGGTAGCTGTAATGAGGCTTCAAGGCAAACCGGAGGATGATGTAATAAGAGCTTTGCAAACCCTGCGCCAAGCAATTGATAGATTATATGAGGGGAAAAATAAACACTCCAATGAATAGGACATTACATTATATTATTGCATTAAGTACTGCTTTTCTTAATAACAGGCGGATCGCTGTTAGTAGGAATATGGTATTTAAGAAGAATGCATAACCATGCGCTGCAGTGAAATCGAACCACACGGCGCTTTTTGGGCAGGTGATAGTTTGAAGTTTGCAAATCAGTTTTTTGGCTCTTTGAAGTCATTCAGTGGTTCGATTCACTGAGCTTTACGTTATACGATGAAGACCGAAAGATGAAGGAAACCGTCCAAAAATATCTTACAGAACTTGCTCCAGATACAAAGCGCCGACTTACTATGCATTTCTTAGGAGAAGCCGAAGAGTTTTCTTTTCTCCTTGGCCAAATGATCGCGACGCTTCAGAAATACCACGAATTGAATCCGACAGCTGCTAACGACGATCCAAAGCCAGTAGCGTACGGTGTCATGACTAAGGGTGACAACACCATCATGGCCGGTTTTGAACTGGTCCTCGGCGGATACCTGTGGGAACCATCGGTTCTCTTTCGAAATGCACTTGAAGGGTTTGCGTCAGCTTGGGATATTGTTCACAATCCGAAAAGGTTTGAACTCTGGAAGAAAGGCAACAAATACAATTCTACTGGTAGCATTTCAAACCTTAAAAAAGCCATAGATCCAGTTGGTAAAATGTATGGCTTCTTATCCAATATGTACGTACACCTAAACCCTATGAATGCTTCTCCTTCGTATGTTATATCCGACGGTGAACCGAAACTACAATTTTTTGGTCTGCTACGAGCTGGCAAGGAGGACATTCGAGTTGGAGAAGTACATTTTGCTTTAATGGTGGCATATGTTTGTCTGCAGTTGACAGAATTGACCTTTCATCAGTATTCGACTGAGTTGGAAACCATAGAGAAAATACCAGGTACTGAATATGTCAAAACAAGGGTAAGCGACAGACATCGACAATTTGTAAATGCTGCTATGGAACATTTTAAATCCGTAGTAGACGATCCTACCAGGTCTTTCTAATACGCTGCTGAGACGCGTATAACCTGTCAGTTCAGGTGACAGCCAGGGCCGAGCCGATATGGCAGATTGTTGCAAAATTGATATTTGCTAATTTTAAATGAAGGCAGTGGAAGCCTTGGCTGCCCCTGACTTCTGCGTTAGCCCTATGAACCAAACTATTATCTTATGAACGATAGTGCGCCACGTTCATATGGCGCCCAAAAGAATGAAGTAAGGCGAGGATATAATGCCGAAAATCTATGACAATATCGAAAATCAGCTTTCGAATGGGCTAACAGATACATTAAAGCTTTCTAAACGCGGTGATTTTTGCGTTGGCTATTTTAATCTCCGTGGTTGGCATGAAGTTGCCGATAGAATTGACTCCTTGGTTGGCATGCCGGTAACGGAAAAGAATGATCAGTTCCACCGGTATCGCCGGCTTCTTGTCGGCATGCAGAAGCTGCCTTCGGAAATATTTAGGGAATCCTTTTTACGCGACGACACCTATATAATCGACCAGGCAGAAATGCTCAAACTGAAGAAAAAACTCGCTTATGAATTTAAAGAACAATTGACCATAGGAACACCGACGGAACGGGATGAGATATATCTGCGTAAATTAAGCCAACAGCTCAAAGAAAAAAAGGTCGTTGTCAAACTGCATTTAAAGCATCAACTTCACGCCAAGCTCTACCTTGCTATTAGCGATGATGTCCGTGTGCCGGTCGTCGGCTTTCTCGGAAGCAGCAATCTTACCCTGGCAGGATTATCCAAGCAGGGCGAACTGAATATTGATGTTATGGACCAGGATGCCGCCGCTAAACTTGCGCGATGGTTTGATGATCGTTGGAATGATAACAAATGTATAGATATTACAGATGAACTGATACAGATCATTGATGAAAGCTGGGCCGCTGACAGACTGGTCTTGCCATTTCATATCTATTTGAAAATAGCTTACCACCTCTCTCGTGAGGCTCGCGCAGGTATCAACGAGTATAAACTTCCCAGGGTATTTCAAAAAGAATTGCTTGATTTTCAGCAAAAAGCTGTTTTGGTCGCCGCTCATCACCTGCATAAACGCGGAGGCGTGATGATCGGTGATGTGGTCGGCCTGGGCAAAACAATTACCGCAACCGCACTTGCCAAAATATTCGAAGAGGACTTTTTTCTTGAAACGCTGATTATCTGTCCCAAGAACATTGTTGAAATGTGGGAGGGCTATGTACATAAATATCAGCTCCATGCCAAGGTTATCTCACAAAGCATGGTGCAAAGACTACTTCCCAATTTAAGACGTTACCGGCTTGTTATTATTGATGAAAGTCATAATTTGCGTAATGATGAGGGAAGCCGCTACCGTTCTATTAAATCCTATCTTGAAGAAAACGAAAGCAAGGTTATCCTGCTTTCAGCAACCCCTTACAACAAGTCCTATGTTGACTTGTCCAATCAGCTGCGTTTATTCATATCCGATGATAAAGACCTCGGTATCACCCCTGAGAGGTATATCGAAAGCATCGGCGGCCAGGTGCATTTTACAGCGAAGCATACGGAGACATTTATCCGGAGTATTAAAGCATTTGAGAAAAGTCATTTTTCAGATGACTGGCGCGACCTGATGCGCCTCTATCTGGTGAGAAGGACACGCAGTTTTATTAAAACCAATTATGCGGCCACTGACAATAATAACGGCCGCAAATACCTAACATTTTCGAATGGAACAAAATTCTATTTCCCCGACCGTATTCCGAAAAAAGTAGAATACACGTTCAATCCGAATGACAAAAAAGACCCGTATGCCAGGCTTTACTCAGACGCAATCGTAGATGCCATTAACAGCCTTGACCTGCCGAGATACGGGCTTGGTAATTATATCAATCCCAAAGCCGCGATAAAACCTACTAAAGAAGAAGACCTTATTATTGCCAACCTTTCGCGGGCCGGAAAACGGCTTATGGGTTTCTGCCGAACCAATCTGTTCAAGCGGCTGGAAAGCAGCGGTTATTCCTTTTTGCTTTCTCTTTCCCGCCATATTCTCCGTAACTTTGTTTTTGTCTATGCGGCCGAAAACAATTTGCCGATCCCCATCGGGAAAAACATTGCAACAAATCTTGATGATTTTATTGAAGACAATGACACGGATGGAGACGGCGAGGATAATGGCATTACATTTATTCTGAACGAAGAGGAATATCTCAAACGAGCCAAACAGGTTTATGAACTCTTTACCGGAAAATTAAAGAATCGTTTTGAATGGATACGAAGCGACCTGTTTAAAGTTGATCTGAAAAAGTTGCTTATCAGCGACGGCCGGGAAATCATCAAGATATTATCCGTTGCTAAAGAATGGAATCCGGATGAAGACAGACAGCTTAATGCGCTTTTTGATCTGATCAATGACACCCACAAAAAAGAAAAAATTCTGGTGTTCACCCAGTTTGCCGATACTGCCGGGTATCTATATGAACAGCTTAAAAAAAGAGGCGCTAAAAACATTGAATGCGTTACCGGTGATTGTGACAACCCGACAGAATATGCGCATCGTTTCGGCCCGGTCAGCAATGAAAAACCGGTAGTTAAAGGCACTGAAAAGGAATTGCGGGTGCTCATCTCCACCGATGTTCTCAGCGAAGGGCAAAACCTGCAAGATGGTCATATTGTAGTTAATTATGATCTGCCCTGGGCGATTATTCGACTGATTCAGCGGGCTGGCCGCGTTGACCGTATAGGACAGAAATCCGATAAAATACTGTGTTATTCATTCCTTCCCGAAGATGGCGTTGAAAAAATCATTAGACTTCGCGGGCGGCTGAAGGAGCGAATCAAGCAGAACGCTGAAGTGGTCGGTTCCGATGAGACATTCTTTGACGGAGATCCGGTAAATATCCATGACCTTTACAATGAGAAATCCGGCATCTTTGACAATGAGGACGACGACGAGGTTGACCTTGCCTCGTATGCTTATCAGATATGGAAAAACGCTATTGACAGCGACGCGACTCTTGCCCAAATCATCCCGGATATGCCGAACGTCATGTACGCAACGAAAGAGAATACCTTTGAAAAAGATAAGGAAGGTGTAATCGTTTATACCCGAACTTCGGATGACAACGATGTCCTCGCATGGCTTGATGTCCGGAATAAAATGATTAGCCGGTCCCAGCTTGCCATACTCAAAGCGGCGGAATGTAACAAAAACACTATGCCGCTCTATAAATTGCCCGACCATCACAAGATTGTGAAAACCGCGGTTGATATCATCAGCAGGGAAGAGGTAACCGCGGGAAGCTCCCTCGGTAAAAAAACCGGCGTCAAGTACCGGGTTTACATGCGACTTGACCGCTATTTCAAGGAAAACGACGGTACCTTGTTTGTCACCAGCGAGATGAAAAAAGCCGTGGATGATATTTTTAAATACCCGCTGAAAGGATTTGCACGGGACACGCTGAACCGCCAGCTCAAAGCGGGTGTATCGGATGATGGGCTCGCAAACCTCGTGGTATCGCTGCGGGATGACGATAAATTGTGTATTACCGATAATGAAGAACAGGTAAACCGCCTGCCCCAGATTATTTGCTCCATGGGCATCAGGAACGGGGAATAAAACATGGCGATAGCTAAAACTGAATTTTCCAACTATATCAAGGCATTTAAGTTCAGAGAACTGTTCAACGAAATGGGTTGGAACAACGACCGCACCCGGCAGCCGATTGTTGTTGATGATGCGGATTTCAATCTTGTCGGTATCGCGGAAAAAAGCGGCTTCAGAATTTTTATCTGTGAACCTGTGCCGGGGAACAAACTGCCCGATAAAGCCACACGCAAGAAAATTGAGAGGAAACTGACCAAGCTTTTTCAGGAGCATCTCATTATTTTTATTGATGAGTATAAGCGTGAACAGGTATGGCAGTTGGCGGTGCGTAAAGCTGGCAGTCCGACAAAAATCAGCGAAACCAGTTACAGCATATCCCAGGATCCGGAACTACTCTATCAGCGGGCAAGCGGTTTGTTTTTTACACTGGATGAAGAAGAAAAGGTCACCATTATTGATGTCACCAAGAGGGTAGCAAAAAATTTCCAGCAGAATAACGAACGTGTTACAAAAAAATTCTACGAAAGTTTCAAGAAAGAGCACGCTGTCTTTTTAAAATTCATACAGGGCCTTGACGATCAGCTCCATATGGACTGGTATGCCTCGCTGATGTTAAACCGCCTGATGTTCTGCTATTTCATCCAGAAAAAAGGATTTCTGGACAATAACAAAAACTACCTCCAGGACAAGCTCAAAATCTGCAAAGAAAAAAAGGGAAAGAACAAATTTTATTCCTTCTATCGCGATTTTCTGCTTGCCCTCTTTCATAAAGGACTTGGAGCGCCGGAACAGAGCCGAGGCGATACAAGCATCGCCCTTGAAATCGGCAAAATTCCCTACCTTAACGGCGGACTGTTTGACGAACATGAAATTGAAAAGGCTTTTAAGAATATCCAGATTGATGACAAGGCGTTTGAAAAGCTCTTTAATTTTTTTGACGAATACGAATGGCACTTAGATACACGCGAAACCGCAAGCGGAAAAGACATCAACCCTGATGTGATCGGTTATATCTTTGAGAAATATATCAACGATCGCGCTCAGATGGGCGCGTATTACACCAAAGAAGACATTACCGACTACATAGCCCAAAACTGTATCATTCCCTGGCTGTTTGATGAGGTGAAACGACATTATCCCAACGCCTTTGCCGCTGACGGCTGGCTCTGGCAGATGGTGAAAACAAGCGGTGACGAGCATATCTACGACGCGGTTAAATATGGCATACCGCAAAATGGCGGTCTATTTGATGACATGCCGGATGAAATACAAAAAGGGTTTGCTCCGGAACTGGAAAACAAAGTAGTGGATGGCGAAGGTCCCTGGCTCTGGGAAGTTCGCAAAAGCTGGAACAAGCCCGCTCCTTCGGATATTGCCCTGCCGACCGAGATTTATCGCGAAGTTATCGAACGCCGCAAACGCTATGCGGACATTAAAACGAAAATTGAATCAGGCGAGATAAAGGAAATCAATGAGTTCATCACCTGCAACCTCAATATTCGCCAGTTCGCTCAGGATGTGGTCGAAACAACCGAGGATGCCGAGTTTATCCGCCATTTTTATAAGGCCATTTCCAGCATAACAATACTTGACCCCACCTGCGGATCAGGCGCGTTTCTCTTTGCCGCAATGAACATTCTTGAATTGCTCTATGAAGCATGTATTGTTCGGATGAAGAATTTTATTGATGAATCAAAAAAAGGCAGGCACTCGTTTTTTGAAAAAACCCTGGCGCAGGTGAACGCGCCGGAACACCCGAATCTGCAATACTTCATCTACAAGTCCATTATCCTGAACAACCTCTACGGCGTGGATATTATGAACGAAGCCGTGGAAATCGCCAAACTGCGGCTGTTTTTAAAGCTGGTGGCAACGGTTGATGTCGATTACCGCAAACCAAACCTGGGGCTGGAGCCGCTGCCGGATGTGGATTTTAACATACGGGCCGGGAATACGCTGGTGGGGTATGCAACTCAAAAGCAGATAGACACTATCGCCGGGCTCTTTGTGGCCGAAGCCCACAAGAAAAAGATTCTGGAACAGTGCGACGTTGTTGCCCGTGCCTTTGCGAGATATAAAGAGATACAACTTTCCAGCGGTGATGATTATGATGGGTTTAAAAAAGCAAAGGATGATTTAAACGAACGCCTGAAGAAGCTGACCAATGACCTTGATGGCATTCTCTATATGGAGCAATACAAGGGGTTTAATCTTGAAGAAAAAGAATACAGGACATGGCTTGCCACCCATCAGCCCTTTCATTGGCTCGCGGAGTTTTATGAGATTATTGCCGGCAAGGGCGGGTTTGATGTGGTGATTGGGAATCCGCCGTATGTGAGCTACACCAAAGTACGTTCTGTGTATAAGGTACAAGGATTGGCTACTGAGCCGTGTGCGAATTTGTATGCCTTTGTTATGGAGCGCGGGTTCAAGTTGACAGTTGAGAGTGGTAGGTACGGTATGATTGTTCCAATTGCATCAGTGTCGACGAACGGCATGAAAGAGCTTCAGACTGTTTACAGAAAACAGGCTAGACAACAATGGCATTCGCATTTTGCAACGCGCCCAGGCAAACTTTTCGTAGGCGTGGATATGAATTTGACAATCACCTTAGCTGTTGTTGACACTCCAAAAACAGAACCTAATGTTTTTTCAACAAGTTATTATCGTTGGAGAAGTGGCGTGGAAAGTGATAGGGATTCATTGTTTCAAAGGATCAGGTATCTGAGACCGTGGGTTCCACCCGCGCATGCTAACTTGTTTCCAAAGATAGGGAATAACCTCGAAAACCAGATTTTGACTAAGCTCCACAGCCATAACAAGAAACTCAAAGCTTCATACACTGTTCGAGGTAAATCCATATACTACCATTCAGGAGGACGGTATTGGCGTAAAGCACTCTTTACTCCACTGTCATCGCATTACAAAGGCGTTTCGGTAGATCGTAGTGTTAGTTCGATAACCTTCTGCCTATTGAATAGTCAACTGTTCTATTGGTATTGGATTACAAACTCGAATTGTATGGATGTGGTCTCACGCGAAGTGGCTGAAATGCCTGTTTTTGATTTAAATTTGGCGCATCCTGACAAATGTAAAGTTTTGCAGTCAAGTCTTTTGAAGGCATACTCGGCAAGTTCTGAAGTGAGACAACGGAGAGGTGCCATCATCTCGACAGATGAAACCAATTTCGACGTGAAGGAATGTAAACCCATCATAGATGAGATAGATCGCTTGCTGACTAGCCACTACGGCTTTACCCATGAAGAGTTGGATTTCATCATCAACTACGACATCAAATACCGCATGGGCAAGGAACTGAACAGCGGGGAGGACAACAATGGCTGACAACACTTTGGCCGTTTTTGAAAACAATAAAATCCGGCGTCATTACGATGAACAGATGGGAATCTGGTATTTTTCGGTGGTGGACATTATTCAGGTTCTGATACAGCAGCCGGATTATCAGGCGGCCCGAAACTACTGGAAAGTTTTAAAAAACCGCTTAAAAAAGGAAGGCAGTGAGTCGGTTACAAAATGTAACCGACTGAAAATGGAAGCCGCGGACGGGAAAAAATACCTGACCGA
>Ga0180015_1000591_pt1 | contig 10128 bp, 5 predicted proteins | sample KR13_S2_MetaG_FD_116508 | JGI IMG/M metagenome (GOLD analysis project Ga0180015, IMG submission 116508) | Groundwater microbial communities from the Olkiluoto Island deep subsurface site, Finland - KR13_S2_MetaG | ecosystem: Environmental > Aquatic > Deep subsurface > Groundwater | place...
AAACGCAGTGATCGTATTCTTTTGTATTCCATGGAGAAATCCCTGACAAGTCTTTTCCGTGACGCATTAAAAAATCTTTTTTTCTGTGTGTTGAGAGGAAAACCGAAAAGTGCGGAGGAGGCCAGGTCCTGCGGAGGAAACACCTTGGTTTGGATGATAATAGACAGGCAGAATTTAGTGCCATTCGCTGCCATTCGGGACACTCTCCGGTTTCTTTTGTAGTCAGTCCACAGCGCTCCTCTCACGCCGTCTTGACGGGATTTTTGCGATAGGCGGTGCTGGGTGCGCCGTCAACATAGATGCCTTCCAGATAGGAGAGTTTTCTTGACAGTTGTTGCACCGTGCCCCTGGCAATGAGGAATGTTGCCTTCCTCCCCACCGCGAGCCTGCCCAAGTTTTCCATGCCGAAAAACCTGGCGCCATTTTCCGAAGCGCACCGGATGGTCTCCTCCAGTGAATAGCCGGCTTTACGGAACAGTTTCATCTCCTCGGCCATGGATTCGCCGTGGAGGATGCCGACACTCCCGGCCCCGGTTCCCGCCGCCGTTTTCACGCCCAATGTTCTGGCATGGCGCAGTTGCGCGAGTTGTCCGGCGAGCGTCTTCCGCCAAAAAGCCTCCGCGCCGGGGATCGGCTTCCCCGGCGCCACATAGCGCGTGGAAAAACGGCAACACACCTCCCCGCCGGAGCTGGCGCCGTCCAAGCCATTCTTGGCCCGCAGGACGCTGGGAATCCACAGCACCCCTTGCTCAGCCATCGTGCGGAGATTGTCTTCGCCCATGCCGTATCCCTGTTCGATGGCCTCGCACCCCGCCGCAAGTGCCTCCGCTACCTGTTGCCGGCCATTGGCCACCACCACCGCCTTTCTGCCGCCTCGGCGCCGGAGAATCCGGGCCAGGTCTTCAGGGGCAAGCAGGGGATATGGGGATTCTTCGTCTTCGAGAGAGTTGGAATATCCGATCTTGAGAAAATCGCGCCCTGCCGGGTTGTCGGCGGCACTGTGCCTGCTCCGGCAGAGAGGCCCGGAGGAACGGATATCAACGATGCTCCCCTGCGCCATGCCCTCTCGGTACTGTGCCACCAGGCCGGTTGCATCATCGCTGTCAGCCACGCCCAGCACTCCGTGTGCGTGGCAATCGCGGAGATGCCGCGCCAGCATGGCATCCCTTTCCGCCGGGACCGCCTCTTCGGCGGAGAACCGCACCCCCCTGTCCACGGAGGGCGAGCGCGACAGGGAGACGCTGCAGTCAACCAGCGGGGGCAAAACGATGCAGTGCGCGAAATCCTCGATTGCCTCCCCGTCATGACGGGGAAGGTCTGCGGCGGAGCCAATGGCGGTAATGATGGTGTCCGTAATTTCCAGAAAGACGTTCCTGCGCGCCTCTTCGCCGCTGCCGTCGATAAAGCTTCCCGCCACGATACACCGTGTTCCGCCCATGACATTTGTTTCCTTACTGTGCGTGGCTGCACCTGATCACATGCGCCAAACTCTTATGGTTTTTCATGAAAGACCACCACTGCCTCCTTGTCCCGGCTGGCGATCTGATGGGCCACCTTGCCCGGGACTACCTCATAACCGACACCGAGCTTGACGATGGCGAGCTGGCCGCGGCTGAGCTGGTCGGTCATCTCCTCGGAGACGAATATCCGCTTGATCTTGTTCTGCTCGACAAAATTGTACGGCTCGCCACGGTCATCCTTGGGCAACCGGTTGGTTTCGATGAGCTGTTTCACCTGGGCCTTGATCTCCCGCCGCCGGGTCTCCTCGGCGCGCTCTCGGTTGAGCTCACGGTTGCGCTGATCCTTGACCGCCTGTTCTTCCCGCGCCTTGCCGGCAATCACAGCCGAGCTGTTGCCATTGTTCTGCTTGCGGCTGATCCGTTTTTCGTGTTCGGCCTTCTTGGCCTGTTTTTTACTGGCCAGCCCGGCCTTGAGAAGTTGCTCCTGCAACGGGTTTGCCATGTGCGTTTCCTTACGAGATGATTCAGCGGTGAGTGCCGGGGGCGGTTTTTCCGCCCGTGCAAGCACGAAGTCTTGTCCGGTATTTGACCATATTCGGTATGGGATGCAAAGTGATATGATGGCCTCGCAACAACCCGAAATTGTTTACAACAGGTGCTTCGACAGGCACGAACGGAAATTCGATTCGACAATTGCCGCAAGGCTGGGTCCCGGCCTCCGCCGGGGTGACGAGTTGTTACGATTCGAGCCAATTCGTGGTATAGCAAAAAACCATTGGCGTTGCGGCTAAAATATGAATACAAAAGCAACCATGAACCAACATCGGCAAAGCATGCAAACGGCGCGTGATGATGACTGAGACGAAAACAGGACCACAAGCGATGGCAGGCCAGAGCGAGATTTTTTTCAGTCTGCTGGGGGAGTGCCTGGCCGACAATACCTTTGTCAAACTCATTTTGGGCAAATACCATGGTCCGGAGGCGGGATTGAACCGGGTCTTTATCCGGAGGCTTACCCTGAAAGGACAGGAGCATCTCTCCTTTCTCTACCGCTATCAGACCAAGGACATCACCAAGAACCTGTCCATCCCGGCAGGCATAGCAGCCATCCGCGAACTATGCGCCACCTTGTTCAACAATGCGCATCTGCAGATGGTGACCGAGGAAATCCAGTTAACCAGAAGCAAGAAGGGCAAGTGCACCCTGCAGCGGGGCAAGGGAGCTGCGAAAAATATCATCCCCCAGGAGCATGACCGCGAGAAAAAGCGCTTTCTCGATCTAGCCATCCCCTTTCTCAAGGAGCTGGGAGTCACCAGCGCGCAGCAGCAGCTCATCCCCGCCATGTCGCGCAAGTGGAAGCAGATCAACAAGTTCATCGAGGTGCTGGACCATGCCATTGGCGCCTCGGAGCTGAAAGAGAAAGAGCGGGTGCGGGTGGTTGATTTCGGCTCGGGCAAAGGATACCTGACCTTTGCCATGGAGGAGTACCTGCGCGCCGGCCTGGGGCTCAAACCCCAGGTAACCGGGGTGGAGTTACGAGAGGATCTGGTCAGCCTCTGCAGCAAGGCGGCCCGCAAGCTGAACCTCGACGGGCTCTCTTTCATGCAGGGCGATATCCGCAGCTTCCCGCCGGAGAGTATCGATATCATGATCGCCCTGCACGCCTGCGACATGGCAACGGACTACGCCATCCACCTGGGCATCCGCTCGGGCGCCGCGATCATCATGTGCGCGCCCTGCTGCCACAAACAGATCAGGCCCCAGATGCAGATCCCCACGCTGCTGCACCCCATGCTCAAGCACGGCATCCATCTGGGCCAGGAGGCGGAGATGGTCACCGACTCCCTGCGCGGGCTGCTCCTTGAGGCTTCCGGCTACGAGACCCAGATCTTTGAATTCGTCTCCCTGGAACACACGAGCAAAAACAAGATGATCCTTGGGGTGAAGGGGAGCGGCTCCGACAAACAGGCGGAACTGCTGGCCCAGATCCGGGAGATCAAGGAGTTTTACAAAATCCGGGAGCATTGCCTTGAAACCTTGCTGCAGGCGGACGGATTGGGACAAGTCAAACCCGCAAAGGACGCGCCATGACCACAAGCCAGGAAAGCAACCCGCTGCACGGCATCACCCTGGAGCTGATCCTCACCCGCCTGGTGGAGCATTACGGCTGGGAAAAGCTGGGGGAAAAGATCGCGATCAACTGCTTTACCAAGGATCCCAGCATCAAGTCGAGCCTCAAATTCCTGCGCAAAACCCCATGGGCCAGGGCGAAGCTGGAAAGCCTCTATCTGCACACCCGGCTCCGCAAGGAGATTCTCTAGCCGGGACAGCATGCGCGGGGAAAACACATGGGGCCGGTGTACGATATTGTATTGGTATAGCCCCCCTTGCTCGGCACATCCTGAAAACAAGGCCCCCACCGTTTTCAACCACTCCGCATCAGCGCTCCCTTCCCGCCTCGTGCCACGCCTTTTGCACCGGAGAGAGCAGATACTCCACAACGGTTCTGGCACCGAGCAGGATCTCGGCATTGGTTCGCATCCCGGGGGTCAATCGAAAGCGCTCCTCATCCGTTTCCAACGACATGGCCTTCAAGGTCACCAGCGCCTTGTACATGTAGGACATGGGTTTTCCGGCGCCATCACTGGGCGGCGCGCTGTTGTTGGCAGCGGGGTCTGTTGCATCAGCGCTGATGTACTCCACGACCCCCTCGGCCATGCCGTATTTTTGGAATGGAAAGGCGGCGAACTTCAACTTGACCGGCTGCCCCGGCCGCACAAAGCCGATATCCTCGTTGGAAACCCACACCTCGGCGCGCAAGGTTTCATTCTTCGGCACCAAGGTAAGCAACACCGTGCCGGGCTGCACCACGGTGCCCACGGTGTGGGTGGCCAGATCCTTTACCACCCCATCCTGCGAGGCCTTGAGCTCAAGCAATTCCTTGCGGTGGTTCTGCTTGGCGATTTCCTGGGTAAGCCGATCCAGAACGTTTGCCACCTCATTGCGTTCGGCATACAACTGCCGCCGATAGTCTGATTCGGTCTGGGCAATGGTCTTTTCAGATTGCAAAACCCCAGCCCGGGCGGAATTAACCACATACTCCTGGGTCTTCAGTTCCTGTTCCTTCTCGATGCGTTCCCGCCGCTTATCGCTGGCTGCAATATGGGCAACCGCACCCTGCACAGCCAGCTTTTCAAACATCTTTTCAGTCTCCACATAATGGGGCAAGGTGTCTGCAAGCTTGAGGCAAACCTGCTCAGCGGCGGCCAGATCATGCTTGGCCTTCAGCAGACGGGATTGCTCTTCGGCCAGCGCGGCATCCATCGCCGCACGATTGGCCCTGAACTGCGCTTCAATCTCCTTGGCCACCAGCGCGGGAGCGCCGGGTTCGGCCCGGAAATCTTCTCCGGAGAGCTCCGCGTCGATCCGTTGCAGCGTAAGGCGTTTGCGCACAAATTCCGCCTGAATGGTGTTAGAGTCCGCATCGGTGATGAGGGCGTCCATGCGCATCAGCGTCTGCCCGGCCTGTACCGCCGTTCCCTCCCCAACCAGGATCTCCTTGACAATGCCGGCCTCGGAAGGCTGGACGATCTTCACATAACTCTGCGGCACCAGCTTGCCTTCGGCCACGGCAACGATATCCAGCCTGCCGAAAATCGCCCAGAGAAACAGGCAGCCCAGCAGAATCAATGCCGCCTTCAATACCCACCGTCCCAAGGGGTTGGGCGCCACCTCCTGCAAGCGCAAGAGCGGCGGGGCAAAGGCGAGCTGATCGGGCTCTGGTTCCGGCAGCAATCGTTGTAAAATATCTTGTGACCTTCTTGCAAAACTCCGAAAACGCCCTGCAACAGACTCGGAGCAAACAGCCGCCGCTTGGCGATCGCCGTCCTTGTTCCATCGCCGTTGACACAGCTCTTGGAACGCTTGTCGAAGCGCGGACAAGAGTTGTGCAAAAGCTTCTTTCATCTTGACTTTCATGCTCTCCCCAATGCTGTGCAAACGCGTCACCAGGACCAGCTCATGGCTCGATCCCGACTTCTCGCACTGAGCTGATTATTAGGCAACTTTCCTAAGACCCTCGCCAAGCCCCTTGAAGCCTTTCAGCTCCTGGCCGTGTCCGGCCTGCAGGGAGAAGAGGTCTGCGCCAAACACTGTCGTGGAGCCCAGGAACCCGGCGCTTGCCTTGCCAAGGGCCGTGGTATCCGCGCCCAGTCGCTCGTCGAGCCAGGAGAGGGTTTTCTTCTCGGCCAAGGCTTTCGACACCTCCAGGTCCATGGTCAACCAGCGACCGAACACGACCGACGGGTCCACCTGCACCCCGCTCTTCTTTGCTGTCGGGGTCTGCTTGTCATCGTCCCAATGGCTGGCATTCAGATAGGCTGGCAGTACCCGTTGAGGCTGACGCCAGGCCTCATGAAACTCCCCGTCCTTATGGGCCTTGTCCGACACTTTAAAACGATCATTGTCCCTGTCATCCGACCGGTGGTCATCACGTCCATGGCGTATGCCTGGAATGCCATGACCATGACCGTCATTGCTATGGTCTTGCCCGTTATTCTCATGGCTGACCGTAATCTGGAAGACATCCGAGGCCGCAAGGCTCCCCTCGGTGCTGCCCGTGGTCGCTATCTTGTCGGTGGCTGTCACCTGCACCTCCACCGTGCCCACCTGCTTGGGGGCCCGGCCGGAAAAAGTCCGGGTTGCCGCATCGAAGGAAAGCCAGGTGGGCAGCGGAGAACCGTCCGCCATGGTGGCGCTGTAGTCCAGGGCATCGCCCTGGTCCGGGTCCACAAAGCTGCCGGTGGGCATCTGCCAGGAGAAATCCTTGTTGAACTTCACCTGCTGGTCTGCCAGGGGTGCGAGCACAAGCGGCGCATCGTTGCTGCCGGTCAGGGTGATATCCAGGGCGGAGGCGACATTCGCGATCCCGTCCGTGGCGGTGTAGCTGAAATGTTCTGTCACCACAGCTTCCCGGCCTAGGGACTGCACCGCATCGCTTGCGTTATCAAGGCGGTAGGTATAGCTGCCGTCCGCATCAATGGACAGGGTTCCGTAGCTGCCGGCATACTCGCCCGGAGCCGTTACACTGAGGATGGTCCCGGCGTCCACGTCGCTGTCATTGATCAGCACATTGCCGGAATAGAGCATGTGGTCCTCGCCGACGAGCCCGGTGTCGGCCATGGCCTCCGGGGCGTCGTTGGTATTGATCACCTTCATTGCAAAGGTATCAGCAACGCTGGCGCCGGTGGTGTCGGTCGCGGTCACCGTAATATCCAGGGTGGTGACATCGTCGTTTTCCGGCGTGCCGCTGAAGATCCGGGTGACAGGATCAAAGGTGAGCCAGGCTGGCAGGGGGTTGCCGTTGCCAAGGGTGGCGGAATAGGTTAGTGAGTCGCCTGCATCCAGATCGGTAAAGGTCTCTGCTGGAATCGTGAAGCTGTATGCCGCATCCTCAAGCGCCGTCTGGTCCAGCACCATCACGCCTACAATCGGGACGGTATTGGTAAGCGCAAACAGGCTGGCTTGGCTGTTGTCGGCAAATTGCAGGGTGTCCGCCACCAAGGAGCCATTGTTGCCGAAACGGTCGAAATCCTTGAGCCGCAGAGCATCACCCTGCGAGCCCACCAGGATCAAGAGATCCCCGCCATCCCGCGCGAAGGTGAGATCGCTTGCCGTAATACCCGCGCCGAACGCAATGAGGTTGCCTTCCGTAATGCTTGATATATCCGCGATGGTGTCCTGCCCATCGCCGAGGTTGAACAGATAGGTGTCGTTGCCGCCACCTCCGGCAAGCAGGTCGTCGCCTTTTCCGCCGACCAGGGCATCATTACCATCTCCGCCCGTAATCCGGTCGGTGATGGATGTGCCGGTCAGCAGGTCGTCCCCTTCTGTGCCTTGGATATCGAAGCCGCGGGCGAGCAGATCACCGATACCCAATACGCTCCCGTCACCGAACTGGAATTGCTCTACAACCGAGGAGTTGAATGGGTCTTCGGGGTTGAAATCCTCAAGGTGAATCGCCTCGCCCTGATCTCCTACCCGCACCAGCAGGGAGCCAAGACCAAGGGAAAGGGAATCGGGGGTGATCCCCTCACCGAACAAGATGGTATCCGTGCCGGAGGTATCCACGATCCGGTCCACGCCATCACCGGGATTAAAGATGTAGGTGTCGTCGCCATCGCCACCAATCAGCAGGTCGTTGCCTGCGCCGCCCTGTAGGGTGTCGTTGGCTGCAGTGCCAGTCAGGATGTTGTCGCCGGCGGTGCCGGTTATGACAATGTCATTCGCCACTCCCGAGGCCAGGGCCATCAACTTCTCAACATTCCATACCGTGCCATCGGCAAATTCCACGCCATCGATTTGCATATTCCGGCCATAATCCGGGTCGAAAAACCCGCTGATGGTCAGCGTATCATCCGTTCCTTTGATTGAGAGCACCAGATCATAAGTGCCATCAGTGGCTTGGCTGACAGCAACATCCGTCGGCGCCACATCGGGCTGGAATCGGACAACATCAGTAAAGCTCAAGTTCTCATCCCAGCTATAAACGATGTCTTGGCCATATCCGCGTCCAAAAACGTAGATATCGTTGCCTTCGTCGTCGTCAAGCGTATCATCCCCTGCGCCGCCGTCCAGAGTGTCGTTACCGGCAGCACCGTATAAATAGTCGTTGCCTCCCCAACCGCGCAGAGTATCATCATATTCTCCTCCATAAATAGAGTTATCTTCATCGTCGCCCAGATAGTTGAGGAATTGAAGATCAGTTTGTCCCCACACAGTGCCATCGGCAAACTCCATCCGTTCGATGCGATTGGGAAGATAATAACGAGAAAACCAGGCGGCAACCGTTATGGTGTCGCCGGAAGCGCCTATTCCCAGATTGAGGTCTGCACCGTCACGCCAAAAAATCAAATCAGCAGGTGCGATACCACCCTTGAATCGGATGGAGTCCACACTGTCCGTCTTATAATCTCTATTGTAAATGATGTCCTGTCCATCTCCACGACCGAACAGATATACATCGTTACCGTAGCCGCCAATCAAGGTATCGTTGCCAATTCCACCGTCAAACACGTCTTTCAAGCTGCCGCCTTCCAAGTAATCATCCTGCTCAGTGCCGAAAAAGATTGTCTCCTCAAGCAGTGCCGTATCCCACACAGTGCCATCGGCAAATTCCACTCGTTCGACCCTGGCATATTCACTGCTAAACCAGGAATTCACAATCAAACGGTCCTCGGTGCCGTTTATATAAAAACAGAGATCTGGCTTATAATGGTAATTGTCATTTCTAAAAGTACGAGACACAGTGATATCGGCAGGGGTAATACCTTCGGCAAAACGGATGATGTCTGTATTAACAGCATCGGCGGGGATAAGTCCTTCAAAGCCGTAGGGTTCAGCAACTACATCCTCACCAAAACCACGTCCGAACAAATAAACGTCATTTCCGGTCCACCCCTGAAGGATATCGTTGCCAGTGCCGCCGGACAAAATTTCGTCACCCGCTTCGCCCAATAAATAGTCATCTCCGCCCCCTCCGTTCAAAATATTGTTTCCATAACCACCCATAAGGCTGTCATTCCCTTCTCCGCCATCCAGCACATTATTCCCGGAACCGCCAGCGAGATAATCATTGCCTTCTCCACCAATCAAGATGTCGTCACCGACCCCGCCGTAAAGGGAATCATCACCGACTCCACCGTCAAGATAATCATCCCCGATTCCGCCGTTTAGGGTGTCGTTGCCTGCCCCTCCATTTAAAAAATCATTGCCCGCGAAACCATAAACAACATCGTTTCCTTCCAAGGCATCCAACTTGTCCGCGCTGAGAGAGCCATACAGCCAGTCATCCCCGTTGGTGGGATAGGGAGGGGGGACCAAAGCCCGCAGGGTAGCCTTATCCCAGACCGTGCCGTTACTGAATTCAACCCGTTCAATACCCCATCCCTCGTAGAATGGCGCATCCTCCCTGTAATCAGAATAGAACCAATCATCCACAATCAGACGATCCGCTGTTCCTTTGATGGAGAGATGGAGGTCACTGGAAACCCTGGTTACGGAGATATCATTGGGCGAAATTCCGTCAAGAAAACGAATCGTGTCTACCTCTCCAGGAGTAGTGCCACCATCGAACACGGTGTCGTAGCCAAAATTCCTTCCAAAAATATAGACATCATTACCGTCATCACCGCTGAGATAATCATTTCCCATGCCGCCGTTAAGGGTGTCATCTCCAGCTCGGCCATACAGCTTATCGTCCTTTATGTTTCCATTCAAAAAATCAGCCCCCGCGCTTCCATATAACGTCAACGCCTTAGGACCCGCTGAATATGGCGCAATTGCCTTCAAGTAGCCCGCATCCCAGATCGTGCCGTCGGCAAACCGCACCTCCTCCACCGCCATGAACTGGCTGTATTGCGCCCAATCGTCGAGACCCCAAAAGCTCCCTACGGTAAACCAACCGGATAGGGTCAGAAGATCATTCGTCCCCGTAACAGAAAAATACAGGTTTCGTTCGTCGTGATAGACATAAACGTCGGAAGGGGCAATGTCGCCGCCAAAAATAACCCTGTCCACATCACCATCGGCAACCGTCTCAATCACGGTATCATGGCCAAAACCGCGATTAAGCAGATAGAAATCATTGTCGTCCCCGCCGACCAGAGTG
>Ga0180015_1000596_pt1 | contig 10095 bp, 14 predicted proteins | sample KR13_S2_MetaG_FD_116508 | JGI IMG/M metagenome (GOLD analysis project Ga0180015, IMG submission 116508) | Groundwater microbial communities from the Olkiluoto Island deep subsurface site, Finland - KR13_S2_MetaG | ecosystem: Environmental > Aquatic > Deep subsurface > Groundwater | place...
ATCTGCTTAGAAGTCCCTCTGAACGTCGCAAAACTCCAACCTCTCTATTATTCACCTCGTCGCTACCCTTCTGCCCTTACTCCCCCCAACGTCGCAAAAGTGCTACTTTTACGACGTTGCAGCCAGCAGTTCTTATCTCTCGGATAACGTGTGCGAATTATCAGAACATTAAATCAAATGGATGCTCTTCAAAATGAAATAGCCCAAACCAGCAAACCATAAGATAGCACCAACTAGACTACATCTTTTTATAAGCTTGCGTCCAAACCCAACTTTCTTGCCCACATATTCCGTGTAGTCGGCTACATTTATTTTTTGACTGACAGTTTCATTTGGATCAATCTCGAGAGACTTTTCCATCTTACTCATTAGGGCTTCGAATCTCTCTAAGTGTCCGCATGCTCTGTTTTGCATTATGTGCCAAACAACTGAAAGCGCAGTGCCGACTATCGACACAACAATACCAACCGGTTCTTCTGGCATCTTGCCAGTTGTAAACAAAGCTACTAGAAGGATTGCATTTGCTCCCCAGAAAACACCAAATATGTTCCACATCACTTGATCTTGACTGGAGCGTAGACTTATCGCATTAGCAAGCTGGGCCCACTTCTCAGGCCTTTCAAGTGCTTTAGGCTTTGATGCAGAATTGGTTGTAGTGTCCATTTCTTAACCTCCTCGCAAGAGACGTTTGTTTTTCCATAACCCAAATGACCTTATTCTTTATCCCCTACTGCCTGCTCAGCCCAAGTAGTGATTACCTGTTCATTTGCCTCTGTTAGTCTTTTTGCCAGATTAAGCTTCTCATAATATTCTTTGAGGGCAGGGTCTGTTTTAAGCGCATCCTCCATTTTCCCTTGAAGGTCAAAAAGTTCACGATTAGTTAATACCGCGTCAGAAATAGCTGCATCAGAAAGAGGCAATGTCCTTACTAATTCATCCCCCATATCTTTCAATGCCTTTTCTAAAAGCTGACGGCCCTTTTTAGGCATCAAACTTGTAAGAAGCGCTCCACAAGAAAGCTCAAGTCCATGAGCAGGTTCATACAACCTTCTGATTTCGGTCGCAGTAACATCGTCAATACTGTTGGGTTTCAAATTTGCAATAGAGGATTCTATTTGCTGATACTTACTTAAGGCCTCTTCTAATCCCTGTCGTCCTGTTAAAGACAGAAGACCTTTTAAATTAAGGAACTGCTCACGGACTACCCGCCAGGTAAGACCAGCGGGAACCGTATAAGTAAGGGATGTTCCGCCACTTATTGTAGCTGCAAGAATCTGCACAGAAGCTCTGGCAAGGATACCTTGAGCGAGTTCATACTGACGCAAACGTTTATGCGTCTCAAGAATTGCTGAGACTCTTTTTGAACCCGGCAAACCCGGAGCTTTTACAACATTCTCATAAACCCAGGCTGCCTGAGCAATTTTCTTAGCCAACGCAAGGTCTCTGACCACTGTTCCTTTTTCATCTTTAAAAACTCGCCCTTCTTTTTTTCCTGTAAAAATATCACCGCTGACTTTATATTCTTTCGCTTCAATAGTTACAAAATAAGGGGGCTGTTTTACTTTTGATTTAAGTTCTTTCTCGATATTTTTATGAGTTATGTAGCTATACGAATCTACCGTGTCTCCTCTATAGGCAATGTTTTTAATTGTAATTTTGACTGAATATTCTGTGATTTTTTCAATTATTGCAGCCGTCCAAAAATGGTCGTAGATTGTACTTTTTCCTTGTCCAATAAGAACTCCTTTATTACGGTCTGAGGTAACGATTTTCTCTCCATGTTCTGGAAGAACTTTATTTACAGCGGCCCAGGCATCATCAAAAGTAACGTTATAAGTTTTTTCTCTTGCCTGAAAGCGCCCGGCATTATACTCTCCATAAGGAAGGTTTTTGGTCAGCGAGTCTATCGTTATTTTTTCAGGTGTTTCAGGAATTATAGGTGCTTGGGTGGGAAGTTGGGGAGTAGCCGTTTCTTTAAATCTAATCTCTTCTTTCCCAAATTGTTTATCAAGTAATGGTATGTACTCAGACGCTTTATTATCTTCTAGGTCCAAAGCCGCAATTTCCATTTTTTATCCCCAGCGGTATCTAAATATACCTCGGCCTTACCTCGATACTCTTTTTTTATATCTGGAAGATTAGGGAATACCTCGTCTAATGTGTAAATGAATGAAAACGAAAAAACCTCTCTTTTAAATCCAAATTCGTCTTTTTCTTCATAGTGCTTAATATTAGCTATTGATTGAAGTTTACGCCGCGCCAATGTGAGACTAAAGCCTTTTTCTATTTGTCCAAATAGGTATTCTCGTGTTGCTTCATTTGTATAAGGCTTAATGTTGTCCGAATAAAATACCCAATCATATGTAAGTTCTTCCTCTCTTCCTAACATAGAGCTGTAGCGTTGATACTTGGATCTTACCGCGGTAGCAAAACCATTGTGGATAAGAAAATTTAAAAAGTTCCTATCTTCTATCCATCGCTCAGCTGTAGTCCGTACAAAAGCAGGTATGGATCCTTCATTTAAACATTGAAGAACAAATTGTTCATTTGCTTTATCATCGCGAGGAAGAAATATACTAATGGTGGTAAAACTAGATGATCGAAATACTAATTTTTGTATAGGTTCTGGCAGGTTCTCTCCATAAATAATACTATTGCCCAAAGAGAATACTATAGACATTATACATATAAAAAATATTTTTTGCATGGCTAACTCCTTCTATCTCTCTGGAAAAAGCATCCCATCCGTTACGACCAAATAATATCCTACAAACGTATCCTTTACCTTAACAACATCATATCCATTCAGAAAAACAGGTATTTCTACGGTTTTAACCAGCTGATAAACATTTGGATAATGAGGGTCTGAAGCATGGGCAGTAATTATCACTTTATAATTACCCGGTTGCAACAGGCGAAATATCGTATGCTGGTCTTGTTTTAGCATCCCCGTTGAGATAGGATGAGTAATTTTGATTTGATAAGTTGACTTATTTTCAACCATAACCAGCAAGGCTACATTCTCGCGTTTGACTGGACTAACTTCGACAGGAATATTTAGCTGGAGTCCAGAACATCCCACTAAGAAAAAACATATTGCAAAAATAACATAGGACTTCATATTCTTAATTAACATTCTTAGTCACAATTTTTCTTATATAATTCATGTATTCTTTTTCTCTTTATCTTTTCCGCTTATTTTTTCATCTCCTAAATATAACATTATTCTTGCTATCCCAATGATTCCGAGTATAATCCAGAACCATATATACCAAACCTTATTACAATTTTCAATAAGAAGTTTTACCCAGAGACAAGCCAATATTACAAAAATCAAACGATATGCCAGCCATTGATTTAATGTCCGACTACGCAGAATTTCCTTGATTCCATCAGCATAGTACTTTGCTATTTTATGACGAACTTCTCTAAAGCTTGCTGCAAAATAGACGGCAATGATTGTCAAAAAGAAACCAGCAACCGCCAAACCTATATCAAACTTGTTAATCGTACAAACTAAAAGCGCACCTATAGCTGCGGCCATTATTGTTGTAACCGTCCATAAAAGTATATCGAAATGACGTCCCCACTCTGCCGATTCTTTCGAGTCCACGTAGAACCTCCTGTCTTGTTTAATGCCCGCAATACTGCCTAACTTAAAATAACCGAAATATTTCGTTTATGCTCCCCCGCCATAAATCGTGGCGGACAGGCAAATTGGCATATTTTGCGCAGTGTTTTGTCACTTCTGCGCCAACATCTCTGCTGCCTCTTCTAGGTCTTCCGGAAACACATCCACATAATACCTCAGCGTCGTCGCCACATCTGAATGTCCTAAATATCGCTGAACTAATTTAGCGTTTTTGAATTCCTTTAAAAGCCTTGTCCCAACAGTATGCCTCAGGGAATGTGGCGAGAGATTTGATTCAATGCCGCTTTCTCTTACCCATTTCTTAAAATCCCTTTGCACCTGGCGCGGGCTGATCCTGGCGCTATTTCTAGAAACAAATACTGGTGCCTCGGGTAAAAGGGATTCTCCTTTTTTTACTTTAACTTTTAGATAATCTTTCAAATGCTCTTGCAGAGCTTTTGGGAAATATACTGTTTTAAATCTATCCTTCTTTTCCCCTTTTTTAATCCACCCTTTAACCTTTAGCTCAACCTTGATCCGGCTGGCATGCTCCACATTAAGACTTAGCGCTTCTGAGAGTCTTAGACCGGTAATAAGCATGAGGTGATAAAGCATATAGGCTCTTTCGGCATCCTTGCGGTTCCTAAGGGTTATTAGAAACCTTTCTTCTTCTTGCGGGGTAAGGCATTTTATATTTGTGCTCATTTTCGTTATTTTTAACCTTTTAAAAAATTATCCCCAAACAGTAGTGTTTCTATTATTAGTAATATATATTAGTATACTATTAGCCTGGAGCTATCACCTTGAAAACAAAAGAGTTAAGTTTACTTTCGGTATCGGAACAGAAGTTTTCGGTATCGGAACAGAAGTGCATAACTTTGATCTTATGTTTAAAACTACTATTTTTGACGGTATCAAAACAGAAGTGCATAACTCTATTTTCCCCCTGACTTATCCACAATTACTATTGGTTTCTTGCTTGGAATCTTATGTTGAACTGCCGGGGGAGATGGTTGTAATTCAAAACTCCCATCCTCAAACTTTGCTCTTACCGGCCAGTACATTTGAATGGCTTTTAATATAGCCTTCAAGCGATTACGAGTAACCTTATCCGCTTGTTGGTCCGTCCCTAATTGTTCAAAAAGTAATTGATCCGGGAAAGCTATAGTTTCATTCAGGCCATTATTTCTATACGCAAGGAACCTATAAAAATCAAGCGCTAAGGGGTTTCGTTTGAAACAACGCACCACATTCATATCCAACGGCACAGAATGCTTATGAATATACCTGGCATATCCTTCATCAAGAATTATCTGCCCTTTTGCAAATGTGAGCTGGTCCGGATTCCTGACATCAAAATGAATATCCCAGGCTCTAGCGACTAAAGAATGAATACCAATAATCCGTCCGGGTACGGGATCTTTAGGCTCAACCTTAATGACACTCGTAACATAATTGATCAATTGTTTCAAAAGCGCTTTATTAGCGTAGCCCGCTTCATACCCGACTTTTTTTACATATTCATTAAACGTTCTGCCTACCTCAATGATATTTGTATTTTTAGTTCGTACCTCTGTATCAATAAAAATCTGGTTTATTCGCGCGTAACAGCCATAAGGCACCTCATTTTTTTCATCGCGCGTAATGGTAAGCTTGCATAAAGAAGTTTCCTTTGTCCAGTATGCCGGATTACCGTTTAATTTATGCGTCGGCAAACCGAAGACCATAAAGATATTAGAAGAAAATCCGATCTTTTCCTTGACCTCTTCAAATCTCTTTTGCACTATCAAATCAATAAACCCTTCTCCTCCTATCCTCGCCAATTGGTTTTTGGGGCTCATTTTTTCTCTAACTCCTGCTTTAATTTCTCAAACTCTCTTATCATAAGTCTTGACTTTGGGAAAGTCCTGCCATTTTCCCATCTGTAAATAGTCATCATCGTAACCCCTAACCTGCTGGCCATATCTTCGCGGGAAAGCTTGAACTTCTTCATTAAATTCCGGACCTCTTTCTGTATATTCAGGCCCCACTCAGGTTGTTTTTTATCAGTAGCCATCTATTCCTCTTTCTTTTCTTCTACCTTAAGTTGTTCTATTTTCTCTTTAGGTATAGTCTGTTCTAGCCTATTAATCCAGATTTCCTTCTGGAAAAGCGCATCTTTAGTGCTTAAAAGTGCCTTTTGTGCCTCTGTTGCCTTGTCTGACAAGTCATTTATCCTATCCGACATCTCTCTTTTGATGTCCGACATCATCTTTCTGCTGTCATATAAAGAGAATCCCAAAAAGCCGCCAATAAAGACTGCCAAGATAGTAAGCCAGATAGCCGTAGTTTTCCAAAGTGTAGCATTTTTAATGAGTTGCTCTTGTTTCTTTTGTAAGTCTACCATCATATTTCTATAATCAGACAGGAGAATAGGTAAATTTTTGATGTCGGACTTCGGTTTGTTTTTGATGTCCGACTTGTCAAATACGCCGATGTCGGACGTAGCAGGGTTGTCAGAGGACCTTAATTGCTCAAGTCTTTGTCTTTCTCGCTCAGCTTGGTAGTATTTCTCCACATCCGCTCTTAAAATATAGGTTTTCTTACGATCGTTATTTAGTAATTTTTGGGTTTTCCAGGCATTCTGTAAGGCAATTCTCCAAGTATGGCGCTCAGAGATTCCTAAAAGATCAGAGGCGTCCTTGATAGTAATCCAAAGTTCGGATTTTCCGGTTTCCGTATTTTCTGTTTGGTTTATAATATCGGCCATTGGCTAAATTATAAAGCAGAAGTTATACATTTGTCAAGCAAAATTTTTATTTCAATATCTCTGGATACCATACCCCAAGAAATAGGACGGATTAACTCTGAGTATCCCTATCATTCGGCGCTTTATTCGTTCGTCTCTAGATACCGCATTTCCAATCTCTACGAGCAAAATATCCCTTTAGAGCAAAGTAATCCTTGCCCCGTTAGAAATTTTGGTTTATACTATAATTAGCGATTTGTAACGGGGCGCGCAAAACAAGACAATTCCTTGTATTTTAATATTTACAGCAAATTTACAAAGGCGCTTGACAAAACAATTATTTTCGTACTAGGGGGGGGCTATGGCAAGGATACCGAATGGATTATTGAGGAATTGCTTGATCGCATGTGCGGTTTTCGGATTGTTGGGTATTAGTTCAATATCGTGGGCTCAGGATGAGGGAGGACAAAATGAACTTTCACAAAATCTTGATCCCGTGTTTTTCGTGACTCCTAAAGAGTGGCAATTGGGGGCCCGCGTAGAGGAGTATGAATATATGTTTGTCACGACTGCGGCGGATACAGGAGCCTCTTTTACGATACTGGTGCGCAGATTAAATGTTCCGGGGCAGGATGCCCGCAAATGGGCAGAGGATGAACGATCCTCTGGTGTCGTACATGGTGCTATGGCCGGCGGTCTCGAGGAAACGACTATCGGAAAGATGACGTGGTATGTGGTGAAAATGGAAAAAGCCGTGGCGGTGGAAGGGCAGTCCAAACCGCTTATGATGACGATCAGGCAATATTTTTCGAAAGCGGCGGGAAGTAATACGATCGTCGAGGTCGCTGTTACGGCGGTCCAGGGAACGCTCGAAGGGTCTTTCACGAACGATCTGACGGATTTTCTGTCGAGTTTCAAAAATGGAAAAGATCTGGACGGGGCATTGGCGAAAGGGACGTCAAATCAAAAAAAATATTTTGGCACGGGGGTTGATGCATCCCGGCTGAAGGAGGCTTTTGTAGTCGGTAACACATATTTTAGTTCTAAAGATTACGATAGCGCTATTCGGATTTTCGAAGAATTGCTGTCGGTCGTCGCAGCAACGCCAGATTTTAAAGCTGATATTTTGTACTTGTTGAGCTGTTGCTATACGGAGAAGGGGATGGTGACGGCGGTTAAAAAGGATTACACTTTTCTACGCAAAGCCATTTATTATGCCGAAGAGGCTCTTAAAGTAAAGCCGAATCTCTGGTATGTGTTGGGGAATATGGGGATAGTGTATACGACTTTGAAGGATTATAAAAATGCCGATATTTGTTATACTCGAGCTGAGAAGTTCGCTGACCGGTCAACGCCGGAATATAAAGATATCGTCATAAAACATCAATTCCTTAAAGCTTTGCTGAATGACAGGTAGATAAGTTTCCCCCTAAACATCCCTATCATTCGCTACTTCAAACCCATATCTCCAGATACCCTAATTTTACATTCTAACAGAAAAATTTTCTATTAGAGCAAAATAATTCTTGCAAAACAAGACAATTTCCTGTAAATTAAAAATATGCCTAAAAAAGACTCCTTAAGAGACAGATTGCGCAAAGCCGGTATCCGCCATTACGACGCGCTAATCCACGACCAGCCCAAGGAATGGCTGATCCAAAATTTCAGCGAAGGCGCTACCGACTATCCGATTAACGTTGCCCGCCTAATGCGCAACATTGTTTGGCAGATCAGAGAGCGAATCGTAACAAAAGAGAAGCCGCCGTTAAAAGAACTCCTAAGAACATTCTGGTACATGTATATTAAGCCGACTCTTTCCCGAGCCGGCGCTTTGGCCCAGGAAACAGATCAATATGCCCAGCTCATTGATAACATCGTCTACATGGTCAAAGAAATAGCAGTCATGGAATACAAAGACATCGGCTTCCGCGACGATAACCAAGCCAACAGAAGAGTGGGAGCCAATGCCAATATAATTCTTTTCTCAGAAAAACTTGGCCATCAGGCATTCTTATCTGATATCGCCGACAAATACAACGTCTCCATTCTTGCTCTTGGCGGCCAGCCGTCAGTCCTTAACGTAGAATATTTCGTAGACACCTTAAAAGAAGCAAAGATTAATTTGCAGCGCTCCTTTTATCTATTCAGCATAGTTGACTATGATCCCAGCGGCTGGATCATCAGAGACGCTTTTATGAATAACCTGAAATTTTACGGCATACCGAACACCCGGGTAATTGATTTAATCCATCCGGACATGCTCACCCCGGAAGAAGTTAAGCTATCCCGATATCAAATCAAAGAGCCGGAAGAAATGCGCGTTAAAAATAAAAACTGGCTCAAAGAAGTCCATAAAAGAGATTACAAAAACCAGCAATACCTTGAAGAAACCCAGAAAGACAAAAAAATTCTCTACGGATTAGAAGCCGAGTCCATATCCGGCAAACGGCTAAGCCAAAAACTAGAAGAAGAGATGGTCCCCTTGATCGGAAAGAGCGAAGACCTTCTTAAAATCTACGAATTAAAAAAATTAGATAAAGCTATAAAAGATTTAATAATTCACAAGATAACATAACCCCGACGCTACGGCCGGGACAAGGGAGGCAGTATGCCTAAGAAAGCAGAATTTATCAAATTCAATACCATTAAAGAATATTTTAAAGATGCCTTCAAAATGCGTTCCTCAGAGAGCGCGGTTAAAAAAGCCATCAGCGCGTTTGATTCAACAATAGAGACAGTGCTCAAAGAAGCCTGTGAATTAGGCCAAGCAGACAAACGCAACACAGTTATGGATCAAGATATAATTTCCGCCGTAGAAAAACACTTAGGAAAAAAGAATCTAACCTGGCAGGAAACAGCTGAAGAAATCATCCGTCAAAATCCCACTGATCTTGGTAAGATATCCAAAACAATTAACGACTACATTGAAAAAGATCAGAAAGGGTGATAACCATGACACAAAGTAACATTAAACAAGTAAAAGGACTCGAAGAAAGATTAAAGAAAATAGAAGATCGCATAAAAGCACTAGAGGATTTAACTCCAGAATGTGATGGATCCGCAATTATAATTAAAACACCGGAAAAGGAAGGGAATACTGAAAAATGAATCAGGGAGAACTAACCCTTACCATTGCTAAAAGGTTTTTTCTCACCCAGGCAGAATCTCAGGAGATCATAAAATTTATTCTGACAGAGATAACAGGGGGCCTTAAAAAAGGGGAAAGGATATCGTTGCGTGGTTTCGGCTCCTTCACTAAAGAAAAGCGATCCCCAAGAAAAGTCCGCCATCCCAAAACAGGAAAGATTATAACCATACCGGAAAGAATCACCGTAGATTTTAACCCTTCCGAATCTCTCATCCAAAATTTAAGTTAGCCTTAATACACCGCCCGCTGGGGCGGGCTGCGTAGTTGGTGTTTGCACCGTTCCGCCTCGCTGCCGCTCGGCTTCACTATCTCGCTCCCCTTCGCTGTCGCTCAGGGTCGCTCATTTGCCGCCTGGGTCGGCGGCAGGGCAGGCTTGGCCGCCTGCCCTAAAAACAATAAGGAATGTCGCTCGCCGACAAGGGTGAATAAAACAGGGGAAGCGGCTCAGGGGCGAGTCACCCCCGCCACAAAACTTGGCGGGGTCGGGCAAGCCAGGCGGTTTCTTAACGCAAAAAAATTGGAGCCTCAATTTCTCCAATTTTTTTGCTAAAACCGCCTTTGCCTATAATCGCGATTATAGGCACTTGC
>Ga0180015_1000598_pt1 | contig 10080 bp, 5 predicted proteins | sample KR13_S2_MetaG_FD_116508 | JGI IMG/M metagenome (GOLD analysis project Ga0180015, IMG submission 116508) | Groundwater microbial communities from the Olkiluoto Island deep subsurface site, Finland - KR13_S2_MetaG | ecosystem: Environmental > Aquatic > Deep subsurface > Groundwater | place...
CTCCGGTTCTGATATTTTTTTGGAAATTTCTTCAAATCTTTCTTCAGACAGTACGTCGCTTAAAAGCAAATAGGGGGTGTCGTACTTTTCGCAAACTTGATAAAACTTATCACCTAAAGGATGCGACAAATCTCTTTCTATTTTTCTTTTAATGGAATGCATGTTTTTTGCGATTTCCAGCCGTTCTCCCTGATTAGTGCTTTTCCAGCCAGGACAGCGATATTTCAAAAGATGATAACTTATTACCGGCGCATCAAGTTTAAAAAGAGCTCTTTGGACGGCAATATAAATTTGAATATTCTTTTCATCTTCTTTTAAAGGTCTAATGCTGATAGCGCCTTCGTTTAGAACAATGCGTTCTTTCATCGATTCATGCATATAGGCAATCAGGGCCCTCTCTTTATAAGAGGAACTTAGCGCTTCTTCAATTTCACAGGACGCGATTGATAAAAGCCAGTTGTAAAATCGTAAGGCCTCTTGTCCGCTTTCGGCTTGAGGCGTGTTTTTCAGGATAAAAATATGCTTGTCAATTATCTTTTGGACTTCGGTTATTTTTGTTTCAGGAATTTTATCATTAGGGTAGTGCCCCCCCCGAATCAATTCAAAAACCAAGGGTTCGGCAATGGTTTCCCTGGTAGATTCTTCTTTAAGAAGGTCAATTCCTACAAAAAACCGTCTCTTTAGCATTCTCTGAATGGCTCCTCTTTTCAAAAGATGTTCTTCTCGCCAGTCAACAATGCCTCTTATTTTTTCATAAAAAGCAGCCACTTTTGCAGCTACTTCGTCAACATGGATAGTGGATACCCCTTCTGCCGGCTGATTGGCTTCCATACCGGCCCGATATTGTGATAAAAGATTTTTAGTTGCCTCGGATAATTGAGACATAGAAAAAAATAATTAAATTTTATTTAAAATTTCTTTTTTAATATTTTCAATAAATTTGTCTAATTTTATCGTTTCAATGTTGTTTTCCCCTCTTTTCCTTACCGCCACCGATTTAGCTTTGATTTCTTTATCACCAACAACTAAAAGATAAGGAATTTTTTGGATTTGTCCGTTTCTGATTTTTTTAGAAACCGTTTCATTGTCATTTTTAATTTCTGCTCTTACCCCATTGTTTATTAATTCATCATAAACTTTTTTGGCATATTTATTGTGGTCACTTCCAATCGGGATAACCCACGATTGAACCGGAGATAACCAGAGGGGCAGGGCGCCAGCATATTTTTCAAGCAAAAAAGCTATTGTCCTTTCTATTGCGCCGATGGAAGAACGATGGATGACAATCGGTTCTTTTTTTACGCCATTTTTGTCAATATAAAAAAGATTAAACCTTTTTGGTCCGACAAAATCATACTGGACGGTGAAAGCCGTATCTTCTTTGCCGATAAAATTCTTCATCTGAATATCAATTTTCGGGCCATAAAAAGCCGCTTCTTTTTTAGCTTCAAAAAAAGGAATATTTCTTTTCTTTAAAACTGAACGAAGGACATTTTCAGCAAAACTCCAAGCTTTGTCATCTTTATAATATTTTTTATTGTCTTTTCTATCGCCGAGAGATAATCGGTAGCGGAAATCCTTTTCCAGCCCCAAAGCCGAGGCAGTGAATTCTATTAAATCCAAAACATTATTTATTTCTTCAGATGCTTTTTCTTTTTGGCAAATTATATGAGCATCGGCCAAGCAGAACATCCTCGTTCTCATTAAGCCGCTTAATTCGCCCGATTTTTCATAGCGGAATTGTTTCGCCAATTCTGCGATTCTCAAGGGTAGTTCTTTATACGAGTGTTGTTTGCTTAAATAAAGTTGATAATGATGGGGACAGGTCATTGGTCTTAAAATAAGTTCGTCTTCATCGACTTTCATAATAGGGTACATAGTATCTTTATAATAAGGATAGTGGCCAGAAACCTTGTATAATTCCACCTTAGCCAAATCCGGAGTATAGACGTGTTTATACCCTCTTTTTATTTCTTCATTGACCACAAAGTTTTCCAGTTCTCTCCGGATAATAGAACCCTTTTCTGTATAAAGCGGCAAACCCTTACCAACCAAATCCGAGAAAACGAATAAATCAAGTTTTTTGCCGAGAACTCGATGATCTCTTTTTTCTGCTTCGGCTTGAAGCTTCAAATAATCATCCAATTCTTTTTTTATTGAGAAGGCAACACCGTAAATCCTAGTAAGCATTGGATTTTTCTCGTCACCCCTCCAATAAGCCCCGGCAACCTTAGTCAGTTTAAAAGAGTCTGCTTTAATTTCTTTGGTGGATTTAATATGAGGTCCCTTACATAGATCAACAAATTTTCCAGATTCGTAAACCGATGCTTTTTTTTCCTGCAACTCTGCAATCAATTCAAGCTTATAGGGCTGTTTTTTAAATATCTTCTTTGCTTCTTGTTTTGAGACAAGCTTCTTTTTAAAAACGATATTTTGGTTAATTAATTCTCGCATTTTCTTTTCAATTTTTGGCAGTTCTTCTTCCGGTATTTGGATAGAAAAATCATAATAAAACCCGTTATCAATGGCGGGTCCGATTCCAAATTTAATTCCAGGATGTAATTCCTGGAAGGCATAAGCCATAATATGGGCTAAAGAGTGACGAATGGTTTCTATATTCATAAATTATTTGCTTAAATTTTAACTCTCTAATATTTCTTCGACTTCGTCTGCTAAAATTTTAACTTCGCCGTCGCGGTTATCAACCTTGCCTTTTACAAAAACAATTTTATTTTCCTGAAAAACAGCGGGGTTTTTTTCAATAACCGTCGGGAAAACAACCACCTCAATTTTATTTGTCAGGTCTTCAAGGCTTAAAAACAGCATTGGTTTGCCGGTTCTGGTTAGTATCCTTTTAATGGTTGAAATTATACCGCCGATCTTTACTAATTTTCCAACCATCTCATCAGTAAGATTATTAAGGGGGAAAACCTTTCCATCAAAAACCGATTTATAGCTTTCTAGGGGGTGTGACGAAACATAAAGCCCAAGCAGTTCTTTCTCCCAGTTTAGCTGCTCGCTTAGAGAAATTGACTGGGCGGTTTTTAACCTTAAAACAGAATGGTTGAAAGAAGAACAATTTTCAAAGAGACTTTTCTGACCATTGTTCAGATTTTGCTTTATTTCCCGGTTGGCTTCAAGGATATCTTCCAGGTTGTGAAGAAGCGTATTCCTTTCCTCTAATTTATCAAAAACTCCAGATTTTATCAAACTCTCCAGCGACTTTTTATTTAGGGTTTTGGATTGGATGCGGGAAACAAAATCATGCATTGATTTAAAGGGACCGTCATTTTTTCTTTCGGTAATAATCGCTTCAACTATATTTTCACCGACATTTTTAATAGCTAAAAGTCCGAAACGAATTTTGTTTTCGTTTGGCACTACTGAAAAATTTCTGAAACTTTCATTAACATCGGGCGGGAGAACGTGAATACCCATCTTTTTGCATTCTTTTATCAAAACAGCAATTCTTTCAATATCTGCTTTTTCCGAAGTTAGGAGAGCTGCCATAAACTCAACCGGGTAGTGGGTTTTCAGATAGGCAGTTTGGCAGGCAATAGTAGCGTAGGCAGTAGCATGGGCGCGATTAAATCCGTATTCGGCAAAAGGTAAAATCCACTGCCATAATTCTTGCCCGATTTTTTTGTCAATGTTGTTTTTAATACAGCCGGAAATAAATTTTTCTTTCTGAGCATGCAAAAGCTCTTTTATTTTTTTTCCAATCGCTTTTCTTAATACATCAGCTTCAGATAAAGAAAAGCCAGCTAATTGTTGGGCAATTTGCATAAGCTGTTCTTGAAATATGCAAACTCCGTAAGTGTTTTTTAAAATCGGTTCAAGTTTCGGATGCAAATATTCTATTTTTTTCTTTCCATGTTTTCCTTTAATGAAGTCCGGAATAAATTGCATGGGGCCGGGTCGGTAGAGCGCAACCATAGCAACAATATCTTCAAAGCTGGTGGGCTTTAATTGTTTTAAATACGCTTGCATACCACTGCTGTTATGAACGACAAAACCATTCGCAACAAAATTATTCCCCGGAGATTGCATCTTAACATCGTAAGTTTTTTCTCGCCCGCTATATTTTATTTCTTTAACTTTAATAAATCCAAAACCTTGTTTTGTTGGTATCTTCGGACATTCCCAATTAATAAGAGTTTTATATTTTAAAGCAAATTCAGCAAATTTCGTGGCGCTTATTAAAATAAATTTATAATCCAGATATTGTTTTTGGAATAATTCCACCTTTTCTTTGTCTAAATCATGAAACCAACCCTTGATCTCATAAAAAGTGTTTTGGGATGGAACGTAGAAATCAGGAGTATAATGCATAATTTCGCCATTCGGTTTCGTTAATTGAAAGGTTTTGGGTTCGTATTCATAATTTAAATTATGAAGTTTTAAAATTCTAGCAAAATCTGCTTCCCAAGCAGACCGGACGTAGTGCCCTAAATCCTCTCTAAATCCTCCTTTTCTGTGCGGACATGATTTGCCAAACATTGGATTGTTGTTTCCTCTGCTTCGTTTAGATTGGGATTTTTTAAATTCGTTTGCTCTTTTTCCCCCCCATCTTTCCTCAAGGGGCCTGCCTAATAATGCTTTTGATATTTTTTCAGCAGTTTCCTTCCATGTTTTATTATTTTCTACGGTGGCCCCATAATTCCAAGGTTTGCCTCCTTCTCGGTAAAATTTAATCCTAGATTCGCTTATTTTTCGTTTAGATTCTTTTTTAGAAGGATTTTTATAAAAACTGGCTGAACATTTATAACAAAATTGACTTTTTCCTTCTTTTTGTCCATCTATCTGCTTGCCGCAAGTTCTGCAGGTGTTGTAAACCAAGTGTTTCGCTTTATTCTTCATTAAAACCCCTTCGCCGGGCTTAATATTCCTCAATTTTTTCCATCCGTTTTCTGTTAAAAAATAATGGTCTTCGCTCGCTTTAATATACCAGTTGTTTTCTGCAATTAAGGTGTAAAGATTTTTTTCTCCGCCTTCGAGAATATCTATAATTTTATTTTTATGTACCTTGCCCTCGTCTAAATAAACCGAACTTAGTGTTTTCTTGTTATCTGTTTTGAATAATTTTTTTATAGTTGTATTAGAAATTATTGTTTCACCAGACAAACATTCCAATTGAAAAACGCCAACACTGTTTGCATCCCGCAGTAATTTATAGACTTTGTCGTCATCTAAAGGAATATCGTCAATTGACATTGATTTATTGTGAATACTATAAATGCGGGTAAGACAATCCTCAATAATGGTCAGGTTTTTTAGTCCCAGCAGGTCCATTTTTAAAAGACCCAAATCCTCAATAGCATGCATTTCATATTGGGTGATGATTGTATCATCATTTTGTGTTGGATGCTGGAGCGGGACATAGTCAGTCAGTGGTTTTTCTGAGATAACTATTCCACAGGCATGAGTTGAGGCGTGTCTGGCCACTCCCTCGAGTTTTTTTCCCAAATCAATCAGGTTTTTTGCCTGGGAATCTGATTCATAAAGTTCCTTAAACTCGTGAACCTTTTTTAATGTTTCTTCTAAAGACATTCCGAAAGGAATCATTTTTGCTACTCGGTCGCAGTAGCTATACGGGATCATCAATGCTCTTCCGACGTCTCTAATAGCCGCCCTTGCTGCCATTGTCCCGAAAGTAATAATCTGGGCAACATGGTCTTTACCGTATTTTTCAGCCACGTAGTTTATAACTTCGTTTCTTCTGCGGTCTGTAAAATCAAGGTCAATATCGGGCAGCCCTACTCGACCGCTTTCAAATTTTTTATGAGGTTGAAATTCACCTTCTGGATATTTCGAGGTAATTCCTAACGCGTATGCTACTAAACTATTTACTTTATTTTCCTCCCCCTGTTTCTTTTCAATACAAAATCTATAAAAACTTTCAACAAGTCCAAATTTTTCTATTTTTTCTAATTCAAAGTTTAACCTTTTTTGATCAAGATCCTTTTTTTGCAGACAAATCTTTTTCATTTCTTCAAATTGATTATCCATGAAATGATTTCACAATTTTATACTTCCGATTTAGAAAATAATTACTATTTTTATATAAATAATCAATAAACATTTTAATATCCTTCTTCCTTGTAATTTTTAATTGCCAACAGCCTTTATTATCTGGCTTTTTATCAAATCGTATTTTATGCGGTATAATATGATATTTTTCTAAGCATTTCTTAATTTCTCCTAAAAACTTTTGTGAACCGCAAGAAAAACTTGCGCAGAGATATTTATATTTGTCACGGTCATCAATATAGAAACTGCCATCACCGTCGAAAAACCCTCTTATAAAGTGCCACCACAGGTTTTTAGGAATCGACGGTAGCGAATAATCTTTCCAGCTTTTTCTTTCTAAAACCCCGTGTTTTTTTAATGATTCGTGAATTTTTTGATTACCGAACAATAAAGAAAAAGAATTCTTGTAGTGATAAATTGGTCTGTTTGTGTCTAATAGTTTTTTACACATTTCAATTAACTCCTGATCTTTTGAAGAAATATTTGTATAATATTTCTTACTTGAAATGTTTCCATCTGAAAAAATTAATCCCAAAAGATATGCCCTTCCTTCTGAATTAATTTTTTCAAAGAAATTTTCGTTAATTCTATAAGCTCGATTTTTTACTTGGCAAATAACGCTGCAATATTTCTGATGAATATTTTTAGAGGCATATTTAAATTTTTTTCCACAATAAATGCATATTTTTTCTCCTCTCCATTTATATACCTTCATTCTTTTCCCATTCGTCCATTTGACCCGTTCGCCTTCTATTAGATGTTTTCTGCGACCCAAAATACTGCACTCTTTACTACAATACTTATTTTGTCGAGTATTGCGATTTGGAGTAAATTCTTTCTTACAAAATGGACAAATTTTTACCCCATAAGCAGATTTCTTTCGCTGGTTATTATAACAAGTTTTACTACAAAAATGAGCAATTTTTCCTCGATAAGGATGGACTAAAAATGTTTTATTACAAAAATCGCAGTTTTTTTCAATCATAAAATCCCAAAATCTTCATTGGTTACAAAATATTTTTCAGAAATACTTAAAAATCTTTCAAACAAAAGATTGTGCTTTAATGGGTCGACGTTAGTAATATTAAGCAAATAAGAAACCAAAGATCCTCCGACACTTCCTCTTCCTGGTCCGACAACAATGCGGTTTTGCTTTGCCCAATTAACAAAATCTTGGACAATAAGAAAGTATCCGGCAAAACCGGTCTCTTTAATAACAGAGAGTTCGTGTTTTAATCTTTCAATTATTTTATTATCAGGGTTTTTTCCAAAACGTGTTTCCAGCCCTCGATAACATAATTCTTCTAAATAATCTTCCGCGGTTTTATTGTCCGGAACTTGGAAGTGGGGAAGTTTTGTCTTGCCGAGTTCAAATTGAAAATTGCAGGCCTCAGCAATCTTTTGAGTGTTTTCAATAGCTTCGGGAACATTTTTGAAACTTTCAATCATTTCTTCCGGTTTTTTGAGAGAAAAATCTTCTCCTTTCATTGTCAGTCGTTCCGGATCATTTGGGTCAGCACCCGTGTTAATCAGCATTAAGATATCCTGAACTTCGGCATCGTCCGGCCTTAAGTAGTGGCTGTCATTGGTGGCTACCAAAGGAATGTTCAGTTCTTTTGAAAAATCTATTAAGGTTTTATTTATTTTTTCTTGCTCTGGAATATGAGGATGGTGTTGAAGTTCCAAATAGAAATTTCCTTTGCCGAAAATTTCTTGATACTTTAATGCCTGTTTTTTTGCATCCTCTATTCTATTTGCCAAAATCAGGCGAGGGATTTTTCCTTGTAAACAAGCAGAAAGAGCAATCAAACCTTCTGAATGCTGCGCCAGCAGAGCTTCATCAACCCGCGGTTTATAATAAAAGCCCTCTAAGTGGGCTTTTGTAATAAGTTTGACTAAGTTTTTATAACCTTCCTCGTTTTTAACCAATAAAACTAAATGATATCTTTTATCATCTACGCCTACTCGTTTTTGGGTCATTCCTTCCAGCGATTGATATACTTCACAGCCGATAATCGGCTTTACATCTTTTGCTTTACAGGCCTTAAAAAATTCAACAGCGCCGTATAAGACGCCATGGTCGGTTAAAGCAAGTGAATCCATTCCTAACTCTTTGGCATAATTTACCATTTCCTCAATTTTCGGCAAGCCGTCTAACAAAGAGTAGTGACTGTGGACATGTAAGTGAGTAAATTTGGACATTATGACATTTTAGTTTTTTTAAGATTCAAAGTCAATTTTATTCTTGACTAAATTTAACGATTATCTTATATTTTATTATTAAAGTTGTTCTTTAATAATAAGGAGAGCTGTTATGAAAAGAAACAAAATGACAAGAAGAAGAAAGGAAGAATCAGTTGCATCGCTTCAGAACAGATTAAAGCAGACAGCGATGACCGCCAGTAAAAAGGGCGGGTTTAACACAAACCAACAAATTATTCATAACCAGGTTGAACAAATGCTTTACGATATTGGCAGAACCGTTGATGTAAAACCAAGGAGAGGATTTAAGAAAGAACTCTGGCAAGAGATTTTGGCCAAATTGGATCAACTTGAAAAAGAAGTTGGAGTGAAAAAAGAGTCGTAATTATTCAAGACGTCAAAGCTCTTAGAGGAATCTAAGGGCTTTGTTTTTTCAGTGAAATATTGTGTTAAAATTATCCAATGCAATACTCGAATTTTAGCGAAGAAAAAAAATTGTGGAATTGACAAAAAGAAGTATTATGTGATAATATAAAAGCAGTGCGCCGGGATAGTTTACCCTAATGTTGTTGGAGGGTTCTCGGCTTTTGACAAATGAATAAAGAAAGGTTAAGATTGAGAAAAAAGAAAAACAATATGGCACCAGAAAAATTTGAATACACACCCAATACACCAGAAGACATTTCTGAAACACCAGAAATTATGTCCAATACAAATAAAACAGAGGCTTCAAAGGAGAAGAAGATGGAAGAAAAAGAAAGATATAATCCTTTTGAGAAGGAAAAATATTGGCAAGATTTTTGGGAGAGAGAAAAAGTTTACGAGTTTGATCCCGAGCGATCAGGACCTCTTTTTACTGTTGATGCTCCGCCCCCTACTATTTCAGGAGCCCTACATTTGGGACATATTTTTTCTTATGTCCAGGCAGAGGTAATTGCTCGGTTTAAAAGAATGGAGGGATCAAATATAAGATATCCCATGGGATTTGATAATAACGGCTTGCCTACTGAAAGATTAGTTGAAAAGGAAACAGGAATAAGGGGGCAAGACGTGAAACTTGAGGAATTTGTTAAGTCGTGTTTGAGCGCTACCGAGAAATATAAAAAACTCTACGAAAGTCTTTTAAAATCAGCTGGTTTCAGTATGGATTGGAGGCTCGAATATTCTACTATTTCTCCTGAAGTGCAGAAGTTATCGCAGTCAGTGTTTAAGGAACTTTATGAAAAAGGGTTAATATATAAAGAGAACGCCCCTGCTTTATATTGTACCGAATGCCATACGTCTTTTGCGCAAGCCGAAAAAGAAGATAAAGAAAAAGAAGCTGCTTTCTTTGATTTGCTGTTTAAGATAGAGAATGGTGAAGATTTGACTATTTCTACGACCCGACCAGAATTACTTCCTGCTTGCGCGGCAGTATTTGTAAATCCAAAAGACAAAAGGTACACACATTTTGTAGGAAAAAAGATTAAAACACCCCTGGGACAAGAAGTAACCATTATGTCGGACGATAAAGTCGACATAGAAAAAGGTAGCGGTGCGGTTATGTGCTGCACTTATGGAGACGAAACAGACATATACTGGGCAAAAATATATAGATTGCAGGAAAGAATTATTTTAGATAAGGATGGAAAATTACAGAATGTAGACGAACTTCCTGAAATCAATGGAAAAACGGCAGAGGCTGCCAGAAAAATAATAATTGAAAAGCTGAAAGAAGGTGGATTTGTGAAAAAAGAAGAAAAAATCAAGCATAATATTGGTGTACACGAAAGATGCAGTACTCCGATTGAGTTTTTGCCGACAACTCAGTGGTTTATGAAGATGCTTGATATGAAAGAAAACCTTTTA
>Ga0180015_1000600_pt1 | contig 10048 bp, 7 predicted proteins | sample KR13_S2_MetaG_FD_116508 | JGI IMG/M metagenome (GOLD analysis project Ga0180015, IMG submission 116508) | Groundwater microbial communities from the Olkiluoto Island deep subsurface site, Finland - KR13_S2_MetaG | ecosystem: Environmental > Aquatic > Deep subsurface > Groundwater | place...
CTGATTGGCGCTTCCCCGGCGTCCGCCTCCCGGAATCGAGAGGTCTTACGGCGCCGCAACGTCCGTTTACGCCCTCCGTGGCACTCACGGCGAGCTATCTGTATGTGCCGGCGTTCATCTTGGTGTTCGACTAACGCCTGATCACTGACCATACTGTACCATCAGCCCGTGACATGCTTTTTTACCTTGCGGTACCCGGGGGTGTCTTCATGGACCGGTATGGTTACGGTCTCAAGCTATTCTGCTCGGGCCGGCAGGATCCCTTTGGTGATACCAGCGAAGGGCGATCCGATAGGATATACCTTATTTCCTCTCCCGCTCTGATAGTTTCACGTGTATGTACTATCAGGTACATACACATATGACATCATATCAGTGAACTGCTGGTAACCCCAACGGCGACCACCGCGGCGATCGGCGCGACGGAGAGGAGTCCCACCTTGAGCCCGCTCTCAAGCCTGGACAAATCGAGGCCCATGTCGTCCATGAAGGCTCCCGCGCGGCCGGCAAGAAAGACTGCAAGCGCAGCAGCGGCCACGTTCACTGGCACGTGGCTGAGTTCCGGCAGCACGCGGTCGAGCAGCACCCCGTATCCCAGCACCATCGCGGTAGCGGCCGTCTCCACTCCCGCCCCGGCGAAAGCGCCGGGTTTAACGTCCTGCTCGGCGTTCAATCGTCCTGCTTCCCGTTGCGGCCCTTTTTACCGTTTGCGGCTCCGTCCGCCCTGCCTTCGGTTTCTCTCTTCGTGTGTCGTTTCTGCGCCCCGTTCTTCTCCACCGCCTTGTCCTTCTTCTCTTTCCTGTCCAGTCTGTCTATCCACTCCTGCCTAGCGAGTTCGTACTCCCTGAGGGCCCTCTCGATGCCGGCCAGCCGTGCGTCACTGCACGGCAGGGCGTAAACCTCGCGCACGAATCGGGCCAGGTCCTTGCGGTAATCGTGGCCTTTCGCCTCGAACTGGCCGGGGATGACGTTGGCGGAGTTCTTCATGTCGATTAGGGTGAGCACGAAAGTCACCAGCGGCGCGTACACCTCGGTGGCCGGCACCGAGGACGGCCGCTGGTCCGGGTCTCCCAGCCAGCGCGGCTCACGGACCAGCAGGTCGAGGCCGAACTGCGCCACCGCGTCGTTGTAGTGGGTGATCATCACGTAGCGCAGCGCCTCCCTCTCCTGGGGAGGCAGCGCCTCTACCTGCCCGAAATCATTGAAGGCCGCCACGAGCGATTTATCCACGTCGTCCCTCGGAGAGCCGAGCACCTGCTCTTTCCATTTTGTAGCGTGCGGGGTGCCGATCCACAGGCCGCGGTCAACATCGAGCGCGAGCATGCCGTCCGTACCGGTGCCTTCGAACGCGTCCTCGCTGGTCCACGCGCCCAGGCTCTCGCCGAAAAGCACCACCCGCGGCCTCTCCCCCGGCGGGAGGTCTTCCAACCTTGAGTGGAGCGCCTCGAGGAACAGGCGAAACTGGCGAACCCCATCCGGCACCCTATCCATCGAGAGCACGGAAGGGCGCTTCGAGTACTGCAGCGCCACGGACGCCATGTTGCCGAGAGTGAGGTACTCGGCGGACTCCACCGCCACGTAGTTGACGTACCCGGTCCCGGTAGGAGAGATCACCATCAGCAGCGGCCTGTCGAACGCGCCGGTCCGCTCGAGCTCGCGCATGGCAAGCGTGACCCTCCCATCGTCGGAGCCGGCACTGTCGAACGCAGCGAACACCCGTATCGGCTCGGTCTCGGCATCCTGCCCCATCACGTTCTCTATCCATTCAACCCGCAGGTGGGTGCTCACGAACCGCCGCCCCTGCTTGGACAGCGTCTCCCACGGCACCAGGCTGCCCGGCCCGCCGCTGACCAGCGGGCTGCCGGGCGGTTTGTTGAAGGCGGGCTCGATATGGCTCTCCACCTCCTCTATCTGTTCGTACACCAGCTTGAGCATGAAACCCATGGTAAGCCCGATGCCAGTGATCGCCGCAACGTGGCCAACTGGTCGCCACAACCGTTCGTGTTCCCGGAAGATGCGGCTCAGCGCCCGCGAGATGGAGCGGGCGAATGCGCGTTCGCCCGCGGACACCCCGGCCAGGCCGAGGGCTATGAGCGGGCTTGCCGCCAACTCTTTCCACCCTTTTGCGCGGGAGACCAGGACGGACCCATCCGCGCGTTCCGCGCGCCTGCGGCGCGAGTCCAGTATCCCGGCAAGTAGCACGCCGCCCGGTAGCGCGAGCGGAAAGCCTCGCAGGCCGTGCCGGTGGAGGTCGTGCGACACCTCCTGTAAAGCACCCACCGACAGCCCGGCGAAAGCGCCGTTAGATACGAGCGTGCCGATGAGGCGGGCCCATGCTCGACCCACGTTCTCGCCCTCCTGCTGCCGGCACAGCTTCTTCACGGCCGCCCCGAGGGCGACGGCCGACAGGTCGAGCGTAATCGCATAACGCCGCCAGGTAATGTGCGTGATCTCGTCGCCGTGCTCGAGGGCGTTCGCCATCCACGCCGCCGCCCCCTCGATGGAGTCCTGCACCAGGACCCCTATGGCATACTCGAGCGCCATCACTATTCCTGTGGCGAGCGCCTGGTCGAGCACCCCGCGCGGCATCAGTGTGCGCTGAAACGTGTAAGGGACCGCCGCTCCCGCCAGGAACATCCCTGCCTGCTCCGTACGGCCGCTGGGCGCCAGCCATTCCCGTATGTTCATGCTTCTTCCTCCGCTAATGAGTCGATCACCGCGCCCTCTAGCCGCCCGGATTTCTTCACCTTACGCTCACTGAGCCACCACGCCGCGTATGCAGGCAGCCCGAGCGCAATCGGCATCAGCCAGGTTAGCCCCCGGAACAGCAACACGCCTGCCACGACTTCCGGCTCGGAACCCCCGGCGGCGACCAGCAGGCTGATGTACGAAGCTTCGGCGATACCCACCGCCCCCGGGGTTATAGGTATCGCCGAGATCAGCCGCACGAACGCGAACACCCCGAAAGCGACTACCCACGACACCCCGTGATCGCCGTGCGCGGGCACCCCCGAGAAACGCAGCGCCAGTAGGTACACCAGGAACGTGCTCACCTGGTAAGTGACCGCTACCAATGTCAGCACCGGCCACCGGCTCTTCGTGACGCTCACCGTCCGGTCGCGGAACCATGCCAGCCCCTCGCCCCAGGTAGTGACTGGGCCACGGTGGAACAGGCGCAGAAACCTCGAGACTGTGTTCCCGGCCAGGTCGCCAACGCGCCTGGCGAAAGAGCGCTTCCAGAGGATGACCACGAACACCGCCATGGCAACGATGAGAAAAACCAGGGCGATAAGTGCTAGCGTAGCCATCCCGGCTGTGGTGTTACCGGTCACCAACAGAAGCAGCAGCGCCACTACCGGAAGGGCCAGCTTCGCGAACGTGTTCCAGATTCCCGATACACCGAGCATTAGCGAGTAATCGGCCACCCCGAACCCGTAAGAGTGGATTATCGTATAGCCCAATCCGACGGACCATGCCCCGCCCAGCGGGAGCGTGCTCGCGATGAGGTTCTGCGAGAGCGTCAGCTGTGCAGCCTGCCAGTTCCGCATCCCGGGCAGCGAGGCCTGGTTCATCGTCCAAGCGCAGGCGAGGTTGAATATCGCTACCGCAAACAGGAGCGCGAGCTGCCAGATGCTGAGCTCACCCATCGCCTGGAACACGCTCTTGTAGCTGGCGAACCTGGGGAGCACGTAGAAGAAGACCACCATAACAATGGCTAAAGTGAGAGCGATCATAAGGATGTGTTTCAAGAGCGACGGTTTCTTACCGGGCGGCGCGGGTTCATTGCTGTCCTGTGCCCTTTTCCGGTCTTCCCCTCTTTCTCCATCCTCTGCTGTCATTCGACCTCCGCATGTCAGTGCGTACGGCCTCAAAGTTGCTTGTTAAGCCGGAGCCGCCCCGGCAACGCCTTCATCGGTATGAAAAAGGCATCGAACGAAGTATAGCGCAGGGTCGGTTCCATTTGTTGAATCGGTTTCTACGCCGGGGCAGACCCGAGTTGAGCTACCCAAGAGATTTGTTTCAAGTATGAAATGGCGATGAAATATTGGGGAGAAGACAATAAATCCGACTTGGTTTACAACTCGTTTGCGGATTGGAATCTCGATACCCAGGGATACTTTGAGGCTTGAGCCTACGGTTATCCAAGTCTGTCTCTCCCCCAGTTGAGAAACCTGTCGGCGTCGGTCGCAAGCTTTCTGGCCTCTGATTGTGTCGGGCTCCGGCCCTCACGCCCTGGTCTTGTGAAATGCACGGTTGGAAGGCAATTCCTGTTATAATGAGGAATAATTGTCCCCTGGCAACAGTAAATGAGGCTGGCGGGAGGAGACGTGAGAAGTCTGGCGGCGAACCATCGGAATACGACACGTAAAGTTACCGGAAAGGCCGGATTGGTAGTAAGATATCAGTGATGGAGGTGGACCTACCATGCGGAAAATCGTAAGCGCTCTATGTATCGTAATGCTATTTACCATCGGCCTAGCCTCCGGGTGTGAAAGAGGCACCAAGGAACCAAGGGTGGACTTGGAAAAGGTCTCCGCGTTCGAGGGAGGACGCCTGTACAAAGCCGGCAAGATCTTTGTAGTCCAACTCAACGGTAATTACCATGAGATGGGCCGCCAGTACGGTGGGCTCATGAAATCCCAAATAGAAAAGTTCTATAACGAGGCCATAGACGGTTATTTCGCCAAGAACAAGGAGCTTCCCCGCGAAACGATAGAAGAGGAATTCTCTAAAAGTTACAAGATCTATCCGGCGCGGTTCCAGCAAATCCTCAAGGGCCTGGAAGAAACTAGCGGAATGAACCTCCAGCAATTAATAATGATCGACAGCGCCGTATATCTGCCCCTTCTGGTCGCCATGTCCGACATGTGCTCATTCGCTGCCGCCTGGGGTGATTACACCGGCGGTGGCCCGCTCGTTTGTGCGAGGAGTTTCGACTACTTTCCGGAGTTCCAGGAGTACAACGACACCCTGACAGTGGCTGTATTCAATCCCGATGACGGAAGTCGGTCGATAGCAACCATTGTCAACGCGGGACAGATAGGGACCATGAGCGTGTTCAATGACGCCAATCTTGCGATGGGAGTGCATGACGGAACCCCATCCGGGGGCCAGGTCCAACTGGCCGGTGCGGTGCCCACCATGATCAACAATGTCGCGGTTTTCCTTGATTCTTCCGATTTCGAAATTGTCAGGACTTACACGCTGAGCACACTCCCCAGAATAGCGGTGATCGCCAATGTGGCCGATCCCCATGTCGCCCGCACCTTCGAGAAAACGACCTTTGAGTGCAAGGAGCGGGGTGGCCAGGAGGACGGTCTCCTGGTAGCCACAAACCATTTCATAGAACCCACCTGGGACCTGAAAACCCCGGAGGGCAGAAGCACTCATGAAAGTGCGGATGTTCAAGATTCCACCAACAGGTATAACGGCATCCTCTCGTTGGGCGAGCAGAACAAGGGAAAGATCGACGCCAGCGTGATGAAACAGATATTTGATGTTCCGATAAGCGAAGGGGGGCCCACCAGGCCCACGACAATGTACCAGTTCGTTGCAGTTCCCGCCGAACTCCAGTTATGGGTGAAAGCCTGCAAATACCAGGACTGGGTGCTGGTGGAACTGGGTGAACTGTTCGACTAACGGACCTGCTGGTAACTCAAACCTTCAGCAGGCAATGCCCTCGGGTCCGGCGTCCGTATTGAAGGCATAAACGGCAATATCGCGCGCAAGATCGAGTCGTAATGCTCACGCAGATTACGACTGAGGCTCTCCGACGGCACAATGTCGAACAGTTGGAGAGACGGGTCAGACTATCAGGAAAACGGCCTAATATATCCTCGCGAGAATGGGGAGCCGTGGCCACCCAACCTAGTGTCTCGGAGCTTCACAGACCACAGATGGCCACAACGTGTACGTGGGCATGTCAGGAAACGGCAGCAGCCCCGCCGGAATCGAGTGGCTAAGACAATTCCTTGGGGATGAATACAGTGTGCACACCCTCCCCCTGCGGCCAGACCTGTTCCCTGTGGACTGGGTTCTATCCCTTAACCGACCGGGCCTTCTCACATGCTGCCCAGATGCTCTTATGGGTGAGTTGACAGATCCACTCGCGAAATGGGATAAGATCGTATCATCCAGTTTGGTTTGCAGCGCGTTTGCAACGCAGGTTGCATAAGTCACTCACAGCTCACTGAAAGGCAGAGCGGTTGCTCCCGGTCCAAGTGGTAACCTTACCTCTCCTGGGTGGACCACATATCCAGGCAAAGCCCTATCACCGAAATCAGCTTGAAACGTCCTGATAACAGACGCCATCGCGGGGCGCGGAGTCGCTGAAAGTTTCACCTCGATGGGAACAAGCTCGCGGGCGACTTCTACCAAGATGTCCACCTCCGAACCGGTAGAGGTCCGCCAGAAGTACACGCGCGGCTCAAGGCCTTGGTGGGTCAACACTTTGATAATCTCCGTTAGGACTGCGGTCTCCATTATGGCTCCACCGAGCGGTCCGGATGCCGCATGCTCGGGATCCTTCAAGCCAGTGAGATAGCAAAGAGTGCCCGTGTCAATGAAATACACTTTAGGTGTCTTGACAAGCCGTTTCCCGATGTTTACGAAATAGGGTCGCAGGACGATGATCTGGTATGAAGCTTCGAGCACGGAAAGCCATGCTTTTACAGTGTTTAAAGCAACGCCGAGGTCTTTCGCCAGGTCACTCAGGTTAAGGAGCTGTGCACTTCGCGCCGCCAGCGCGGTGAGGAAAGACTGGAATTGAGACAGGTCGCCAACCTGGCGGATCCTCCGCACGTCGCGTTCGAGGTAGGTTTGGACATAGCCCGCGTGCCACAGGCTTGCGTCGCGACCGGGGTTTGCGACGAGTTCAGGGTAGTAACCTCGCAGGAAGTCCGGCCACAACTGCCTGGTCGATGTTCCCTTCCGCCGGATGCCTTCTTCGGCGGATTCCCACGGCAGCATGGCCTGCGGCCGACCCTCGGCCTCTCTCCGTGACATTGGAAGCAGGCGAAGCACTGCCGCTCTGCCAGCCAGGGATTCAGTGACCTTGTCTAAGAGCAGCAGGTTCTGTGAACCCGTGAGAATGTACTGTCCGGCCTCGTGCCGATTGGCGTCAATCTTCTCCTTGACATAGGGAAGTAAAACCGGCGCGTATTGGACCTCGTCGAAGATCACCGGCGGAGGAAAAGCATCAATAAATCCCCTCGGGTCTTCGAGCGCGGCCGCACGGACGTCCGGTGGCTCAAGTGAGACATAGTTGCGGTTGCGAAAGAGGTGTTGAAGCACTGTTGTCTTACCGGACTGCCTTGGTCCGGTCAAGACTACGGCCGGAAACTCGGACGCGGCCTTTTCGAGAACAGGTTCCAGTGACCTTTCTATGTACCTTAGAGCCATGCCCCATCTCCTTTGTTACCTGTAATTATGCATTATATATGCAATATTGCAAGCACTGGTGGGCTCCTGTTCCGGATGTCTGTGGATAGTTCGCATGACCGCTGCAACCGCGAGTAAGTACTTTGTTTACATGCCAGATTGTACCACCTCAATACTGCCAACAATTGCTATCTCAGAAAGCCGCATAACTAAAGGAATAACTGGCGGAGTAAGAGGGATTCGAACCCCCGGAGCCGGTGAAGGCGGGGCAGTTTTCAAGTTCTAGGTGGTTCGTGTTATTCAGGACCGTCTAGTGTTGTCTGGTGCTATCCTGTCCAGGATTTCTTGTTATCCCGTCCGTCTAGTGTTGTCCTGTATCATCCAGTTTGGTTTGCAGCGCGTTTGCAGGGCGGCGGCATGAGTCAGGTCGGTTGCAAAGTTGTGTCCAAGGAACCGGGTGCGATACACCGTCTAGTGTTATTTATTGTTGTTCTGTCTAGAGTTTCGTGTTATTCAGTCCGTCTGGTGTTGTCCTGTGTTGTCCAGTTTGGTGTGCAGCGCGTTTACAGGAATCTGAGCGAAACGGCAGGCTGGTGACTTGATGGCACAGGGCAACATGTAACTTGACCTCAAGGAGGCGCCAGCTTGATGGAATCTTGTATCACTCCCAGAGATTTCTCGATAAAAGCAAGGATCTCGGCCTCTCCGCCAAGCCTCTTCAACTTGGATGGATCAGGCGCTGCGACATTCTTCAAGGGCTCACCCGCACCCCGCAAAATCGGCACAATCCTTTCGGAGAGATCTATATAGGCTTCTACTTTGAGCACATCGCCAAGCTTGGTTTTAACAAGCTCTTTCAGCGTCGCCAGGGCGTCTGCAAACGCGCGATAGATGCCTGCCCAATTGAAGAAGACGGGAATAGCCGTCGATTCTGTATGCCAGAGGGAGCGTGCGAGCTTGTCGCGGTCAACCCAGAACTGTGTGCTCTTGCCCCTGCCTTCCTGCTTCACCAGTCCGCCGGCGGACATTGCCGCAAGCTCTCGATATACAGTCGACTGGTTGTAACCGATCATCAGCGCAATCTGGTACGAGTTGGCCGGCTTGCCTGTCAGAAGGTAGGTGAGGATGTCCGCCCTTGCGGACCTTCCATAGTGCGATCGCATGAGCAACATGATATTTGCGGGGTTCTTCAGGTCCGGTGTGCCCGAAAGCCGCCTTGCCTCAATCCTGCTCCTTTCAAACCCCCACTCGAGGAACTTCGGGTCAAGCTCCCTCTTGTTCCTTCTGCCCTTGGTGTCGACTGCGTTTTCCCAAAAAAGGCTATCAACCTCACCGGCGCTTCCATGTGCAATCCTGTCTCTCTCCTGTTCAACTATGCTATCCAGGACCTTGCGCTCAACAACAGACGATATATAGTCGGCTACCGCGGCTACAGTCCTTGCCGTCTCTTTGGTATCGTCGTTGATGAAGCGCTTTACCCGCGTTGTCTTGACGAGTCCATGGTTCACCGTCAGCCAATCCAAGACTTCATCGAATAATCTAGGGTCCGCCCGGCCGATGCTACACGTTCCCACCAGTGCCGCCTCAGGGTCTACCACGATGGTTGTTGTCTGCTCAGTCGTTAAGTAGGCACCCAGGGTCGACCACTGGCTCCACAGTATGTCGAGAACACCTTTGGAGATTTTTTCTATGGCGTCATCCACGGTCTAGCTGCTCCAAGACCATGTCCACCTCTTCTCTGGTGGCTCCTTGCTCGATACACCAGGCTGCGGCACTGCTCAACTCTTCGTCGGTCGGCTCCATATCCAGGAGATCGGGGAGATCCTTGTCTCGCGCGATAGCCGCCTTCAGCTTGAAGAAAACCATATCCCTCCTGGAGGCAAGCATGATCGTCAATCTTTCCCCGTATTGCCTCTCCTGGAGCCTTTCGGCCAGCCCGTCCGGCAACCCGTTGTCCAAAAGCATCCTTGATCGAAAGCTCAGCCAGGTCTCCGGGAGAGAGTAAGCCCTGGCCACTCGTTGAATGGCATTTCTAAGCGGCTGCCCCAACACCGGCCTTTCAATCATCAGCGATCCGTCCACAATCTCGACGAAGCCGGCGCAGTCGACATCCCGTGTCCTGTCTCTTTTCACTAATCCTTGCATCATAAGCGCCACAGAACCGCAGATGAAAAGTCGCACTGGTTCTGCTTCTTCAGTATCCAGAATATCGCCCAACGCCGTGAGGTAGACATCAATGTTCTTGTGCTCCATTGAGAACTCCCAATTTAGTTATGCATTATATGCATTATTGTAATGCAATATACGCATTGTGTCAAACCTAATTCTTTACCTTGCGTGGCCTGCTCAATGGAACAAGCAGCGTTCGCTTGAGGTGGAACATCAGTGGGGCGGCGAGTTGCGTGTTCCACGCAGAAGCCGCAGCGCATGCATTGTTCTACAAGGTCGGACCAAACTAGTGAAGGTTACCGCACACTCGACGCGCAGGCCGCCGCGTACACGTCGCAACCGATGCAGGCCTTGTTGCACTCTTTAGCATGTCCTTTGGCGGAGGGAGAGGGATTCGAACCCCCTCAAGCCGGTGAAGGCGGGGCGGTTTTCAAGTTCCAGGTGGATCGTGTTATCCCGTCCGTCTGGTGTTATCTGGTGCTGTTCTGTGCAAAGCTTC
>Ga0180015_1000603_pt1 | contig 10025 bp, 8 predicted proteins | sample KR13_S2_MetaG_FD_116508 | JGI IMG/M metagenome (GOLD analysis project Ga0180015, IMG submission 116508) | Groundwater microbial communities from the Olkiluoto Island deep subsurface site, Finland - KR13_S2_MetaG | ecosystem: Environmental > Aquatic > Deep subsurface > Groundwater | place...
ATTTAGCAAAATCACTGTTCAGACTTGGAAGCAATGAGTATAAAGATTATTTTTTTGAATTGCTTGATTACTCGGCGGAATTATTAAATAAAGACAGTAAGGCATATTGGCAATATGTTAATTACTTATGGAGGATAGTAGTTGGATATTTCGCTGGATTGGAGAATAAAAATTTAGATTTGATCAAGGGGCTTGAGGAGTGGTTGTATAAAAATAGAAGTGTCGATCGAATTAATTGGTTTGAGGATAAGTTGAGGATTCTTAAACGTAGTTTTGCCGATACTGTATTTGAGAAAGGGAGACGAGATGGCTAGTACTGATGTCAAAAGGTCACGATCGATAAAAGTCAAACTGCCGCTATTTGAGTGGGAAGAGAAGATGGAATGGGTTGAAAAAGGAAAAGTTCTAGATGCAAGTCAACACAAATTAAAGCTTGAGACCAGTATGCCCATAACTGATTTGATTTCCGATGTGAAAGTGAGAGGGGGAACGCCACCCGTTTTGAGTGTAAGAAGTGGGGGTGATGTTTCAGTTTTTCAAAATTTTGAACAAAAAGAATCCAGTAGCCCCGATGTTAGACCACATGTCCTTCTTGCTGGAGAAATTGATGCGCCGTATATTGAGACCGCCGCGAAATTACTAGGCAGGATGGATACTTTAAAAAAAGTGAAATTATTTCCGATAGGTACCTGTCGACAAGGTGTTGGGAGTTTAGGTACGGGGGATAGTAATTTGTGGAAGATCAGTATGGTTGTTAATTCAATAAGCCAAACCATTTCGAGTAAATACATGGCCCTATTTGATTGTGATTATGGAAAAAATATACAAAAAATAAATGAGATAAGTTGGTCGAAGAATATTACGGTTTTTATTGCACCCCAGCTATATCACACACCCATCAAGGACGGTATTGAAAATTTGCTAACTGAAAGGATAATCAAAAAGGCGTATTTAGATCCAGATACGCGTTTATGTTTTGTTGTGCCGAATAGTCAAAGCAAGATTCCTTGCTGTGTACGTGATGACAGAAAAAATGAGTTGTGTGAATGGGTTTGTAGGATTGGAGAACCAAGAGATTTTGTGAATTTTTATGTAATTTTTAATATGATTGAAGAGTTTTTGGAAAGTAAAAAATAAGAACTTGGTTCCGATTTGGGGAAGAGAGCGAACTCTTGGAACAGGAAATTGGGGTTGTTGAAAATTTTGAATAAATTGTTTTGGTCTCGTTTTGCGAGCGGAGCGAGCAATCCGCCGAAGGCGGGATGTTTTTGTTTTAAATTGTTTTTAAAATCGCGCATAAAAAATCTGCCGAAAGGCAGTAGGCGGAGTCCTTCAGAAATTTCAGGATAAACTATGGGGGCGGTGGATGCGGTCACCGCCCCCAAGCGGAGCCTAATAATTCATAAAAAATGTTCGAACTTTTTCCAAATCGCTCACAAATGCTTAGATATGTTCTTAAGTTAGGGTAAATATTAGCTTGGTTTGTCTTATAGTATTTAGTAGCAGGTTTTTGATTTGTAACACTCCAGACCAGTTCTCCGTCATAATTTGTTTTTTCCCCTTTGGGTGATTGCTCTGTTGTTTGGTTTTTTGAGTAAGGAAAATGTTGATTAAAAATGATGGGACGAGAAGAAAGAAAGATAAAACAGGAAGAAATTTTTTGAGCATTAATTGAAGAGTTCGTAGTGTTAATTAAAAACTTGATTAAGTTTATTTTTCCATTCCTTTTCAAAAAGTACTTGATAGTTAATTTTGAAATCTTTTAATTCTAGTCCTAGTTCGGTCATGTTCTTCTTAGTAGCCTGTTGATTGCATAAATTAAAAAGTTCTTGTTTATATTTTGTATCTTCGTTTTTTAAGTGCAATCCTTTAGTTTCCACCACATAGACATCTTTATCTTTGTTGTCTTTAGTGAAAATGAAATCTGGATATACTTTTTGTTTTTGCCATCCTTGAAGATAATAATTTTGTTTGGCCATGTTTCTAAACCAAAAAAACAAATTAGATTGTTCTTCCAGATACCATGCGACAGCTTTTTCCTCTTGATTTAAACTTTCTTCCGGAACATAGTCAAATAAGCTTTTTTGCATAATTAGGCTTGGTGTGGCTGTATTTATTTTTCTTTTCTTGGGAAATTTGAAGCCTAAATTTTTGAGTACGAAAAAGCGAATATTGTCTTTGTTTAATAAATCTTGAAAGATTGATTTGGCCAATCGTTGTTGTTCTTTAAAAAGCAAATTTCTGGCTTCCTCAATGATAAAAATAAAGTTGTTGATAATCATTTTTTTTGGGTATTTATTGGTAAAGTATTTGAGTATTTTATGGCTGATATCAAAAGCCAGCCAAGGGTTGGAAACTATATCGGTGATTTGTCTAGTTAAAAAAACAGAGTCTAGTTGATAAGTTCCGTTTTTATTTTGTTCTATGGTTTTTGTTTGTAAAGAATCAATTGAGTTTTGAGTTATAGTGGCCAGCATTTCGGTGTCCTTTTTTTCTTCTTTGGAAAGATTTAGAGAATACAACGAATTGATATTGGCCGATTTCCAGTTGATTTTAGAAAGTAAATCAGCTTCATAATTTAGTCTTGACCATGTGGAGTTTTTTCTAATTGCGAATACAGGGAGAATTAAATTTTGGGCAACTGTTTTAAATTTTGGCCTGATTTTAATGATTTTTTCTTGATTGATAATGTTTACATCAGAATCGTTGATACTGATTTGATGGGCCAAATCTGCTAAACCCTCATTACCAAAACCTCTAATGATTTGTTTGAGTAAAGAATTGGCATTTTGCTGGAAACAAAAGACATAGCTTTCGTCAAGTTCGTTTACTTTTGTTTTTTTTGCATAAGGCTGGCGAAGGATACGACCAACTAATTGAGTTAGAGCAGTTTTGGATCGAGGATTGGTTAAGATAGTTAAAACGTAAGCAAAAGGACAATCCCAACCTTCTTGAAGGGCTTGTTTAGTGATGATATATTTGACGGGACAATCGGGAGACATAAGACCGCCAATATCATCAATTTCTTTTAATTCATCTTTTTGGCTGGTTTTGATAGCGATTTGGTCAGGTTGAATATTAAGATTTTTTATTAGATATTCCTTAGCATCTTCGGAGTGAATAAAACCGCTGCCTCTTTGGTCTTTACCTGTTCTTTCAACTTGAATAAGACAGATGGGGCGGATATAGATGTTGGTGTTTTGTTGATATTCTTTGGCTTTATTTTCAAGAGCTTGCCGATGGTTTACACTACTTCTTAAAGTATCTTTCCAATCTAGGCTGGATTTGTTGATGACATGAAGGTCAAGTTTAATCATTTCTTCACGTTTAAGATCGATACCAAAAACATTAACTAAAATATTGCTTTGTTTTGGTGGTGTGGCAGAGAGTTCGACAATAATAGAAGGATTGAAATCGTAAATAGTTTCTTGAGCTTGACGACTATATGCCTTTTGTCCCTCATCAAGAATGACAATGGGTGAAAGTATTTTTAATGTATTGCCTAAAGAGGTTTTAATTGATCTACCCCAAAATCCGTTTTTGGAACCAAAAGTGTCTAGGTTGGGATATTTTTCTAATAGGCTTGATTGTGCTTGAGTATTGTCTTCATCCGGAAAAAATGACTGAAAGCCACCATTGTCTTTAAATAATTTCAATACATCCTTAGTTTTTCGGTTAGCAGATGGAAGCATAAGCATCATGATGACTAAATTTTCTTTGATGTCTGACGGAGTAAATCGATCGGTTTTTTCTAAAATTATAATTTTACCACCGCTACTTATGTCTAAAAATTGTCGATAAGGGTGATCTCTATCTTTGAGGCTTCTGATGGTTTGGTTGTATATTTGAGTGGTTGGAACGATCCATAAAACTAGACCGGTTTGTTTTTTGACAAGACTGGTATTGATAAGATCAATGGTTTTAGTTGCTAAAAGAGTTTTTCCGCCACCAGTGGGAATTTTTAAACAAAAATTGGTTACATCCTGATTAAGTCCATTTTTTCTTTCTACATATTCTCCCCTGCCCCAATTTTGCCAAGCATCTAAACTGGCGTGTTTAATATTTTTTTCTTGTTGTTCTTTGTCAATGGCTCTTAAATAGCCTTTGATCGTTTCCAGTGTTTTGATTTGATAATCTTTGAGTATCATTGATATGTTATAATGTATAATAGTACTGGTTTATGTCAATTGATTTTTGTTAAAAAAAACGGTTGACTAAAGTAATTTAGTCCTTTGTAGTGATATTCGGCTTCATGCCGTGCTTCCGAAAGGAACTAGCTATAGGGGGCTTATTTTTTGGTAATTAAAAGTATTTTTTTTGTTGTAGAAATTTTTAGGGTAATTTTTAAAATCATATAAGTCTGCTATTAATGAAATTTTTGATTTAACAAAGTTAACAAATCTCATGTCTTTTTTAATAAATGCTCGTTGTACTGCCCAAGCCATATAGTCTACAACCTGAAGGCATGGTTCGCCTATTGTAGTTTGAGGAAAGATATTAATTTGCGAATTTACTTTTGTTTGCCATTTTTTTTCAAAAAGAAGTTTTGCCTTAGTTATAGCTTCTTCGATAGGTTTTTGTCTAGCGCGATTACCTCTAACCGCAAGATAGATAAGATTTTCTTCGGCTAGGTGTAATTGGTTTTTAAAAAGTTTGCTAATCAAATCGTCATAAAATATGTCTGGATTTTTTTTGTGTCTTTTTATAAAAATTGATTCCAATTTTCTAGCAATATAAAATTCTGCCTTGAAATTTAATTTATTTATTGCTTTAAAAACTTTCTCTCTAACTTCTGGGCAATCATCTTTGGCATGGAAAGTAACAAGAGATTTTTTAAGTGAAGGAATACCGTTTAGATACTTTTCTTTAGCTATGGTTAAGTGTACTTTTTTGAGAGCGGATCTAATTGAAGTGGGATTTTGAGTTTTAATAAAACCCAAAATAAGTATTTTGGAACATCCCTCCTTATCAACTATATAGTTTCCAAAACGATCATAAAAATAAGGATCTCCTGACTCGTCTACAAAATAGTAGCATTTTTTAACATTGTTTTTTTTCATTTGGCCAATTTGTAAATTTCAAACGGTAGTTGGGCGAAAGAGATGTGGAGATGATCGAGAGTGTTTCGGTCAACAAATTTGGTGGGTGCAAAAACTAGACGTTGTTTGCCACTTGGATTACCAAGCGCTTTTGCCATTTCTAGAGTTAACGCGGTGGATTTTAGATATTTAAGATTAGGTTTGTAGAATAGATAGATTTGATAGTCTTTACTTTGGCCGATGAAATTTTTGTTTTGATTAACTTTGGATTCATCAAATTCTTCTCCTGTGGCGGTATAAAAAACGTATCGAGCTAAATCAATATAAGATGGCAGTTTTTTGCCGGATAAAATTTCTTCCATTTCAATAGCATTGCCAAGATTGAAATAGCTAAATGTGCCAGAGATACCTTTCTTGATTACTCTTCTGACTCTTTCGGCCGTGATTGTATCGGCATAATCTTCCATCTCTACTAAAATAAATTTTCTATTTCCCCCATCTTCTTTATTTAAATCCAACACCGCCTGTGCTGTTGTTCCACTTCCGGCAAAAGAATCAAGAATAATACTGTTTTTGTCTGTTGATAGTTGCAGGATTCTTTTAATCAAAGAAACAGGCTTAGGTGAATCAAAAGGATTATTTTTAAACAAACTTTTGATATCTTTTTTGGCATTATCGTTGCTACCAACTTCGTTATGAGTCCAAATTGTCATAGGGGTAAGATTTCCCATTTTAGAAAGATATTTTTTCATTCTAGGTACGGCATTTCCATTTTTACCAAACCAAATCCTTTTTTCTTTTTCTGCTATTTTCAGGCTCGTTTTACTGTATCGGGAAAAAGTTCCTGGAGGTGGTGACCAAGTAACTCCATTTTTAAATGTATAGCTATAAGATTTATCTGAACCACTTTTGGCGTGAAGAGGTTGACTCATCCAAGAACCCTTTGGGTCATTATCGGGATTAGAATATCTTATATTTTGTTTTTTAGTTCGAGGTAATAGTTTTATATTAAAATTATTTATATTTTTACTAAAAACTACGATAAAATCGTGATTGTCTGAAAAATATTTAGCGTCATTACTTCTTGTGTATTTTTTTTGCCAAATTACATTGGTAATAAAATTTTCTTCTCCAAAAATTTCATCCATCAACATTCTTAATCTATGCTGTTCGTTGTCATCAATGCTAATAAAAATTACTCCATCTTCTGATAAAAGTTCTCGTAAAAGTTTTAAACGAGGTGTCATCATACAAAGCCATTTGTCATGACGAGTCAAATCGTCTCTATCAACTACTTTTTTGAGCCAGTCTTTAAACATGGGATGACTAAGATTGTCATTGTATGCCCATTTTTCGTTGCCGGTATTGTATGGTGGATCGATATAAATACATTTGATTTTTCCGGCATAGGTGGGGAGCAGTGCTTTGAGAGCCTTGAGATTATCGCCATGAACAATGAGATTATCGCGGAGATTGACTTTATCAGTAACACTTTTGTTTTTTTTAGGAATTAGCTGATGGTATTTTACACCCAAGTGATGGTTCCAAATAATGCTTTTGCCTTTAAAGTTAATTTGTGCCATATGATTATAGTTTAATAAATCTTTCGTAAACTTGTTTTGTTAGAAAAAACGCATAATCAATATCAGTCTCTTCTAATAATACATATTCAGTATACCCGTTTGTCCATCGTCCCATTTTGGAAACATCTCTTAGTAGTTTTTCTGGATCTTTAAGAGTGTTAATTTTGGCTGGCAATGACAACTTTAATCCTCTTTTTTGAGGTACAATCTCCACAAGCCTTATTCTGTCGTTTACGAAAATTTTAATATAGTGTTTGGTTGCAGAAATATCAATTTCTATCAGGGCCCGAATTCTTTCTATAAATAACTGGTAAAGGTCTAGGCTGTGTTTCCAGTTTGTTTTGAATAGATCTTCAACCGTATATTTCTTTACTTGTTTTGAAACTGAACTCATCACTTCGTTTTTGCTTATTGTTTTAATCGATTCGCTACTGTTGGAAGATTTTAGTTGGTTAAATAGGATAATATTGTTGTTGTATTTTTTTGCTTCCCAAAGTTCAATTGGTAAATCTTTAAAGTTGATAGCATTTTGTTGGTAAGAGGTAAAAGAGTTGGCTATAAAAATAACCTTGGACTGGGACCAGTCTATTTTTACCTTGTCTAGGCTTTTACTGGTGTTTCGGATGTATTCGAGGATAAAAGAGTCTTTGTTGTTTAGCATTAATGACAAGTAAGCATAGCCTTGATCGACCACACTAAAACTCCTGTCTCTTTTGTATTCGATAATAACGAAAGATTGTGTTTCTTGATCAAAAGCGAGGGTGTCGATTCTAAAGTTTTGAAGTGAAAATTCTGATTTAATAAAATCAAGCCCAAATATTGTGAGGAGGTTATCTTCTGTTAATTTTTGGATATCTTTTTCCAAATCAATCTTTTTTTCTTCGATAGTTGTCAGTGTGTTGCCTTTTTGAACTTGAAAGATTGCCATGGTCTATTTTACCTTATATTTTGTGTTTATTTTGGTTTGGTTAATAAGAAATAAATTTATAAAATCAGTTAAAACTATGTAGGAAAAAATTCAATGAAAATGTACACAAGCTGATTAGTTGGTATTTGAGTTGTTTCTGATCTTTTTTATTTTTTTCTGAAAAACTTTTAGTTTTGTTTTTAATAATGATTTTGTAAGATTTTTTGGTGAATCACTAAAAGGCAAAAGATTTTCTTGTATTTGCTTCCAAAGTTCCAGTAATTCTGAAAGAAGTTGTTTTTTTTCTGAAAAACGATTGCCAATAAAAATTTGTGCGTAATCCATTTTGTCTAGATTTGAAAATTCAAAAGGAATTAGTTTAGTAAATTTTTGACTAAAAGTTTTGAAAGTTTGATTTAGATTTTCTTTTTCTAGTTGGTTAAGGGTTAGATCAATAAGCCGGTCAAAATGGTCTAGAAATTGGTTGTCTGACTTGTCTTCTTTGTCTCCTAGGTATTTCATACCTTTGTTATCTAGGCAATAATCTACAAAACCAAGGGCATCTCCTTTTGCGTAATGTTTTTCTTCTATCCAGCCTTTTCTGGATAAATAAAACAAATGATTTTCAAGTTTCGGAGAGTCAATATCAGAAAAACTTTTTTTTATATTTATAAGACAGCTTGTTTTTGGAGGATAGTTCTCTTCTTTAATTTCGATCCCATCAAGGTGATATAAAATTCTGTCTATCAATTTTTTGTCTATTTCTATTTTTAGTTTGTAAATTATGTATCTGGTTGAATAACTACTATTTTGTATGTATTGAATACCGCGATTAGTTAAGGAGTAATCAACAAAACCAAGAGATTCTCCTTTTGTGTAGTGTTTTTCTTTAATAAACTTTTCTCTGGTTAGATAGAGTAAATGATTGGCGGTTTTGGTAAAATTGTTATTGTTTTTGAAGAGTTTTTCATGCATTTTGGCACAGGTGTTTTTTGTGTTTGGGTAACCCTTTGAATGCGTTTTGGCGAGGTATTGCAGAATTTTATTAACCAGTTTTCTGTCTATTTTTATTTTGTAAATCATATGTTTAGTTTAATATATTAATGTTTTTAATTGCAGAATGTGAAAAAAAATTTTTTAAGTCCTTGGGTTAAGTAATCTTTTGTGAAAATTGATCAAGTTGCTGGATAGGTATGTATAATACAATTGTGACCGTAGAAGAAAAAATGAAATTGATTTATCAGGTTGGTGAAGAAGTGATTGGAGCTGATGAAATTAAGGCTAAGATGGAGCAGGGCAAGGAATTAATTGCTTATGATGGTTTTGAGCCTTCAGGTCGAATACACATTGCTCAAGGATTTGTTAGGGCTTTAAATATTCAAAAGATGCTGGAGGCGGGTATTCATTTTAAAATGTTAATTGCTGATTGGCATGCTTTTGCTAATAATAAAATGGGCGGTGATTTAAAAAAAATTAAAATAGTAGGAGAATACTTTATTGAAGTTTGGAAAGCCTGTGGACTAGATGTAGACCGTGTTGATTTTATTTGGGCATCAGATTTAGTGAAAAAGCCAAATTATTGGTTAACTGTTTTAAAAGTAGGTCGAGTAACTACTCTCAAAAGAATGATTCGTTGTTCTCAAATTATGGGTAGGAGTGACTCAGACAATTTAACCGTTGCCCAAATAATGTATCCTGCGATGCAAGCAACGGATATTTTTTATCTTAAGGTTGATATTGCCCAATTAGGAATGGATCAAAGAAAAGTAAACATGCTTGCCCGTCAAATCGCTGACGAATTAGGGTATGAAAAACCAGCCGCAGTCCATCATCATATGTTAATCAGTCTAAAACCACCGACAGATGTCATTCAAAATGTTGATGATAAATTAGAACGAACAATTGCTCTAAAAATGTCGAAGTCAAAACCAGATTCGGCCATTTTCATGACCGATACCAAGGAAGAAATTTATGAAAAAATTAAAAAGGCATATTGTCCCCCCAACGAGATTTTAAATAATCCGATATTGGAATATTTTAGGTATGTAATTTTTCCAAAGTTTGAAAAAATAGTAATTGAGAGAAAAGACGAATACGGAGGAAATGTTAGTTTTGAATCATATTCTGATTTGGAAAACAGTTATCAGGATGGAAAAATATTTCCGCTTGATTTGAAAGATAACTTGTCAAAATATTTAAACGATGTTATTGATCCTATTAGAAAATATTTTGAGAACAATTTAGAGGCAAGGAGATTAAAGGATGCGGTGGAGTCGTTTGAAGTGACGCGTTAGTGTTTTTTTAATCTTTCGTTTATTCTCGGAACAAGTTCGGGGAGTGAATCTGCTGAGAATCCGTTTGGATGATCGATATAATATTCCTGACTTTCACACTTTTTGACAAATAAGAGGTAAAAAGACTGGTTTTAAAGCTAAATTTGTAAAATTTAAAGCAGATTTAGGTGTCCTGATATGATTTAAGCGATGTTTGTAAGAC
>Ga0180015_1000604_pt1 | contig 10019 bp, 7 predicted proteins | sample KR13_S2_MetaG_FD_116508 | JGI IMG/M metagenome (GOLD analysis project Ga0180015, IMG submission 116508) | Groundwater microbial communities from the Olkiluoto Island deep subsurface site, Finland - KR13_S2_MetaG | ecosystem: Environmental > Aquatic > Deep subsurface > Groundwater | place...
ACCTTTCCCGAAAATCCGATACGGACCCCACCCAGATCGATTCCACTAAGCCGGTGGTCTATTTCGGCTCCTTCCAGGATCTCCTCGGTCGCGACGATGTAGGAAACATCAAACCCAAGAATGAATGGCTCCACTTGGTGAATTGGGATCTCGTGGTCTTCGACGAATACCACTTCGGCGCGTGGCGGGAGACCGCCAAGGAACTTTTCGAGGGCGAGGAAGATGCTGTCGCCAAGAAGGAGGCCAAGCTCGAATATACCGCCGGATTGGAGGGAGTGAACGAAGACCTCAACGTGCTTTCGGAAAAGGAGACCGAGTTTCTGCCGATCACGACCAAGGCATACCTCTACCTCTCTGGCACACCGTTCAAGGCCCTGGCCACGGGCGAGTTCATCGAAGAGCAGATCTTCAACTGGACCTATACCGACGAACAGCGCGCCAAGGAAGAGTACGTCGCGAAGAACCCCGGCAAGTGGAACCCCTACGGCGCGCTGCCGCAAATGCGCTTGCTGACCTATCAGATGCCGGACGAGCTGCTGGCGATCGCGAGCGCCGGGGAGTTCGACGAGTTCGACCTCAACGAGTTTTTCGCGGCCTCCGGCACCGATAAAAACGCGTGGTTCAAGCACAAGAGCGATGTGCAAAAGTGGTTGGATATCATCCGGGGCTCGTATACTCCACAGGTAGTTGAGCATCTCAAGACGGGTACGAGGCCGCCATTTCCCTATTCGGACGTTCGCCTGTTGCCCTATCTGCAGCATGCGTTCTGGTTTCTGCCGAACGTTGCCGCCTGCCACGCGATGGCGAATCTGCTGGCGGAGAAGCACAACACATTCTGGCGCGGTTATGAGGTCATCGTCGCGGCCGGTGCTTCGGCGGGTATCGGGCTGGAGGCGTTACCGCCCGTGCGTTCGGCCATTGGAAGCGGATTCGAGACCAAGACAATCACGCTTTCGTGCGGCAAGCTCACGACCGGCGTGACCGTGCCGCAGTGGTCTTCCATCCTGATGCTCCGCAATCTCAAGTCGCCCGAGACCTATTTTCAGGCCGCGTTCCGGGTGCAGTCGCCCTGGTCCATCAAGAACCCCAACGGCGACAACCCGAACGAAGAGGAAATCCTCAAACCGGCCTGCTTCGTATTCGACTTCGCGCCCACCCGTGCGCTGCGCCAGCTCTCCGAATACGGGATCGGACTTTCGCCAAACGAACGGAATCCGGAGAACGCCGTCAAGGATCTCGTGTCGTTCCTGCCCGTGCTCGCCTACGATGGCGCCAACATGACGCAGATTGACGCGGGCGGCATCCTCGACATCGCGATGGCGGGCACCTCGGCCACGCTCTTGGCCCGCAAGTGGGAGTCCGCGCTACTGGTGAATGTGGACAACGACACCCTGCGCCGCGTCTTGGACAATCCCGAGGCGATGGCCGCCGTGGAGCGCATCGAGGGTTGGCGCGCGCTGGGCGACAACATCATCGAGTTGATCATCAACAAGAGCGACAAGGTCAAGGATCTCAAGAAGAAGGCCAAGGACGGAGACCTGACGGCGAAGGAGAAGAAGCAACTGACCGACGAGGAGAAGGAGTACAAGTCCAAGCGCAAGCTCGTCCAGGAGAAGTTGATCAAGTTCGCCACACGCATTCCCGCGTTCATGTACCTGACCGACTTCCGCGAGAACACACTCCAGGACGTCATCACCAAGCTCGAACCAGACTTGTTCCTGACGGTCACCGGCCTGACGGTGAAGGACTTCCATCTGCTGGTGCATCTGAATGTGTTCAACACCGTGCAGATGAACCAGGCTGTCTTCGCCTTCCGCCGCTACGAAGACGCCTCGCTCCGCTATACGGGAATAGAGAGCCACGAGGGCCTGACCCACTACGGGCTTTACGACACTGTTGTTGCGCGGGAGTGAGGACGAAACTGTTGGCTAATAACCGGCTGCAGCGGGTAGTTCGCTGCGCTGGCAGCCGCTGAACCGCAAAGTTCGCTTCCAAAATGCTTCCCAAACAATCCTTACGGACACTAGGCAACCAAAAAATTTTAGCCTGAGCCCAACAGAAGAAAGAGCAATCATCCACCAGGGGAGGGGTAGTGATTGAGGGGTGACTTTGGCTCTATCTGCTGAAGAGACCTTTCTTCGGCATCGCTTCGGCTATCTGGACTGGCAGGTTGATGATGCGTTTGATCAAGCGTCGCAAGACCTCTTGGATCATACCGTGTGTCTCGCTCAGAATCTTTTTTTCCATTTTTAGCAAGTCCTTCTCGATTCCCTTTTTCATTGTCTGTAAGCCAGGATCGATCGTTTTGAAAATCTCCTCCGGCTGCAGGGCTGCAGACATCTTGACCAGAATACTTAGGTTCCCGATGGCCCTTTTTATCTCCGTCAAATCTTGCCGGAGTCCCTGGATATCCTGTCTCGCTTGCTCGATTTCGAGCAGTATCGGAGGCTTCGGGGGTGGTGGTAATTGCTGAACTTGGGCGAGTTTCGATTCCATCGATTACATCCTCCCGCCGCAGGTCAGAATCTCCGGCGTTTTGCTCATCGATCCCCAAACCATTGCGTGCATCTGCTGTTCGGTCATATTCTTGCCTCCAGATTTCTTGAATTTCTTTATTATCGCTCGATACAGAAATACCCCGGATTGCGGCTTCCCTGGCGGCTGCCATCTGGAACTCTCGCGGGCCGTAGAGCTCAATTCGTGACCAACCTTTTTCGCGGGCAAGGTCGAGCATGCCCCTTATCTTGGCGCCAGTGGCTTTCCCTACACAAATGATTTCGTTCCCCCGATCGATGAACGCCGGAGCGCCGGATTGCCAGCGATAAAGCTGGCCGCCCGGGGAGGGCTCGAAACGCATAAAAACAATCAGGGAAAACTCGCGGCCGCCGTTTTTCTTTCGGACCTTCGGGTCACCGGAATAATCTGGTGCAGGCTGGGGGTGGCGGCCGGTGAGTATTGGCATGTCCCGTATTGGGTTGTACTGAAGGCCGCGGGAAACCAGGCCTGCAGCAGTGAATGCCTTGCCTAGGGTGCTACCTTTAAAAAAAATAGGTTGGCCGGACTTGTCGGTGTGGCTGGCCAAAGAGAAAGAAAAGCCACTGAGTTTACCTGTTGACGCGATATTGGCTTTGGCGGTTATCTCGTATTCGCCTAATATAGATACAAAATCAGAGGTACCAAGCGAACCACAGGCCATGATCTGGTCGATAGTGTCTTGGATCACCATTTTGGGCGGCTGTTTGCCTGTACGTAAGGCTTTTTCAAGTTCGTTTTTGCTGGGCTGCGCCTTGTCCCTTTTTTCTTCAGATGTCACCCGCAACCCATGCTTTTTTTCAAGTCCACGTACGATATTCGTGGATCTATAATTATCGTTTTGCCCCTTATAGACATCACCATCCAGTCCCACTCGACTTGCAACGATATGAATGTGTTGGCCATCTTCATCATCATGGAGCACATAAGACCGCATGTGCAGGCCCGTGAACCCCATCAGCGACATATATTCATCGGCGATTTCAATCCACTTTTCAGTGGTTAATTTTTCTCCGGCAGGCAATCTCAAGGTTTGATGCCAAACAGGTTTTTCAATTTTTCGTTTGGTTAAAACTTTACGGGTTATGCCAAATTCAGCGGCCAGTGTCCGCGGATCATGCCCTGACATGTTTCCGCCGATCAAGATTCCCGGCTTCTTTCCGGCTCGACGTGTCTTTTCATCCCGCAGAAAAACATAATCGAGGCAACCTCGGAATCCTTTGCCGCGGCTCACATTTTTCATCGCTTTCATTTGCTGCCTCCTCTCACCTAAGGGAAATTGAGATCCCTAAAATTTGATTTCGGAAATCAGCTAGCTCTATTTTTATGTTTTCGATTTCAGGTAGCCCAGGAAGCACACCTTCCTGCCACATCATGTTCAGGGATGCGGCAATTTGATTAAGGTTTGCCGACGCTCTGGCCAGCGACTCCCAAGCCTTTTTATTGATCTCTGGCACTCGCGATTCCAGTGTTCCCAACGCTGCTTTGCGCAAAAACGCAGGGGGGTTTGCGCCGCTGGATCGCAGTAAAAGTTCCTCGAATTCTCCCTCTGTGAAGAAAGAAGAAACTCTTATCCTTCGCAGCTCTGAAGTCGGCTTTGGGGTGGGTCCATATTTTCTTTTTTTGCGTTCGGTATTCATGCAGAAACCCCTAACATTTTTTAAGCTACGACCGAAGGGAGTCAAGTCACCCAAAACCCTCGCAGGGGCGAGGGCGGGAGTAAAACTTTCTGGAAGAAAGTTAGCTCTCGCTCCCTGCCACCATGTGATCATGACGACTGAACACTACTCCCGACCGAGCCGTTTTGGGTCGGATCGTGTTATCTTCGCCACTACTACCCTTGATGACATTTTTCTCTATCAGGCCGAGGCCGGCCATGGTCATGTTCAACCTGGCCAGAGTAAGACCATCACCGCATCTCCACGGCGTCAACCACGGCCACTGTCAGCCGCACCTTGGCGCCCATCAGGCCGACATCCTGCAAGGCGTCCTGAATATCCGCCAGGCAGTTATTTTTGACCCAAGAGCAGAAATACGGGTCCGTACCGGCCAGATCCAGGGTGTTGCCCTCTTGAGCTATGCAGATCAAGGGTTCGATCCACAGGAAGTAAGTGTCGGTGGGCAGGGTGTCCCGCAAATGTTCTTTGGCCTGTCGCCAAACAGGCGGCTCACCAAGCAAAGGCAGGTGGATGATTTCTGCATGGACGGCCCTCCGGGCTCGCATAGCCTGGACCTCCTGCTTTCTCTTACGGAAGGCCGAGAGCTGCTGTTGATCAATCTCTGTCATGCCTCCCTGGGATGCCAGCCGTTTCTGTATCGAGTTGATTGTCCCGGCCAGCCCTTCAGGTCCAAGATTTTTGCTTCGGCAGTAATCTTCAGCGGCAAGCCTGATGTACTCTTTCACATCCTCACTACCACCACCGGCGTCTTGAGCCGCCGGCTTCAGCCGGGCTACAGGAAATGATGAGGGGGAGAGGGTGGTGGTAGTCTTTGTTTTTTTAGTAGTCTCTGTATATAAAGTCGCATCAATTTCCTCGGAGTCGATTCTGCACTTTTCTTTGATTTGAAAATTGATTTTTTTCGGAATTGAATCTGCGGAAACTAAAGAAAGCAATGATTCTAATACATTATCCATATAAACGAGGTAATGCACGGTGGGCACCATGTCACGGGACTGATCTGACCACGCCTTCCTGACCGTGGTCTTCAAAAATCCGGCTTTCAACAGACGTTTAGTGGCAGATCGGACTTGATACTCGCTAAGAGCTGTTTCCCTATGCCAGTCGGCCATCGATTTCCAAAAATAACCGTCTTTCGTGCCTCCCTTCCCCGCTTCCACCTTGCTCTGCCAATATATTGATTGGCAGAGCAAGACTGCAGCAGGGTAGTCCCCGCCCAATAATTTTAGTATCAAACGGGAAAGGCTGATGACATTGTCATGGCCCACCAAAGAAGCCACAAGCTTAGCCGCCGATCTGGTATCTATTTGTCGTTGGCCACCGAAAACCATTTTTAGGCCGCCCCCCGCTCGGCCGCTTTTTCCTCAATCCAGCCCTCAACCTCTTCTTGCAGCCAGCCGATTGCGCCGGCGCCAAGCCGAAGTCTCCTCGGAAATTTACTCGCGCGCTCAAGCCGCCAGAGGGTCGTGTCGCTCAGACCAGTTATTTCCCTGACCTCCTTTTTCCTCAATATTTTTTGCATGCCGTTTTCTCCCTTCAGATTCTTTCAAGCGATTGCACAAACCGCCTTGGTTTCCCTTGATTTTGCTTTCATTTTTCTGCCTCTGCAATACTTTTTTAATTATTTCAGTATGTTATAGTCATCATAAAAACTTTACCGCTGGAATCCCTTCGTGTTGGCGGGTTTTATTTTTTATGTTATGGTGTAACAAATTGAGTGCGAACGTAAAGGAAAGGAAATGGGAAGACCGCGATATGAGATCAGCGCAGAGGATCACTTAGCCGCAGAGGGCTGGATTGGCCGTCATTTGCTCGAGCTGCCCCCCGAGGCAGCCCAGGCACTCAGAGGGGCATCCTCCCCAGCAGACCTCCAGAGCGTTGTCGATCTATTTTTCAGCGCGGCACAACGCCGCCGGCTTCATGGCGCAATCCGCCAAACCCGGAATCGTGACCGGAAAAAAAGTATATCCGTCACGCTAGACGGCAAAACCGCTGATGAGCTCTACCAGCTCTCGGAGTGGACAGGACAACCACCCGCCCGCATCCTACAGGATCTAATTTTTTCAAAGTGGAATGAAACGTGCTGGACGCTGATTAGGAGGACAGAACGAGAGACAGGCAGGACAATTAAATTTGATGAGATAATAAAGGCCAAAAGCCCCGAATTGATTTCTGCGCTGCTCTTAAAAGCTGGACAAAAGCTGGACAAATGAAAAAGGAGTTACGATTCTAAAACCGTAACTCCTTGCTATTACTGGTCGGGATGAGAGGATTCGAACCTCCGGCCCCTTGAACCCCATTCAAGTGCGCTACCAGACTGCGCTACATCCCGACAAAATATGTAACCATCGTAACCATCCAACAGGTTGGCCCCCTATTTAGCACGCCCGGAAGCACCTGTCAAGCTGGACTCACCCCAACGACCTTATTCCTCGAGAATTTTCTGCAAGGCCAACAACTCAGCCTTGACCTGCATGAAAATATCCGTCTGTTTCACCGGCAGCTCCCGCGCCACTTCGCGGGCGGCGGTGTCGCTTTCCTGCCCGTTTCCATCCCGCGCCAGGGCCTTTTTTGCACCGGTAATGGTAAAGCCCTCATCCTTAAGGAGCCTTTTGATCGCCAGGACCGTCTCAACATCCACCCGACGATAAAGCCGCTGCTTGGACTGGGCCCGCTGCGGCTGGAGAATCCTGAATTCCGACTCCCAGTATCGAAGCACATGCTGCTTCACCCCGGTTATCGCACATACCTCACCAATCTTGAAATAACGCTTGTCAGGAATCCCTGGAAGAACCTGGGCTCCCCTTTGACCATCATCAAAAGTCCCGCAAGATGGTTTGGTCACTCTGTTCCTTTATTCCTTGTTCAGATTCTCCCGAACCACCTTGCTGGGCCTGAAGGATACCATGTGCCGCTTGGAGATCTCCATGGTTTCACCGGTCCGGGGATTACGCCCCACCCGCGAGGATTTCTTCCGCACGGTGAAGGTACCGAACTGCACAATCTTGATGGCCTCGCCCTGCAGCAGGGTTTTCTTGAGCGCATCAAAAACAGCATCAACCATCTCGCCGGCGCTCCGCTGTGAAAACCCCATTTTCTCGTTGATGGTTTGCGCAAGTTCTTTTCTGGTAAGGTTGGATCGTTTCATCTATTATGCCTCACGTAACTGCCCGTTAAAACGGGAAATCATCATCTCGATAATTTCTTGGTGAATCTTGCCAACTGTTTCATCGTCAAGGGTTCGGTCAAGTGCGCGATAGGTGATGGAAATAGCGACACTCTTTTTTCCGGCCTCAATGTTTTTACCCTGAAACACATCAAAGATCTCAGCTTTTTCGATGATCTTCTCGCCGCAACCATGAATGGCGGCCAGCATTTCCCCCGCGGCAACCCCCTCCGGCACGATGAGAGCCATGTCCCATTTCACGAAAGGAAATTTGGGCAACGGCGCAAAGGTCTTTGCCAGTGGCGAAAAATCGACGAGCGCGGCAAGATCAAGATCAACAAAAAAGGCCTGTTGCTTGACGCCAAAACCCTTCAGCGTTTTCTGACTGAAAGCCCCGCACCAGCCGAGGATCTGCTCCCCGCCCCTTACAGCCAGAACACTGCCCGGTTCGGCAAAGGGAAGCTCCTGGCCGGCGACACCGGCCTCGCAGGTGATTGTTCCAGCCAAGCGCAGGCTTTCGAGGATCTGCGCCATAACCCCTGTGAGATCAAAGATGTCCACAGGGGTTTCCCCCGCGTGGAGCACGGGCGCGCCAGGATTGCGCCGACCGGAAACAACCGCGGCCAGACGGAAAGGCTCCTGGGGCTGACCGCTTTCGAGGGGGTGAAAAACCTTGCCGATTTCAAAGAGCCGGACATCGTGGCTCTGATGGTTTAGATTGCGCCGCAGATTTTCGAGAAGACCGGGCAACAGCGTGGTCCGCAACACACTCTGATCTTCCGCCAGAGGATTCAACAGATGCACGGAGTGCCTTCTTGCGTCGTCCGCGGCCAATTCCAGGAGATCACAATGCTGCGGAGCCACAAAGCTGTAGTTGATGGCTTCATAAAACCCGAGGGCGGTCAAGGTCTGCGCCACCTTTTTCCGCAGTTCCCGCAGGGGGTCCTGCTCGGAAAAATTCATGGGCACCATGGGCAAGGTGGTCGGCAACAGGTTGTAGCCCACAATCCTGGCAACCTCTTCAATGAGGTCAACCTCCCGCTCAAGATCAACCCGAAAACTCGGGGGCGTCACCCGCAGGGTGTCGTCATCGAGTTTTTCCACGTCGATTTCAATACCGGCAAGGGCGGCACCGATCCGGTCCAGGGTGAGATCCATGCCCAGCAGGGCACGCGTCCGCGTTCCGCGCAAGATGATGGGAGCCGGGGCGATGACCCCGTCCCGGCAATCCAAGCCGCCTTCGACAATTTCCCCCCCGCTCAGGGCGGCGATAAGCTGCACAGCCCGCTCCATGGAGCAGGGAACCCCCTGCGGATCAACGCCCCGCTCGAAACGGTAGGAGGCCTCGGTACTCATATTGAGCTTTCCGGCGGTGCGGCGGATGCCAATGGCGGAAAAACAGGCGCTTTCCAGCAGAATATCCGTGGTCTCTGCATCAACCTCGGAATTGGCCCCGCCCATGATCCCGGCCAGGGCCACCGGCCGCTCGGCATCGCAGATCATCAGCATCCCGGGCTCAAGTTGGTGTTCGTTTCCGTCCAGGGTAACAAGACTCTCGCCGACCCTCGCCCGCCGGACCACGATCTTGCCCCCGGCAAGCTTGTTGAAATCAAAAGCGTGCAGGGGCTGGCCATACTCCAGCATGACAAAGTTGGTGATATCGACGATATTGCTGATCGGACGCATGCCCACGGCCAGCAACCGCTGCTGCAGCCACCAGGGCGAAGGCCCGATCTGTACCTTCCTGACGAGCCGGGCGGCATACCGCGGACAATCGGCAACGGCTTCCACCTCCACGCTAAAGGGCAGATTCTCGCCGGACAGTACGGGGAGCGCCTCGATCGGCGGCTTGATCCGCTTGCCGACCACCCCGCCCACCTCCCGGGCAATTCCCAGAACACTGGCGCAATCGGGCCTGTTCGGGGTGAGATCGACCTCGATCATGGTGTCAACCAGACCCAGGGCCTGACTCAACGCCACCCCCGGCTGAAGATCCGCAGCCAGCTCCATGATCCCGGCCTGATCCGCGGCAATCCCAAGCTCCTTGGCCGAACAGAGCATGCCACAGGATTCCTCCCCGCGAATCTTGGCCGGCTTGATGGTGAAGCCCCCAGGCAAAACCGCACCGGGCAAGGCAAGAGCTGTAACCAGCCCGGCGCGCGCGTTGGGCGCGCCACACACCACCCTGGTAAGGCCCTGTCCCGCATTCACGTCGCAGAGCACCAGCTTGTCCGCGTTGGGATGGGGGAAAACCGCTTCGATCCTCGCGACCACAACCCCGGCCAGCTCCGGATAACACGGCACGCAGGCATCCACCTCAAGACCAAGCATGGTGAGGTGGTCGGCAATCCGTGCCGGCTCCAGGTCGGTGTCAATGTATTCGCGCAACCAGTTGAGCGTAAACTTCATGGATAGTTTCTTATGGTCGTCGCCCGAAAAAAGGCTTAAGCCGTTGTAAAAAAAACGGCAGCAGTGTTAACGGCGTATAGAGCCGTAGCAGCATGAGCGGCACCGGCAATAGTTACATTACCACCGGCAAAGCCGGTGGCTTATTGGGTGAGCGCCTCAGCAGTGCTAACGGCGAAGGCGCCGATAAAACCGAGAGCCGCCCAAGGCGGCCGTACTCTTCGCCTCCCCCTTTA
>Ga0180015_1000608_pt1 | contig 9992 bp, 2 predicted proteins | sample KR13_S2_MetaG_FD_116508 | JGI IMG/M metagenome (GOLD analysis project Ga0180015, IMG submission 116508) | Groundwater microbial communities from the Olkiluoto Island deep subsurface site, Finland - KR13_S2_MetaG | ecosystem: Environmental > Aquatic > Deep subsurface > Groundwater | place: Finland...
CTACAGCAGTACACCAGGGCTCTCGGGCTGACTGAAGCCCTGCTGCTCGGTGGAGCTGATGCCGGAGAAACGCGAGATCAGAAATTACGACGGGAGGTGCGGTGATGGGTGGGGAAAGTGAGTCGAAAGGTCAAGGCCTTCGATTATAGAGGATTCATTTGCTGCATCCCCCCGTTCCTTCGAGCCGGACTGGCGGTTTGTTGCCTCCGGTGACACCCAGGTTGAAGACGGGACCCTGGGGACCGTAGAGACACCCTCGCTTCCCGGTGAGGGGATCGAGCTAGAGCTGACCGTTACTGACCGCACGGGTGAAACCGCCGAGGACTCGGTGACGGTGATCGTTGACTCTCCGGCACCCAGGGCTGAGATAATCAGTCCCGCGGAAGGGCAGCACGCCTGCGGCAAGATGACCGTTACCGGTACCGCCACCGACATCGACATGGAAAGCTATCGTCTTTACTGCAAGGAGGGGACCGACCCGGACGGCCCCGCTCCCTGGATACCGGTATGGGGCCCGGAGATGGAAGCTGTGGCCAGGGGCCTACTGGGCGAGTGGGACACCAACGGACTTGCAGCCGGCGATTACCTGTTGAGGCTTGAAGTCGTAGACAAGTCCGGCAAGACCGCGACTTCCGACAGGGTGGTGTACGTAAGCAACGAGCCTCCCATAGCCGAGATAACCTTCCCGCAAGAGGACTCTGTAACGGCGGGCATGCTGGAGGTGATCGGCAACGCCTGCGGTCCCACCTTCTCGTCCTACAGGCTGGAGTACAAGGCGGGACACGACCCGGAGGGTTCCTCCGGTTGGATTCCAATCGGTCCCGAGCATGCCGAGCAGGTGGAGGACGATGTCCTCGAGACGTGGGACACGGCCAAAATGTCCGACGGCCCCTACATGATCAGGCTTTCCGTATCAGCCCTGCCGGGCGTATCATCGTCGACATGCACGGTACCGGTGAACACCGACAACACCCTGCCGGTAGCCCGGATATCCTCCCCCGACGGCTCGAGGACGCTCACCGGCCTGATCAGGGTCGAAGGGACCGCCAGTAACAGGAACTTCAAGGAGTACAGGCTGGAATACTCTTCGGTTGACAGTCCCTCGGAGTGGCAACTGATCGGTAACCCTGTTTGTAAACAGGTTTATTCAGGCTTGCTTGGATGGTGGAACACGGAGTTGCTCGCCGACGGCTCTTATTACTTACGCCTTACCGCAACCGACATCGCGGGAAACGAATCGAGATCCACGGTAGCGATCGATCTCTCCAACCCCCCCGGGTACGTGATAACGGAGGAAAGAGTTGAGCCCGGGAGCGCGGCATGCCTCGAGCCGGGCGAGACGGTTGACTTCATGTTGATAGGAACCGATACGCAAGGAAACGACCACCTTCTGCCCGCTTCCTACGAGGTGCTGGGGGGTATCGGGGAAATAGACGCGAGCGGGCAATTCACCGCGACCACTCGTGGCCACGGGGCCGTCAGGGTGACACATGGGAGTTTTATTTACGAGGCACCGGTGTCTGTTGTGACCATGGTTAGCAGCACCGTTCTATCCGAGGACGCGACATGGGGACCCGATGGAAACCCCTGGGTTGTGGACGGGTGGGTGGTGGTGCCGGAAGGGATAACGCTCACCCTGGAGCCGGGTACGATCGTGAAATTCATACGTGGAGGTTTCTTTGTCGAGGGCACTCTCGTTTCAAGCTCTCCGGACGGTGAACCGGAGATAATCCTGACGTCCATCGAAGACGATTCCGTGATGGGAGACACCAACGCGGACAGAGCGAATACAGTTCCCAACCCGGGGGACTGGAGCACTGTTTACTATCAAACCGGGGCAAGCCCCGCCGTCATTAAGAGAACGAGCGTGCTCTATTCGGGCGCTGAAACAAAAGAGTCGATCATAGGACACAGGTATGTTTCGGCCATGTCTTCAATCATGACCAGGACTGAAGGGTCCTATTTCAGTGGTTGCACCATCAGGTACAGCGCGACTGACGGCGTATGGTGCTTGAATGGAAACACCACTGTTGAGGATTGCTTGTTTGGCGATGTTGAGGGTACAAGCGTAAAGGCTTCTTCGCATGGGGAAGGCCAACACACGGTTATCAGGGGGAGCGAGGTAAGCGGCGGTTCAATGGGCATAATGGTAATGGGCGGGAGCGTGACGTTGGACGGAAACACCATCAGTGACACCGGCTCCTGGGGCGCTATGCTCTCCTCCAGCGAGTCGCTGACCGCCCGGTCGAACAGCTTTTCCTCCTGCAATGGCGGTATATATATCTATCCCTCCGGACCGCTGACTGTTAACTGGAACACATTCACGTCCTGCAGTTTCGGCGTGATGATTAGTACCGAAACGATCCCCGGTAGCCTTGATATCTCCAATAACGTATTCACATCCTGCCCATACGGCATCTACGCACGGGCGGCATCGGAGGCGGCGGCGACCGCGGTGGTTTCCTCAAACATCTTCACCTGCCTGGATCAAAGCGGCACCATTGCTCTGTACGTCGGTGTCCCGGCTGACGAGCTCCAGGTAACACAAAATGATATCTCCGGATACGGGCTAGGAATCATGGCGGACGGCGCTACCTGGGCGACTATCGAGAACAACACGGTTCAAGGTGCTGGCACAGGTATTGCCATATCAAACTACTGTGGTTCCGGCGACAATGTGGGCGAAGTGGTTACGTGTCGCCACAACACGATCCTGGGCTGCGCCCTGGGCATCAGATTCTCCTATGACAGCGGTCACTACTATAGAGATACAAGGGTCATCGAAGAAAACACGTTGACGGGGACCGGTCTATCCGGGCATTCATGTGGCATATCGGGTTCGTATTACGCGACGGATGGCTTATTCCATGAAACAACACTGACCGTTGACGACAACACCATTTCGGACTACTACACGGCCATGTCAACCAGCAATTTTCACGATGTATCGGTCACACGGAACACGGTAAGCATCCGCCCTGGAGCAGGCGTTGGTGCAATGGGATTGAGTGCTTCGTATGGGGGTGGGACCGAAGAGGTGCCAAGTGAACAGGTTGCTTTTTCCGACAATACAGTGGAAGGGCCGGGGACCGCGATCATGAGTCGCGACTACCACAATGTCACGGTCGAAAACAACACCATCTCCTCGGTTACCCCGGAGGAGTACGGATACGCCGCGCGCCTCATCGGGCCATCCAGCGCGGCTGGGTCAGGGGAGTGCGTGATTCAGGACAATACGGTAACCGGGAAGGCCTGCGGCCTCTACGCGTACAAATGCCAGACCGTGACGGTTACCGGGAACAATATCAAGCAGTCAGGCCAGTCGTTAATGTATTCGCTACATTGCGCTTCATGCTCATACGTCAGGTTCACATCAAATGTGCTGAATGAGTGCTTCTGGGGAATACATACGCAGGATTGCGCGCACGTCCTGGCATGGTACAACGAACTCAATAACACCTCTTGCCATGCGATTTCCGCCTACGGGGATTCCGGTGACATGTTGGTGGCAAGGAATAACAACATCAATAAAGCGGGGGCCGCCGCCATTACCTGCTCGACAAAAGGAATAATTGAAAACAACGATATTGAAGCCGCCAATAGCGGTGTTGCGTGCGGCAACAATATGGCATGGATATTGGATAACAACATACGGGGACCTGGGACGTACGGTGTTTCTATGGGTGATAACTTTGGCGGGGCCTATAAGAACGATATCTCTGGATATAACTACGGAATACGCACGCAGAGCAACGGAAAGGGAGCAGACGTCCTCGAGAACAAGCTCACATCATGCGAGACAGGCATCTCTGCGTCCGGGTTCAGCGGGTCCATAAGCAGGAACACCGTCGTCGGTTCCACTAAGTTGGGCATCTACATCGGCGGTAGTTGTTTCGGCCCTTCGGTAACCGACAACCATGTCGAGGGGTGTGACAAGGGGATCTACTGTTACCATACCGACGCCGACATAGCCAGGAACACCTTCACCAACAACCGCATCGGGATGGACATCTTGGGCAACCTAGCCTATGCGACCCCCACCATCCACCACAACCGCATCTACGGAAACTCCGAGTACGGCGTCTACAACTTCGGCCCGGCTGACTGCTGGGTGGGCACCAAGGACGACTGGTGGGGGCACGACAGCGGTCCCAACCCACCCGGCCTCGGTGACAGGAAGGGCCCACGGGTAAGCCTGACCGGCTTTAAGGGCGTTCTTGTAAGGCGCCGGGGCTGCGGGCACGCCGGCGAGCCGGTCAACACCGCAATGGGGACATTCGACTACGTCCACGGCGACTTGAGCCTCCCGGGAAGGGGGTTGCCGCTAGACGTGACCCGCTCCTACAACTCCGCCGACCCCTCGGATGACTCCCCCCTTGGCCACGGGTGGTCAATGGGGTACATCTGCCACCTGGACGAAGAGTCTTACTACGTCTACGACGACACCACGGGAGAATCAGGCTGGGAGACCATCTGGGTTACGCTGGTGGAGGGTGGGGCCGAGACGATGTTCACCGCCGAGGGCGAAGACCTCGTTCCCCAGAAAGGCTGCTTCGATACGCTCACCCGTGACGGGGCCGACGCTTTCATCCTGACCAGGAAGGACCACACGGTCCTCCACTTCGAGAAGGCGGCAAGCAAGCCCGCGCCCAACACCGTCAGGTACATGCTCACCTCCGTCACCGACCCCAACGGAAACCTGACCGCGTTTGCCTACACCGGCGACAAACTGGAGACCGTAACCGACCCCGGTGGCAGGACGCTGGCCTTCACCTGGGAAGGCGGCCACATCACCGAGGTTGCCGACGGCACCGGCCGCGCCATCTCATTCGCCTACGACGCGGGCGGCGACCTCACCACCTTCACCGACGCGAATGGAGAGAGCACCACCTACTCCTACGATCCTCCACACTACCTCACCAGGATAATCGAGCCCGGAGATGACGTTTTCCTGGAGAACCACTACGACCAGGAACTATCCACCGGGGATTACCCCCGCGTGGACTGGCAGAAAGACGGAAACGGAGACCTTACCACTTTCTCCTACGATGTCGATGGGAGAGTAACCACTGTGGTTGAGCCGGGTCACACCGAGCCCCGCGTCCACCTATACGACGGGGAGTACCACCTCCTGGAGGACGTGAGCCCCGGGGGCAACTCCACCACCTACCGGTACGACGAGTACGGAAACAGGGACCGGGCCACCGACCCCGAGGGGAACGTGACCAACTTCACCTACGATGAGAGGGGCAACCTCCACTTCGCCATCGACGCTGAAGGAAACGTTACCTCTCTCACCTACGACACCGCCGACAACCTGGAGACATCAACGAACGCGCTCTCGCACACAACCGCCTACGATTACGACGCGAGCAATAATCTGGCACGTCAGGACTACCCGGACCCGAGAGGCGCCATGGACTACACATACTGGACAAGCGGAAACGGCCTGGGCCAGGTGAAGACCTCCACCGACTCTCAGGAGCATAAAACCTCCTACAACTACGACACCTACGGCAACCTGAGCCAGGCCGAAGACCCCCTTCTCCGAAAGACCGACTACCGCTACAACGCGAGGGGACTGCTCTCCTGGACGGAGGATCCCCTGGACCACAAGACATCGTTTGACTACGACCGAAACGGGAACCTTAGCAAGGTCAAAGACCCCCTGCACCCCGGGGACCCAACCGGCCACCACTGTGTCGAGTACACCTACCACCCCGACAACACCCTGGGAAGCTTCACCGACGCCAACTCCAACACCACAAGTTACACTTACGACGGCAATAACCAGCTTGCCGGGGTTGTGGACCCCCTGGGCAAGTCAACCACCTACACCTACGACGAGAACTGGAACCTGGAGAGGATAGCCGACGCCAGGCCGGAGCAGTACGAGACGTTGTTCATCTACGACGATGACTCACGCCTGACATCGATAGACGACCCTTCCGAAGACCCCCCCGTCACCTTCGACTACTACGACAACGGGCTGCTGGGGCACGTGAACCAGCCCACCGGGGAGGTTACCGGCTACACCTACTACGCCAACAACCTGGTCCATACCATCACCAACACCGGCTCTCCCTTGAGCTACGCATTCACCTACACCCCCAACAACCAACTGAAGACCGCCACCGACAACGAGGGCAGGGTCACCTCCCTCGCCTACGACACGGCAGACCGGCTCATCTCCGCCACCGACCACAACAACCCCTCACACCCCGGAGGCTTCACGGCCTCTTACACCTACGATGACCTCTCTCAGTTGATAGGGCTCTCACACCCCGGGCTGTCGGAGACCATGAGCTACACGGCGGCCGGAGAACTCGATCTCATGACGATCCCGGCTGGAACCATAGACTTCTCCTACTACCCGGACGGCAAGGTGAATGGCGTCACCACCCCGGACGGGACCACCCGCTCCTACACCTACGACGCCGCGGGCAGGATAACCGGGATCGAGAACAGCGCCCCCTCGGGGACCGACACCACCACCTACACCCACGACAACAACGGGAACGTAAGGAGGGTCAACGGAGCCGAGACCTACCGCTACGATGAACTCAACCGCCTCACCTGGTGGGAGGACCCCGGTAGTGGGACAATAGCCATGTACTCCTACGACGAGGTGGGTAACCTCACCGAGGTCAAGGAGGACGGGGTGACGACCAGGACATTCACCTACAACGGATCAAACGAGATAACCACCACCGGCTACACCTACGACCACAACGGCAACATGACCTCCGACGGGGAGAGCGACTACACCTACGACGCCATGAACCGCCTGACCGAGGTGGCCGACCACGGCACGCAGCAGACAATCGCCACCTACGCCTACGACCACCAGGGCAGGAGGACCAGTAAGACCACCGGCGGCGCGACCACCCGCTACCACTGGGACGGGAATAATCTGATAGCGGAGACCAACGCTTCAGGGACCGTGAAGGCGACCTACACCTACGACGACGTGGGAAACCCGGTCTCCATGACCAGGGGCGGACAGCCCTACTTCTACCAGACCAACTCCCACGGTGACGTGACAACCCTCACCAATGCAAGCGGCCAGGTGGTCAACAACTACACCTACGACCCCTGGGGGAAGGTGACGCAAGAGAGCGAGACCGTCGAGAACCCGGTGAGGTACGCGGGGTACTTATACGATTCGGAGACGGGGATGTACTACCTGATGGCCAGGTATTACGATCCGGGGATAGGGAGGTTTCTTAGTCGGGACGATTGGAGAATGGACAGATTGTGGAATTGTTACGAACTGAACCTTTATGTTTATTGTGGAGATAATCCTGTTCGATTTACGGATAAGACGGGCAGGTTCTGGCTTTGGGACACTGCCATAGAGATTGTTTCATTTATTGTTCCAGTTTATTCAATTATTGAACTTGCTTTCTATGTTCCAGCAGAGATAAGACTAATACAACAACACCGAGCACATGCGAAACTATGGGGAGAAAAGGACATTGAGGAAAAGACTACAATCATAAGTGAATACCATAGAGGCATGTTTTGGACACACGTTAACCTTTGCGCGCATATCGGAAAAAATCTATTGAGTCTAACTGCTTGGGGAATGATTGGTGCCAAAGTGTTTCCACACTAGGAGATGAGGTACCGGATATGACTGTGCTACTCAGCAAATGAAGCTATTACTCTCTGGGTTTAATAACACACCACGAACATGTTTGGCAGTATTATGGATATTTCTATGAAAGACAAGCTATTGAGGGCATGGGCCTTATTGTCTTGGCTGACGTTTGTATTTCTTCTAATTGATTTCATACTCATTTCCATAAGGCCAACACACGCTATGATAATTCGAAACGTGTCTTTCATTTCAGATTGGCGCTTCTTTATTGGCCTGTGGGTATTATTGGTATTGTCTATTATTCTTATCGATAGAATCAGCCAAAATCGTGCATCTGATGCGGGATGTCCAACAGTCTCAAAAGCATTATTCAGAGTCATCGGTTATCTCAACTTAGCGCTATGTTCCATAGGATTATTCTTAAGTCTGGTCTTTCTAGAATACACGGTAATGGAATCTTTTTTCATAACCCTCTTTTTCGTTATGTGGGTGATACTGTTTATGATTCTTCTACGAAGATTCTTGCAAAAACGTAGAAAGAGTATGTCGGGAATAACTCCTAAAGCTTGTGATCAAGGCAGTCCAAAGGTTTCGAAATCGGCTTACGGAGCGTTCGCAGCTTTCATTGAAGCGATGCCACTCCCATTCCTTATTCTTATCTTATCGATACTGTTATTAATCGGGGGCGTTTACATCCCCGTCATATCTGAATGCTATATCGATTACCAGCCAGACAGAATTGACCTGCGTTATTTTGAACAAGCGACAGGTAATAATGGTATAGGCATGATATTCATTGGGTCGGTGTTATCCCGTGGCCGGATTATGATACAGATTAAGTTTCTTGAGAACTGTTCTTATTTCACGGAAGACAAAGAACTAAGAGAAAAAGCGGAGAGAATATCATCAGGTCTAGTCTACTACCTTGAAGGGATGAAGTTCGAGGAGAAAGGAGAAAAGCAGCAAGCGTCCCAGTGCTACTACGAAACAGTCAATAGCGTAAGAGGCTCTGACTTGCACGACTCCGAAAATGCGTATTTATTCATTGAACACATGAAAGAAGTCATAAGAGAAATGTGGAATAACGATGATGATGTGAGTTCCGCGGACAGGATGACCGTGAGTAGGGAAATCGCGAAGTTCTTGCTTGGCTATTCAAGTGACGCCCTTTTTCTGTACTGGCGTTCATGGAATGCCGCTAGAGACGGGGACGCTACTCTGGCCCAAGAAAGGATTAAGGAATTGGTCGAATTAGATAACTCATGGGCTCATTTCATCAATTGCGACCCGACCATGTTGAAGGATTGAACCGCATCTACGGAAACTCCGAGTACGGCGTCTACAACTACCGTGAGCCCAGTGAATACGAGGTGTACATGGTGGGCACCAAGGACGACTGGTGGGGGCACGACAGCGGTCCCAACCCACCGGGCCTCGGTGACAGGAAGGGCCCACGGGTAAGCCTGACCGGCTTCAAGGGCATGGTTTCCATCCGCAGGGGCTGCGGGAGGGCCGGCGAGCCGGTCAACACCTCAATGGGGACATTCGACTACGTCCACGGCGACTTGAGCCTCCCCGGAAGGGGAGTACCCCTGGAGGTGACCCGCGCCTACAACTCCGCCGACCCCTCGGATGACTCCCCCCTGGGCCACGGGTGGTCAATGGGGTACATCTGCCACCTGGACGAAGAGGCCTACTACGTCTACGACGACACCACGGGAGAAGCAGGCTGGGAGAACATCTGGGTTACGCTGGCGGAGGGTGGGGCCGAGACGATGTTTACCGCCGAGGGCGATGACCTGGTACCCCAGAAAGGCTGCTTCGACTCACTCTCCCGTGACGGCGAGGACGCTTTCATCTTGACCAGGAAGGACCACACGGTCCTCCACTTCGAGAAGTCACAAGATGAGCCCGCCCCCAACACAATAAGGTACATGCTCACTTCCATCACCGACCCGAACGGCAACCTGACCGCGTTTGCCTACGCCGACGACAAACTTGAGACCGTAACCGACCCCGGGGGCAGGACGCTGGTCTTCACCTGGGAAGGAGGCCACATCACCGGGGTTGCCGACGGCACCGGTAGGAGCATCTCCTTCGCCTACGACGCGGGCGGCGACCTCACCACCTTTACCGACGCTAACGGGGAGAGCACCACCTACTCCTACGACCCTCCCCATTACCTGACCAGGATAATCGAGCCGGGAGATGACGTGTTCCTGGAGAACCACTACGACCAGGAACTCTCCACCGGGGATTACCCCGGGTGGACTGGCAGAAAGACGGGAACGGGGACCTCACCACCTTCTCCTACGATGTCGAGGGGCGAATAACCACCGTAGAGGAACCGGGGCACGCGGAGCCCCGCACCCACGTCTACGACGGGGAG